>Ga0065707_10082178_pt1 | contig 20178 bp, 17 predicted proteins | sample SwiRhicommuniRL3_FD_59094 | JGI IMG/M metagenome (GOLD analysis project Ga0065707, IMG submission 59094) | Switchgrass rhizosphere bacterial communities from Rose Lake, Michigan, USA - RL3 v2 (version 2) | ecosystem: Host-associated > Plants > Roots > Rhizosphere > Soil | place: East Lansing...
CGATGGGAACGCTGACCCCGAGGCGCGCCAGCCGATCGCGGATGTGTGGGACGGCGGCGGCGGCTTCGTCGGTGTTCACGGTGACCCGCACCAGTTCCGACCCGGCCCGGGCTAGCGATTTGACCTGCTCCACCGTGCCGTCGATGTCCGCGGTGTCGGTGTTGGTCATGGACTGCACTACGATCGGCGCCTTGCCGCCGACGGTGACGGAGCCGACGCGTACGGGAATCGAGAGGCGGCGAGTAAGGGCGGTCATAGGCGCGCAATTGCAACGAGAAGGCCGCGATTGTACCGCCGGACGGACGCTGCAGGCCCCTGTTGTCTTTCACATGACCTCAGCTACCATACGCCACCCATCGCAAGATGCGGCCGGAGAGAGTGGGGCCCAGGAATGAGGACCCACCGCCGAAGGCGCAACCGCCCGGAAACGCTCAGGTACCAAGAACGGCGCATCTGTGCGGATGCTCGAATCCGCAAGAGGGGCTCTGGAGAGTGACTGCCCTGGTCTCGCAATAAGACGCGGGCAGTCCACCGAAGGGGAGAGGCGACGCGACCAAAGCGTCACCGGATCTCTCAGGTTGCAGGACAGAGGGGGCGCCAGATCGTATCCGTGCGGTTTGTCGCGACGCCGTGTTTTGCCACTTAGTCACCCGGAGCCCAAGCCGATGCAAGCCACTCAAGCCTCGAGGCGCCGCACTCCCTTGTTCGACACGCACGTCGCGGCCGGCGCACGCATGGTCGATTTCGGCGGCTGGGACATGCCCGTCAACTACGGCTCGCAGATCGAGGAGCATCACGCCGTGCGGCGCGATGCCGGCATGTTCGACGTATCGCACATGCTCATCGCCGATGTGAAAGGGGCGCGGGCTCGCGATTACCTGCGCTATGTGCTCGCCAACGATGTCGCCAAGCTCAAGGACGCCGGCAAGGCGCTCTACAGTTGCCTGCTCAATGAAAAGGGCGGCGTGGTCGACGACCTGATCGTCTATTTCCTGACCGAGGACTGGTTCCGCGTGGTGGTCAACGCCGGCACCCGCGAGAAGGACATGGCGTGGCTCGAACGCTTCGCTGCTCCATTCGGCGTGAAGATCACGCCCCGCACCGATCTCGCAATGATTGCCGTGCAAGGGCCCAATGCCCGCAGCAAGGCATCGACGCTGCTGGGCGAACACGCTCCCGCAGCGCTGGCATTGAAAGTGTTCAGCGGACAGAACCTCGGCAAGTACTTCGTCGCCCGCACCGGCTACACCGGCGAAGATGGCTGGGAGATCATGTTGCCCGTCGCCGACGTGGCCGCCTTCTGGACTGCGCTGAAAAACGCCGGTGTAGCGCAGTGCGGCCTCGGCGCTCGCGACACGCTGCGTCTCGAAGCCGGCATGAATCTCTACGGCAACGACATGGATGAGAACGTCTCGCCGCTCGAATCGGGCCTGACCTGGACCATCGCCTTCGAGCCGCCTTCACGTGATTTCGTCGGTCGCGCGGCGCTCGAAGCGCAGCGTGCCGCCGGCGTGCCTCGCAAACTGGTGGGATTGCTCCTCGAAGATCGTGGGGTATTGCGCGGTCACCAGAAAGTCGTGGTTCCCGGCATAGGCGAGGGCGAACTGACCAGCGGCACGTTCTCGCCGACGCTCGAACGCTCCATCGGATTTGCGCGAGTACCGGCCAATACGGGCGACCGACTGCAGGTCGATATCCGCGGCAAGCTGCTCGCTGCCCGCACCGTGAAGTATCCGTTCGTCCGCAATGGCAAAGCGCTGATCTGACCGTCGCTCCGACCTGTCCCACTCTTCCAGAACTTCCCATCACCAGATTTCCTATCACCGCAGGATTCCGCCATGTCCGCCATTCCTTCCAACCTGAAGTTCCTCGATTCGCATGAATGGGCGCGCCTCGAAAGCGACGGCACCGTCACGATCGGCATCTCCGATCATGCGCAGAACGCACTCGGCGACCTCGTGTTCGTCGAAGTGCCCGAAGTAGGTAAGGCGCTGGCCAAAGGCGGCGCTGCTGCCGTGGTCGAGTCGGTCAAGGCTGCTTCCGACGTGTACAGCCCGGTCTCCGGCGAAGTGATCGCAGCGAACGATGCGCTCGGCAGCGCTCCCGAACTGGTGAACACCGATCCGTACGGCCAGGGCTGGCTGTACAAGATCAAGCCTTCGAACCAGGGCGAACTGGAACAGCTCCTGACTCCGGGCGCCTACGAGAAAGTGCTCGCCGACGAGGCGCATTAATTCCATGCCGTTCATTCCACATACCGAAGCCGACGTCGCAGAGATGCTGGCCGCCATTGGCGCGAGCAGCATCGATGCGTTGTTCGATGAAATTCCGGCCGCGCTGCGCATCCAGTCGCTTGCCGGCATTCCCGATGCGTTGACCGAAATGCAGGTCGGGCGGCTGATGCAATCGCGTGCGCAGCGCGACGGCCGTCCGCTCAACTTCATCGGTGCGGGTGCATACGAGCATCACATTCCCGCGGCGGTCTGGGCGATCGTCTCCCGCGGCGAGTTCTACAGCGCGTACACGCCGTATCAAGCCGAAGCGAGCCAGGGCACGCTGCAGCTGCTGTACGAATACCAGACCATGATGGCCAGCCTCACCGGTATGCAGGTGTCGAACGCATCGCTGTACGACGGAGCATCGGCGCTGGCCGAAGCCTGTTTGATGGCGGTGCGCGCGCATCGCAAATCGAAGTCGGCCCGCATCCTGGTGCCTGCGGCGGTCAATCCCATTTATCTGGAAGTCGCGCGGGCCATTGCGGAAGGGCAGAACCTGAAATTCGACATCGTGCCGTTTGCAATGGGCGAGGGCGAACCAGGCAAAGGGACGACGCAGCCGTCGTCGCTCGAACAGTACCGCGGCCAGGACATCACTGCGGTGGTGGTGCAGCAGCCGAATTTCTTCGGCCTGCTCGAAGACGTCGATGCGATCACCGACTGGGCGCACGCGAACAATGCGCTGGCGATTGCCGTGGTCAATCCGTTGTCGCTGGCGATTCTCAAGCCGCCGGGCGAATGGGGCGCGAAAGGCGTCGACATCGCGGTCGGCGACGGGCAGCCGCTCGGCGTGCCCATGTCGTCGGGCGGTCCGTACTTCGGCTTCATGACCACGCGCATGGAACACGTGCGCCAGATGCCGGGTCGCATCATCGGCCGCACGCTCGATCTCGATGGCAAGCCGGGATTCACACTGACCCTGCAGGCTCGCGAACAACACATTCGCCGCAGCAAGGCGACTTCGAACATCTGTACCAACCAGGGCTTGCTCGTCACCGCCGCGACCATCCACATGTCGCTGCTCGGCTCGACCGGGCTCGAGAATGTCGCAGCGGCGTCCCAGCAGCAGACACGCAAGCTGGTCGAGGCGCTCACCAGGATCAAGGGAGTGAAGCTGGCCTTTTCCGGTCCGCGCTTCCATGAAGCGGTGTTGCAGCTCGACCGCAACGTGGCGGGAGTGATCGAAGCGCTGGCGAAGCGCAACGTGATCGGCGGCTTCGACCTGACGCCGCGATATCCCGAACTTGGAAATGCGTTGCTGGTCTGCGCTACCGAAATGCGCACCGATGAAGACATAGCAACCTATGCCGCCGCTCTTACACAAGTGATGGCCGAGGCGATGTCATGAGCGAACCGTTGATTTTCACGCACTCGCGTCCCGGCCGCAGTGCCCCTGGCCAGTATCCGGAAGCTGTCGCTGCCGATGTGCCCGACAACCTGCGCCGTCGCAAGCGAGCGGCGTTGCCGGAAGTGTCCGAACTGCAGGCGGTACGCCATTTCACGCGGCTGTCGCAGTTGAATTTCTCCATCGACACGCACTTCTATCCGCTGGGCTCGTGCACGATGAAATACAACCCCCGTGCCTGCAACGCGTTCGCGATGCTGCCCGAGTTCCTCGGCCGGCATCCCTACGGACCGGCCTCGGCCGGGCAGGGCTTCCTCGAATGCATGTACGAACTGCAGGAAATGCTCAAGGAAGTGACCGGCATGAAGGGCGTGTCGCTCACTCCCATGGCCGGCGCACAGGGTGAATTCGCCGGCGTCGCGATGATGCGTGCCTATCACAAAGCACGCAACGACCTGGCCCGCACCGAGATCATCGTCCCCGATGCGGCTCACGGAACGAATCCCGCAACGGCAACGATGTGCGGCTGTACCGTGGTCGAAATTCCTTCGCTCGCGAACGGCGACATCGATGTCGATGCGTTGAAGCAGGCGGTTGGACCGAAGACCGCCGGCATCATGCTGACGAATCCTTCGACGCTCGGCGTGTTCGAACGCCGTATCAAGGAAGTCGCGCAGATCGTGCACGAAGCGGGCGGCCTGCTGTACTACGACGGCGCCAATCTCAACGCCATCCTCGGCAAAGTGCGGCCCGGCGACATGGGCTTCGACGTCATTCACATGAATCTCCACAAGACGTTTTCGACGCCGCACGGCGGCGGCGGACCGGGCTCCGGAGCGGTGGGCGTGGGGCAGCGATTGCTTCCCTTCATGCCTATTCCGCTGGTGGGCAAGGACAACGAAAAATTTCGCTGGCTCGACGAACGCGATCTGCCGCAATCGATCGGCCGGTTGTCGGCGTTCATGGGCAACGCAGGCGTGCTGCTGCGAGCCTATGTCTACATGCGCATGCTCGGCCGGCACGGCATGCATCGCGTCGCCGAATTCGCGGCATTGAATGCCAACTACATGCTGGCGAAACTCAAGAAGGCCGGTTTCGACGCGGCGTATCCCGAGCGGCGTGCGAGTCACGAATTCATCATCACGCTCAAGCGCCAGGCTCGCGATCTCGGCGTGAACGCGATGGATTTCGCCAAGCGCCTGCTCGACTACGGCTTCCATGCGCCGACGACGTACTTCCCGCTGCTGGTGCCGGAGTGCCTGCTGATCGAGCCCACCGAAACCGAAACCAAGCAGGACCTCGACGCCTTCATCGACGCGCTGGTCGCCATCCAGGCCGAGGCCGAACAGGATGCGGCCAAAGTGAAGGGCGCTCCCTACACCTTGCCGGTCCGCCGGCTCGACGATGTCCGTGCAGCCAAGCAGCTCGACCTGACGTACCAGCCATGATCGAACGTCCCAAGCTGCAAGGCATGAATCGCCTGCTGCTCGCGTTCGTGAATTCCTGGAAAGGATTCACTGGTGCCTTCCGGGCGGAAGCCGCGTTCCGCCAGGAAGTGCTGCTGGCCGTGGTGCTGTTGCCGCTGGGGGCCTGGCTCGGCAAGACCCCGATCGAGAAGGCGCTGCTGATCAGCTCGATGCTGCTGGTGCTGATCGTGGAGCTGCTCAACACGGGTATCGAAACCGTGGTCGATCGCATCGGCCTCGAGCGCCACGAGCTCTCGGGACTGGCCAAAGACGTGGGATCGACCGCGGTGCTGCTATCCTTTGCAGTACTTATTGTGATCTGGGGCTTGGTGCTGTTCGGCTGAGTCTGGTGTACTCGGGCGGTCAGCTGGTCAGCTGGTCAACTGGTAAGAGCAGGACACTGTTCTTTTCTGACCAGCCGACTGCTTGACCAGTCGACCCGCTGACCGCTGACCGGTCGCCCTCTCGGAACCTTCGGCCGCCAACAGGCCTCTCAATCCAACTAGCTTTTCACCCGGGGACACCCTTACCTCATGCAAAGAGCCACCAGTCTCGTCGGACTCGTCCTGGTAGGTACTTTTTCTTTCGCTTCGCAGACTTTCGCACAGAGCCCCCAGCCGGGCTCGCTGCCGGCAGGAGCGCGGACCGCGACCCAGGCGGCAGATGCAGCGCCCAAGATGCAGGTGGCGGACCCCGAGGATTCACGCTGGACCCGCACGCTCGAACGCGTCGTCACCGGCGTCGTGACCATCCAGGTCGACCAGGCGCGCGCCTTCGACACCGAATGGAACATGTCGAGCCAGGCGACCGGCTTCGTCGTCGATGCCAAGCGCGGCCTCATTCTCACCAATCGCCACGTGGTCACGCCCGGCCCGGTCACGGCGCAAGCGGTGTTCTTGAATCGCGAGGAAGTGACGCTCTATCCCGTGTACCGCGACCCGGTGCACGACTTCGGCGTGTATCGCTACGATCCCTCTAAACTCAAATTCATCAAGCCCACCGAGCTGAAGCTGTATCCGCAGGGCGCCCAGGTGGGCCGCGAAATCCGCGTGATCGGCAACGATGCGGGCGAACAGATTTCGATTCTCGCCGGCACGCTGGCGCGCCTGGATCGTGAAGCGCCCAACTACGGTCTTGGCAAGTACAACGACTTCAACACCTTCTACTACCAGGCAGCGTCGAGCACCTCGGGCGGTTCGTCCGGATCGCCGGTCATCGATGTCGAAGGCCGCGTGGTGGCGTTGAATGCCGGCGGCAGTTCGCAGGCGGCGTCGAGTTTCTACCTGCCGCTCGATCGCGTGGTGCGCGCATTGCAGTTGATCCAGGACAATCAGCCGGTGCCGCGTGGCACGCTCGAAACCGTGTTCGTCTACACGCCGTTCGACGAAGTACGCCGGCTAGGTTTGCGTAACGAAACCGAAACCGAAGTGCGCAAGAAGTTTCCGTCCAAGACCGGCATGCTGGTGGTCTCGGAAGTGCAGCCCGGTTCGGCCGCCGAAAAGATTCTCGAGCCCGGCGACATCCTGACGCGCATCAACGGCGAACTCGCTGTCGGCTTCGATGCGCTGGCGCAGGCGGAAGACGAAGGCATCGGCAAGATGCTCAAGCTCTCCATCGAGCGTGGCGGCGAGGCGCTGGAGCGAGAAATTCGCGTCGAGGATCTCTACGCCATCACACCCGACAGCTACGTCGAATTCGGCGATGCCGTGGTCCACAACCTGTCCTGGCAGCAGGCTCGCCACATCAACGCGCCCATCAACGGCGTCTACGTGGCGAATCCAGGATATGTCCTGGCTTCTGCGGCTGTGCCCCGTGGCGCGGTGATTACCGAAATCGGCGGCAAGGTCATCGCCGCACTCGATGATTTCGAGAAGCGCGTGCGCGAGCTGAAAGATGGCGAACGCGTTACGCTGCGTTTCTTCACTCTCGACGATCCCAAGACCGCGCAGTCGCGCGTGATCCGCATGGATCGTCGCTGGTTCCCGGCTCGCTCCTGCAAGCGCGACGACAAGTCGGGCACGTGGCCCTGCTCTCAATGGCCGGAAGATGGCGTGGCGCAGCCGCCGAAGCCGGCGACGACGACCTTCGCCAAGACGGCGGATCCCATCGTCAACAAGCTGGCGCCCTCGCTGGTGCTGGTGAACTTCGACATGCCGTACTCCATATCGGGCATCACCGAGCGCAACTACTATGGCACCGGCGTGGTCGTCGATGCCCAGCGTGGCTTGGTAGTGGTGGATCGCAACACCGTGCCGGCGCCGCTGGGCGACGTGCGTCTCACGTTCGCGGGGACCATCGAAATACCGGGACGCGTGGAGTACCTGCATCCGCTGCACAACCTGGCGGTCATTTCTTACGACCCGGCCCTGATCGGCGCGACGCCGGTGAAATCGGCGACGCTCAAAGCCAGCGAAGTGAACGCAGGCGACGCCGTGTGGGCAGTGGGCCTGCGTGGCGACGGTAAAGTGCAATCGCGTTCTGCGACGGTAGCGTCGGTGGACCCGGTGGGATTCCCTCTGTCGCGCACGTTGCAGTTCCGCGATGCCAATCTCGAAACCATTGCGCTGGTCAACGGCCCCGACGATTACGACGGTGTGCTCACCGACAAGAACGGCGACGTGCTGGCGACGTGGGCCAGCTTTGCCTACGAAGCAGGCCGCGAGACGGCGCAGGAGAACCGTGGCATTCCCTCTGACCTGATTGCAGAAATGTTGACGCTGGTGCGCGATGGCCGTCCGCTGCATTCGCTCGAAGCCGAGTTGCAGCCCATTCCGCTCTCGGGCGCACGCAAGCTCGGCTTGACCGATGGCTGGATTCGCCGGCTCGAAGAACATAGTCCCGAACGGCGGCAGGTGCTGAGCGTGGCTCGTCTGGTCGGCGGCTCGCCGGCGGACAAGTTGCTGCGTTCGGGCGACCTGGTGCTCGATGTCGATGGCGTCATCGTCAACCGCTTCCGCGAAGTCGAGCGTGCCGTGCAGAAGCCCGGCGTGAATCTCACCGTGTTCCGCGACGGTGCGGAATTGAAAGTGACCGTGCCGACCGTGTCCCTCGGCGGCCGCGATCTGGATCGGGTCCTGTTGTGGGCCGGTGCCGTACTGCAGACACCCCATCGTGCACTGGCTGCGCAGCGCGGTATCAAGCCGGAAGGTGTCTTCGTCGCTTACTTCGCCTACGGTTCGCCGGCGACGCGTTATCAGCTATGGGCAGGGCGGCGCATCGTCGAAGTCGACGGGCAGCCCACGCCGGACCTGGATGCTTTCATCAAGGCCGTCTCGGGCCGCGAAGATCGTTCCTCGATCCGCCTGCGCACCATGAGCTGGAACGGTTCGGCCGAGGTGATCACGCTCAAGCTCGACAAGCGCTACTGGCCAGCTTACGAATTGCGACGCACCGCGAATGGGTGGGAAAGGACGGCGCTGGAGTAGAGGAGGGCGCGACGGCGGGAGGCGGGACATTCTTTGTCAGGAAGTGACGCGGATCGTCGGTACTTTTGAGCCGAAGCGGGCGTCGGATGAAGAATGGCGATGACCAACGGGAATGCCGCGGCACACAGCACGCTGCCGCGAGCAGTGTGGTCCAGACCATTCCCGTCGGTCCTCCCCGGCTGGCGAGCGAAGAGCGGCGCTGATTGCTATCATGCGTGGATGGCAATCGGGCGCGTATCTCAGGATGACATCCAGGAAGCAGTCGAAGCGCTGCGGGCTGGCGACCTCGTGGCCTTTCCTACCGAAACCGTCTATGGCCTGGGCGCGAACGCGAACAATCCCGAGGCGGTGCGTAAGATTTTCCGTCTCAAGGGGCGACCCTCCACCCACCCGGTGATCGTCCATATCGATCATCCGCGTTACCTGCAGCGCTGGGTTCGCGACATGACGCCGGAGGCGAAGAAGCTCGCCGATGCGTTCTGGCCCGGGCCGCTGACGCTCGTCGCCAAGCGTGCGCCGGCGGTCAACGACGTGATCACGGGCGGGCAGGATACGGTCGCCATCCGCGTTCCCAATCACCCGATCGCACAGCAGCTCCTGAACGCATTCGGCGGCGGCATCGCCGCCCCTTCGGCGAATCGCTATGGCCACGTCAGTCCGACGCGTGTCGAACACGTGCGTGAAGAATTCGGCGACGAATTGAAGTACCTCCTCGACGGCGGCGACTGCAAGGTCGGATTGGAATCGACCATCGTCTCCTGCGTCGGCGATGCGCCGCGAATTCTTCGTCCCGGCAGCATCACCCTGTCGCAGCTACAGGCCGTGGTGCCGTCGATCCAGAGCGGTCCGAATCCGACGTCGCCGCGCGTGCCTGGAACGACGAGCCGTCATTACTCGCCTGTAACGCAGGTGAACGTGGTGCCGAGCCGCCGCCTCGAAACGGTGGTGAACGAGTTCACGGCGAATTCGGAGAAGGTCGCGGTGCTGGCAATGCGTCCGCCGACCACCACCAATTCGTACATGACCTGGATCAATGCCGGCATTCGCCCGGAGATCTACGCACGCCACCTGTACGTCAACCTGCGCACCCTCGACAAAGCGGCAGGCAAGATCATCCTGGTCGAGGAACTCCCCGAAGGCGAACGCTGGGACGCCATCCGCGATCGCATCAAGCGCGCCGCCACCGCAGAGAACATCGTCACGTACGACCAGGACATTGCTGCCTGGGTTGCCGACTTCGGCGACGAAGGACCGGCCTGAAGCACTCCGGCGCTTGCGCAACCTTGCGCGAGCGAGCCTTCCCGCAGCGCGTCCGGGGGCAATTGACAATGCCGTGACCGCCCCCAAAATCGTCGCTACGCTCGAAAACCCGAGAAACAGTTCACCAATTCGGCTGTGTTTTTCCCCTCGTGCCCGCGCCTGGAAAAAATTGCGAAGCAGTTCTTGCATCGGGGGGTGTTTTTGCTACATTTCGCGCCGGCCTGTGTAAGAGAGCACTGAAGATGAAGCGCAAGCTGCAAGTGCCGCTCGACCAGAACTTGTGAGGGTGCCCGGACGTTGTATCGCCACCGATGGGTGTGAGATGCAAAGTCCAGTTGCCCTTGTTGGTTGGTCTTGTTGTTGCAGCTTAACGTTTACGAGGTGCACCCGGTGTTGCCACGCGCAGCCAAACAGTCTCTTGCTGTTTCCCCCGCCCAGTCTTTCGATTCCACCGCGCTGACTGAAACTGAAATCCGTGGCCTGGCCGCGCGTTTCGGTTCGCCCTTGCTCGTGGTCGACTGCGAACAAGTCCGTCGCCAGTATCGCTCGCTCAAGGCGGCGCTGCCGGGCGTTGACCTTCACTACGCATTGAAGCCGCTGCCGCATGCCGCGGTCGTCGCCTGCCTGCGTGACGAAGGTGCTTTCTTCGATCTCGCCACCACCGGCGAAGTCGAACTCGTGAAGGATCAGGGCATCGCCCCCGAGCGCTGCATTCACACTCATCCGATCAAGCGCGACAGCGATATCCGCGACGCGCTGCGTTACGGCGTCACGACGTTCGTTGCCGACAACCCGGATGAAATCCGCAAGTTTGCCCGGTATCGCAAGCGCGCCGAATTGCTCCTGCGCGTATCGTTCCGCAGCCCTAACGCCGTCGTCGACCTGTCGCGCAAGTTCGGTTGCGAACCGGCTGCGGTGCTGGGGTTGATCGAGTTGGCGCGTCGCCTCGGCATTCGCATCCGCGGCCTGTCGTTCCACGTCGGTTCGCAGGCAACCGCGCCGACCAAGTACGTCGAAGCCATCGAGTCGTGCACCAACCTCATCGGTGAAGCCCTGCTCGCCGGCCTGCCCTCGCTGGACATCCTGGATATCGGCGGCGGCTATCCGGTGTCGTACGGCGAAGCCGTCATGCCCATCGACGAATTCTGCCGTCCGATTCGTGCGGCGCTGAGCAAGCTGCCCGCACACGTCCGCGTCATCGCCGAACCCGGCCGTTATATCGCCGCGCCTGCTGCCATCGCCGTTTCGTCGGTCATGGGCAAGGCCAAGCGCGACGGTCGCTGGTGGTACTACCTGGACGACGGTGTATACGGTTCGTACAGCGGCCAGATGTTCGATCACGCGAAGTATCCGGTCACCGCGCTGCGTGAGGAGACGGAGTTGTTCCCGAGCGTGCTCGCCGGTCCGACCTGCGACTCCATCGACGTCATCGACGACAACATCCTGCTGCCCGAACTGCAGGTCGGCGACCTGGTCGTCGGGCGGACGATGGGTGCGTACACCTGGGCCAGCGCCACGGACTTCAACTTCTTCAAGCGCGCCAAGGTCGTCGTCATGAACGAGCGAGCCGATTCGCGGCGCGTGTTGCAGTTCAAATCAGGAACGTAACAGTCCCGGCACTGCCGGGACTTTTTCCCTGCGGGGACTGGCTCCCGAAGCGAAGCGCAGGGTGCCTATTGTCGAGACCATTCCCGTTGGTCATCCCCAATCTTCATCCTGGAGCGAAGCGGCCCTGCGCATGAAGAATGGGACACTCCTCGCTGCCGCGAGGAATGTCCCCGGATTCTGTTACGCTCGCGCGATGCCCGCGTTTCCTCTATTTACCCGTCCGGTCGACATCGTCGACTTCGTCGCCGGGGCGCAATCCGCCCGTGGCTTGACCGTCGTCATCGATGTATTCCGCGCCTTCTCGCTCGCGGCCTATGCATTCTCACGCGGTGCGGCCAGTATCATTCCGGTCGCCGCCATCGAGGATGCGCTCGCACTCAGGCGACAATACCCGGGGGCGTTGTTACTCGGCGAGCGTGAAGCAAAGCCCCTGCCCGGATTCGATGGCGGCAATTCGCCCACCGACCTGCAGAAGTTCGACCTCGCGGGACGCACGCTGATTCATACGACGCACTCCGGTACGCAAGGGCTGACGAGAGCCACTCGCGCAGATGAAGTCATCACCGGAGCATTGGTGAATGCAGCCGCGATCGTTCGCTATGTCCACCATCGCAAGCCTGAGCAGGTAACCATCGTGCGCATGGGCCACCAAGCCCGACAACGCTGCGCTGAAGATGATTTGTGTGCCGAACTTCTCTCGGCACGCCTGCGGGGAGAAGATCCACGCGTCGACGACATTCCTGCTCGGCTGCGCCAGGCAGACAGCGCGCAGAAATTCTTCGATCCAGCGTGCGATTGGGCGCCGGAAGGCGATTTCCAGTTGTGCACGCGAGCCGACGCGTTCGACTTCGTGCTGCAGCTCGACCGGACCCTGCCGGTTCCGGCGTTGCGACGCATCGACGTGGCTCGCTGAAATTGTCCACCTGAGATCGGGCCGCGATGAATCCAGTCCTGCGCACCATCGTCCTGCTGACGCTCTCGAACGTGTTCATGACGTTCGCCTGGTACGCGCACCTCAAGAACCTCAGTGAAAAGCCCTGGTTCGTGGCTGCGCTCGCGAGTTGGGGCATTGCGCTGTTCGAGTACTTGCTGCAGGTCCCGGCCAATCGCGCCGGCTACACGGTCCTGTCACTTCCACAATTGAAAATATTGCAGGAAGTGATTGCCTTGAGCGTCTTCGTACCGTTCCTGCTCCTGTACATGCGCCAGCCGTTGAAACTCGATTACCTGTGGGCCTCGCTGTGCATGCTCGGCGCGGTTTATTTCATGTTCCGCAAATGAGTACGTTGATCCACAGGCTGGTCGAAGCTTGCCGTTCGGGCAACGCGCCGCAGGTCATCGCCCGCCTGCCGTCCGGATGGGCCGTCATGGGCCTGCAGCAAGTATTGCGCGGTTACAGCCTGCTGCTGCCCGATCCAGTGGTTCCTCATCTCAATGCATTGGATGCGCACGCTCGCGATCGCTTCATGTCGGACCTGGGTCGACTCGGCGATGCCGTTCTCGGCGTCACCGGCGCGCTGCGCATCAATTACGCTATCTTCGGCAATCTCGAGCCGGCACTGCATGCGCACGTTCATCCACGCTATGCCGACGAACCGCAGGTGCTGCGCACCGGCAATCCCTGGGGCTACGATTGGTCGCAGGCGCCCGCATTCGACGCTAGTATTCACGGTGGATTGCGCGACAGTATTCGTGACAGGTTGATGAACGACGGCACCGTTGTGACTAATCCTGGTGGCGGCATTGCATAAACGGCGATCGATGGCACTGCACTCCAATGCATTCGCTGCGTCACGCGCTGCAGTCGTCAAGTTATGCGAAGAGCAGTGTGCGGCCGATGTCGTCGTTCTCGATGCGCCAGCGGGCTGTCCGCAGCACTCGCCGGGTTACTTCTCAGTCTTCTGTGCACGCCCCGGCGGTAGCGAACTCGAATATGTCTTCACGAGGAGCGCGTCAACTGAGGGGCAGGTCGCAAAAAAGACCTGCCAACGCGCGTTGGCGTTCCTGACACCGCAGTCAGCTGCTTTACACGACGGCGAGTGCATGTAAACTTTCTGTTCGAGAAGGGAAGGGGTCGTAGCCAACGTTGCCAAAGTACTGGGCAGTGTTTTGGGCTGCGCTACGACTCATTGAGGGTCGGCGTTCCGTCGGTACGAGAGCGTTGAGTTATCAATGTGTACGCCGCCGAAGGCAGCGGTGTGCCGGACAAGGATAATAGTGGGTCGCTCGATATGCGGATGAAGTCGAGCCTGGCGGGCTACGTCACCGGAGAGCTGGCATTTCTGGGGCGAATTTCGAACCGCGGGATTTTCGGCGCGGTGGGTATCTTTATTGACGAACGATTGCTCGGCATCGTCGCCAACGAAGTGCTGTATCTGCATACCGGCCCGGTAAACCGCGAGGAATACCTGTCACGCGGCATGGCGCAGTTCAAGCCTTATCCCAATGCATTCGACCTGACCACCGATCACCACGAAGTGCCGATCGACGTGGTGCGCGATCCGGCGCAACTGAAAGTCTGGGGCGAACGGGCGTTGCGTGCCGCTGTCGATGCCGCACGCGCCAAGCAGCTTGCAGGCATCGAACGTTCGCGTCACGCGAAGCAGCAGGCGAAGTCGAAGAAAGGAAAAGAGCGCGAAGAGAAGCAGCGCGACAAGGAATGAGGCGCACCAGGAATGGCCCAAGCGCGTCATCTCGCTTCGCCCCTTTACACACGAGCCACTGCGAGCAGCGCTGCCAATGAATACAACGGCGCCGAGCAGGTCGTTCCTTCACACAGATACGCCACGGTGCGGTCGGTAGCGCGTTTTTCGGCAATAACCGCAGGCAAGTCGGCAGCGTCCGCGGCGATGGCGAACACCAGTCGTCCCGGTGCATACATTTTCGCGATCTCATCGCGCCACTGCGCAACTTCCGCCGCTGCGCCACGGATGATTACGATCTGCGGCGGATGCAGCATCTCCTCCAGCGCCACGAGCAAAGCTGCATGTGCATGCGGATATTTTTCGAGCGCAGACCACGCAGCACGCACAGTGTGCTCTGCAGCGTCGAGATAGCGTGTTTCTCCCAGTAGCAGTCCCAGCCGCGTCAACGCCTGTGCAGCGATGCCGTTGCCTGCAGGCACAGCTTCGTCGGTGAAGGATTTCGAGCGGTGCATGAGGGCTTCGTGATCGTCGGCGGTGAAGAAGAAGCCGCCGCCCGCCCGGTCCGCATCGCCGCGATCCTGGAAGTGATCGAGCAAGGCATCCGCGAGCTGGATGCAGAACCTGAGGTCCTCGCTGCGCCAGCGGCTTTGCAATGATTCGATCAGCCCATCGAGCAGGAAGGCATAGTCATCGAGATAGGCGGGAAAGCGCGAGCGGCCATCTTTGTGGGCGGCGAGCAAGCGTCCGTCCTGCCACAGATGATCGCGGATGAAATCGATGGCGCGCAGTGCAGAGTCTGCGAAGTCCGGTCTTCGCAGTGCTCGTGCAGCCGTAGCCATACCGGCGATGGCGAGGCCATTCCAGGACGTAAGCACTTTCTCATCGCGGCCCGGCCACACTCGTGCAGATCGCACTGCAAGCAATGTGCGTCGTGCGGAGTCGAGAGCAGTAGTTGCTGCACGCTCGGAAATTCCCAATTCGCTGGCGATGTCTTCGAGGGAACGCGTCACTCGCAGATGCCATTGTCCCTCGAAATTCGCCGGCTGGTCCAAGCCGAAGCGCCGCGACAGGACAGCGTATTGATCGGCCGGTACGCGCTCGCCTATCTCGGTATCGGTCCATACATAGAACTTGCCTTCGTGGCCTTCGGAGTCCGCATCGAGCGTCGACCAGTAACCGCCCTGTGGCGATTGCAGATCGCGTATGAGCCATTCCGCCGTCTCGGTGGCGACGCGCCGGAACAGTGGATCGCCAGTGGCCAGCCCGGCGTTCGCATACAACTGCAATAGCTGGCCATTGTCGTACAGCATCTTTTCGAAGTGCGGGATCATCCATTGCTGGTCGACCGAATAGCGTGCGAAGCCGCCGCCCAGCTGATCGTACAGTCCTCCTTCAGCCATGCGCGTGAGCGTCAGTGTCGCCATGTAGAGCGAATGCAGATCAGGCTCTTCGCTCGCCGCTGTCGCTCGCCATTGCCGCAGCAGGAACACGGCGTTGGTGGGATGCGGAAATTTCGGTGCCGTGCCGAAGCCGCCGAATTCCGCATCGAACGTCTGTGCCAGCAACTGGCGTGCGAGAGCGAGCGGTTCAGCGCTGAAGATGACTCCGTCGCCCGCGGGCGGCGGCTGCATCTCGTCGAACGCCCGCTGCATGGCGGCGCTCTGCTGGGAGATCTTTTCGCCACTGCTGCGATAGAACGCGCCGACACGCCGGAGCAGGTCGGTGAACGACGGCATGCCATAACGCGCATCGCGTGGAAAATACGTGCCGCCGAAGAACGGATGCTGGTCGTGCGGCGACAGGAACATCGTCAGCGGCCAGCCGCCGCCGCGCTGGATCAGCATCTGGTGGGCGATCTGGTAGATGCGATCCAGATCCGGACGTTCTTCGCGGTCGACCTTGATGTTGACGAACAGTTCGTTCATCACCTGCGCCGTAGCCGGATCCTCGAAGGATTCGTGCGCCATGACGTGACACCAATGGCACGCCGAGTAGCCGATCGACAGCAGGATGGGCTTGTTCTCGCGCCGCGCCAGTTCCAGTGCTGCGGGGCCCCATGGATGCCAGTCCACGGGATTGCTGGCGTGCTGCAGGAGATAAGGACTTGTCTCCTGCGCCAGACGATTACGCTGGCCTGCCGCGGGTGATTGAGTCGAAGTGTGCATGGTAGTGGCCGGCCCTTGCTAGAATCCGCGCACTATAACGACGATCACCGGAACCGACACACCCACGATGTCTGAATCGATCCCCGAATTGCGCCTCAAGCGTGGCGAAGATCGCCGCCTGTCCGCCGGCCATTTGTGGGTATTTTCCAATGAGGTCGACACCGCGCGCACGCCGCTGACTGCGTTCGCGGCCGGGGACCTGGCGCGGGTGGTGAACGATCGCGACAAATTCCTGGGCTACGCCTACGTCAATCCGCATTCGCTGATCAGCGCCCGTATCTTGACCCGCGACACGGCGGCCTTGCCGGTGAAGTCGCTCATCGTGCATCGACTCCAGGTCGCCTTGTCCTTGCGCAAGCGCCTGTACGACGCGCCCTACTATCGGCTGGTGTACGGCGAATCCGATGGCCTGCCGGGCCTGGTACTGGATCGCTTCGGCGACCTCGTGGTCGGGCAGATTGCCACGGCCGGCATGGAAACGCTGAAGGCAGATATCCAGCAGGCGGTGATGAAGGTCATCGACGCCAAGGCGCTGCTGTGGAAGAACGATAGCGGCGCGCGCGACCTGGAGGGCCTGACTCACTATGTCGAAATGGGGTTCGGCGACATGCCCGACAGCGTGACCGTGGAAGAGGGCCGAGTGAGGTACCAGGTGCCGGTGAGCACGGGCCAGAAAACCGGCTGGTTCTTCGACCAGGCCATGAATCGCGCGAACCTGCACAAGTACGTCAAGGGTGCGCGAGTGCTGGATGTATTCAGCTATCTCGGCGCCTGGGGCCTGGGCGCACTCAAGGCCGGCGCGGCCGAAGTGACCTGCGTGGATTCTTCAGCGTCGGCTCTCGAATCGCTGTCGGCGACAGCTGCGGCCAATGGACTCGCGCCACAGGTCGTTCGCGGCGATGCATTCGACGTGATGGAAGCCATGCATGCGGAGAAACGGCGTTTCGACGTGGTGATCATCGATCCGCCCGCATTCATCAAGCGCAAGAAAGATATTCCCAAGGGCGAGGGAGCCTACAAGCGCCTCAACCAGCTCGCCATGCAGTTGCTGGAACGCGATGGCATCCTCTCGTCGAACTCGTGCTCGTATCACCTCGAAGCGGACAGCCTGACCCTTGCGATACAGCGTGCGGCGCGACATCTTGCCCGCTTCGTGCAGGTCATCGAAGTCGGCGGCCAGGCGCCCGATCATCCCATTCATCCCGCGATTCCCGAGACGCGCTACCTCAAGTCGCTGCTCTGCCGGGTCGTTCCGGAATAGCGGTCGGACCCTGCTGATATGGTGAAGGCGCGCGCGCTGTCATGCTGACCTATCCTGACATCGATCCGGTCATCGTCTCGATCGGTCCGCTGGCGATCCGCTGGTACGGGCTCATGTACGTGTTCGGCTTCGGCGTGGCCTGGTGGCTGGCCCGCAAGCGCAGCGCCGATCCACGGTCGACCTGGCAGCCGCAGGACATCGACGACCTGATCTTCTATTCCGCGCTGGGCGTGATCCTCGGCGGCCGGCTCGGCTGGGTGCTGTTCTATGGGTTCGAGCGGCTGAGCGACGATCCGTGGATGCTAATACGCATCTGGGAAGGCGGCATGTCGTTTCACGGCGGCATGCTCGGAGTCGTCATCGCAGCCACGGTACTGGCGTGGCGCCAGAAGCGGCATCCCGCGGATATTTTCGATTTCCTGACGCCGCTGCCGTGCATAGGTATTTTCGCGGGGCGCGTCGCCAACTTCATCAACGGCGAACTGTGGGGCAAGCCGACGCAGTCGGCCCTGGGATTCATCGTCGATCCTTCCGGGCTGCATCCGGTGCAGACTGCGGAAGCAAAGCGCTTGTGCACGCGGTTCGGCATCGACCCTTGCGTCCTGCACGTGCACGCATCGCAGCTGTATGAAGGCGTGCTCGAAGGACTGGTGCTGTTCGCCATCATGTGGACTTTCACGGCGAAGCCGCGTCCGCGGCTTGCACCGGCCGGGCTGTTTCTGGTCTGCTATGGCATCTTCCGTTTCGTCGTCGAATTCGTCCGCGTGCCCGATGAGAGCCGCGGCTACCTGTTGTTCGGCTGGGTGACGATGGGACAGATATTGTCGGCTCCGATGATCCTCGTCGGCGCCTACCTGATGATCTTGGCCTATCGTCGCCGCACGCCCAGCGGCAACTGGCAGGCCATGGTTCTGCCGTCGCAGCAGCCCTCCAACTGACCTGAAATCACCCGGCAAGTCACTGACGAGTCACCCCGGCAGCCACCTGGAATGGAACAGTACCTGCAACTCCTGAAGCACGTTCGCGAAGCCGGCGTGCGCAAGGAAGACCGTACCGGCACGGGCACGCTATCCGTGTTCGGCTACCAGATGCGATTCGACCTGGCGCAGGGATTTCCGCTGCTGACCACCAAGAAGCTGCACCTACGTTCCATCATTTACGAATTGCTCTGGTTCCTGCGTGGCGATACCAACGTGCGCTACCTGCGCGACAAGGGCGTCACCATCTGGGATGAATGGGCCGATGCGAAGGGCGAACTCGGTCCGGTATACGGACGCCAGTGGCGCTCGTGGCCGACGCCGGACGGCAAGTCCATCGACCAGATTTCCGCTGCCATCGACCTGATCCGCAAGAATCCCGATTCGCGCCGGATCATCGTCAACGCCTGGAACGTCGCCGAGCTCGGCCAGATGGCGCTGACGCCGTGCCACGCCCTGTTTCAATTCTGGGTGGGCAACGGCAAGCTCTCGTGCCAGCTCTACCAGCGCAGTGCGGATGTCTTCCTCGGCGTGCCGTTCAACATCGCATCCTATGCGCTGCTGGTCCACATGTTTGCGCAGCAATGCGACCTGGAGGTCGGCGATTTCGTCTGGACCGGCGGGGATTGCCATCTGTACCTGAATCATCTCGAGCAGGCCGACACCCAGCTGGGCCGCAAGCCGTATCCCATCCCCAAGCTGGCGCTCAACCGGCGGCCGCCCAGCATTTTCGATTACGATTATTCCGATTTCGAAATCATCAATTATCAATCGCACGCACACATCAAGGCGCCCATTGCCGTCTGACACGGGACATTGAAGCAGGGAGCCGGTTGAAATAGCCTCCCGCATCCGTGTGCGTCGTGTGATGCGCACGCGAGTGCAGCCGATTGCCTTGATTTACTCCAGTAATCCGTTGATAGCACCATGCCCAAGCAGACCCGCAAAAAATCGCCCTTGCAGCCGCAGCAGGAATCGAGGCCCAAGCCGAAGCCCCAGCCCAAGGCCAAGACACGCAGCAAGACTGCGCCGGCGCCGAAGAAAAAAGCCAAGCGTCGCGTCGCCAGCCTCCCGCGTCTCGAATCGTCGCCCTTGATCGAGGCCCGCAACTCAGCCATTCATGGCACCGGGGTGTACGCGGTCGCACCGATCAAGAAAGGGGCGCGCATCATCGAGTACATCGGCGAACGCATCTCGCATGCGGAGGCGGACCGCCGCTACGAACGTAAGGGCTCCGACGATGGCCACACCTTCCTGTTCATCGCCAGCAACCGCACGGTGATCGACGCGACCGACGGCGGCAACGATGCACGCTTCATCAATCACAGCTGCAATCCCAACTGCGAAACGGTGATCGAGCAGAACCGCGTGTTCGTGGAAGCGACCCGTAGCATCAAGCCCGGCGACGAGCTCGGCTACGACTACCAGCTCACCTGGGACAGCACCGACGAGCCCGAGGACCTGGCGCTGTACGCTTGCCGTTGCGGCGCTCCGAAATGCCGCGGCACCATGCTCGACCGCGAGCCGATGGACAAGAAGAAGGCGGACGAGCTCAAGAAAAAGCAGAAGAAGCGCAAGAAATGACGGCCATGCGCCTGAGCTGTGTCGTCGCCGTCGCCGAGAACGGGGTGATCGGCAGCCATAACCAGCTGCCGTGGCATTTGCCGGCCGACCTGCAACGCTTCAAGGCGCTCACCCTGGGCAAGCCGATGATCATGGGCCGCAAGACCTACGACTCCATCGGCCGGCC
>Ga0065707_10000788_pt1 | contig 20063 bp, 17 predicted proteins | sample SwiRhicommuniRL3_FD_59094 | JGI IMG/M metagenome (GOLD analysis project Ga0065707, IMG submission 59094) | Switchgrass rhizosphere bacterial communities from Rose Lake, Michigan, USA - RL3 v2 (version 2) | ecosystem: Host-associated > Plants > Roots > Rhizosphere > Soil | place: East Lansing...
GAGCATCGGAAGATTTTCGGCCGCAGACGCGCACCGGTATCCCGAATTCTGCGCGACGATGGAGCGAATTCGAGGCTTCGTCTCGCAGGTCATGGCCGCCCCACCGCCCGAAATCGAGCGCCCCTCGCACAGCGATCTCTGGGGAATGCTGATGATGGGGCGCCGCTTCCGCGGTTTGGGAAAGAAAGACGCGTACCGCCTGCTGAGGTGGGCGCCGATGTCGGTCGCGGATTTCGTGTCCGATTGGTTCGAAGCAGAGCCGCTGCGCGCGGCGATGGCTGCCGGCGGTATTTTCGGCACCGCGCTGGGACCGCGCTCGGCCGGCAGCACGGCCGTTCTGCTCCTGCGCATGGGGTCGGGCAACGGCGGCCAGCAACTGGTGCGAGGCGGCCTTGGCGCGTTCACGTCGGCCCTGGCCGCTGCGGCGCGTGCGGCGGGGGCCGAGATTCGCATCGATGCCGGCGTCGAGCGCATCAATGTGCGAAACGGCCAGGCAACGGGCGTCACACTGACCACGGGCGAGGAGTTGGAGGCGAAGGTCGTCGTTTCGAACGCCGATCCACGCCGCACGATGCTCGGACTGATCGACCCGGTGTTCCTCGAGCCAGGGTACCTCGCGCGCATGCGAAGCTACAGATCCACCGGCAACCTGCTGAAACTCAACCTCGCGCTGAGTGGCCTCCCGGACTTTCCCGCCGCGGCTGGAGACACACGAGCGCTCGCCGGCTTCATTCACATCGGTCCCGATCTCGAGTATCTCGAGCGCGCGTTCGACGCGTCGAAGTACGGCAGCTGGTCGCCGCGGCCGCATCTCGAAGTGTCGATTCCGTCGCTGACCGATCCGGCGCTGGCACCCTCGGGCGCCCACGTGATGTCGATCGCCGCGCAATTTGCTCCGTATCACCTTCGTGACGGCGACTGGCGCAGGGCCGGTCCGGCGTTTGCCGAGGCCGTCATCGATACGCTGGCCGAGTACGCGCCGAATCTGAAACGTCTCATTCTCGGGCGGCAGGTCATCACGCCGGTTGAGCTGGAATCGACCTACGGCCTGACCGGCGGGCACATCTTTCACGGCGAGCTGGCGCTCGATCAGCTGTTCACGATGCGCCCGCTGCTGGGATGGGCACGTTACCGCACACCGATTCGAGGGCTGTACTTGTGCGGCGCCGGTACACACCCGGGGTACGGCGTGTCGGGACTCTCGGGCATGAACGCCGCCCGCGAAATCCTGAAGGATATCGGAAACACGCGATAAGATTGGGCCATTCCGAAGGAGCCGACATGTCGAATGTGACGCGCAGAGATGTGCTGCAGGGGCTGTTTGCCGCCAGCGTGGCGTATGAGTTCGGGGGCGTTCCCCTCCTCGTGCTGGCTCAAGGCGAGACCGTCGTGCCCTTTACCGACGTGACGCCACCGGCCCCTCCGGCGCCCGGCGCGCCACCTCCGCCGGTCCGATTCGATCCGAAGAACCTCACGAGCTTCATCGTCTCGAATGACGAGTTCTTTGCCGTGGCGCACTACGGCATTCCGACGGTCGATCCAGCCTCGTACAAACTGCGCATCACCGGACTGGTTGAACATCCGCTCGAGTTGACGCTCGACAATCTGAAGAAGCGGCCGCGCGTCGAGCATGCGGTGGGCTTCGAGTGCTCGGGCAACAACAACGCGCGCGGAAATCCGCTGGTGGGCAACGCACGATGGGCTGGCACACCGCTCGCCCCGATCCTGAAGGAAGCGGGCATCAAGGGGAACGGACGCGAGGTCGTGTTCTTCTCGGCCGACAGGGGCAACGAGGATGTGACGCACGGCCGCGGCAACGCCAAGGTCGATCAGCATTTCTCCCGCGGGATGGACGTGGCCGACGCCACGCGCCCGGAAGTCATCCTTGCCTACGAGATGAACGGCCAGCCGCTGCCGCAGAAGAACGGGTTGCCGCTGCGCCTTATCGCGCCTGGCTGGTACGGCGTCGCCAACGTGAAGTGGCTCGATCACATTCACGTGCAGGATTCACGGCACATGGGACGCTTCATGGGGCGCGATTACGTGACGCTGAAGAGCGAAGACGTAAGCGGCGAGACGCTGTGGATGGAATCGTGGGTCAGCCGCATCAGGTTGAAGTCCGCGGTCGCGCGTCTCACGCGAACCGGCAACAGCTTCAAGGCGGTCGGCTTCGCCCTGACCGACGGCACGCCGCTGAAGTCCATCGAAGTGCGCGTGGACGGCGGAGCGTGGAAGCCGGCGACGCTGTGGAAGGAAAACACGCAGTATTCGTGGAAGCTGTTCACCTACGAGTGGACCGGCGCGGAGCCAGGAGAGCACACGGTCGTGTCGCGCGCCATCGACGCGCGGGGCGACGTGCAGCCCGAACAGGACCATCCCACCAAGCGCTCGCAGTGGGAAAACAACGGCCAGTTCACCCGCAAGTTCACGATCTAGGAACAACGGGGTCGGGCGCAGTTTTACGATTTTCGTAAAACCGCACCCGACCCTTTTTTCTGGAACCTTTCGCGATTGTCCTGTCAGGGCGACGCACCCTGCCGAAAGCGGCGCCAATCCTCGAGCGCTCACACAGCAACTTTGTTACAAGGTCCCGGCATTTTGTTTGCAGCATGGCCGTCGCCTTGCCCGAAACGCGACCACGCGCCCTCATCGCCGACGGCGATCTTTCGACTCGCCTGCTGCTGTCGCACCACCTGGAGATCGAAGGCTTCAAGGTCGACCTCTGCACAGACAGGCGCACGACGCTCGACCTTCTCAAGGAGTCGCCATTCGCCCTCGTGGTACTCGATGCCGCTCTGCCGGGTCTTGACGGCATCGGGCTTTGCCGCACGATCCGAGTTGGAGAGGTCAATTCCGGCGCCGCGATTTTCGTCGTCGCCGCCTCGTCCGACGAATCAGACAAGGTGACCGCGCTCACCAACGGCGCCGACGACTGCGTCACAAAGCCCGTGGCCATTCGGGAGTTCATGGCGCGCGTGTCCGCGGTCATGAGACGGGCATCACGTCATGCCGACCGGCACGCGGCCGGCGCGGTCGAGCACACCGATCTTCGAGTCGACCCGCTGCGGCGCCAGGTGATCGTGCGGGGACAGGACATCGGGTGCTCGAGACAGGAGTTCGAACTGCTCTATGCCCTTGCTTCGTCGCCGGGCGTCGTCTTCAGCCGCGAGGAACTGCTGGCCCGTTCCTGGACCCATGGCGGCCACAGAGACGTCCGCCTCGTCGATCCCGTCGTCAGCCGGTTGCGACGCAAGATCGAACGAACACCCGACAGGCCGCGGTTGATCCTGACCGTCTGGGGAATCGGCTACAAGTTCTCCGAATCTGAAATCTAGAATCTAGAATCTGGAATCTCTGTCGACTACGGGGTGGCGCCTTGGCCTGGCGGAGGTGCCAGCGCCTCGACCAGCGTCTCGAAGAGCTTGTCGTTGCGCCAGTACTCGACGTGCGCCGCCAGCAGGGTCGTCGCCTTCGTGTCCCTGATGTTCTCGACGGCGTTGCGGTTCGATCGATCCTTCCGATCGTAGTATTCGAGCGAGCCGCTGATGATGTCCCAGCGCGAGTAGATGTTCACCCAGCGCGGCCGGACCTCTTCCTCGGTGATGAGCGGCTGGAACGACGCGGCTATCGCCTCGCGCGCCTCCGTCCCCGTGCCCTGTGCCGCGAAGATGAACGCGGTCTTGTCGAGCGGACTGCCGAAGGTGAGCAGCAATCGGGTACGCCCGGCGACCTCGGGCATCGTGCCGGGATTCAGCTTGTGATCGGTGAGCAGGAGGTTGAGCACGTCGTATGCGACCACCGAGCCGAGCGAGTGCCCGACCATGATGATGTCGCGGTATTCCTCTTCGCGGTACACCGCATTCGCCGTCGTCCAGACGCTCTTCTTGATTTCCTTGCGCAGCTCGTAGAACCGATCGACCACCTGCGGTTGCACGTAAGCCGCCACGTCGCCGACGTACTGAATGAGAAACCACCGGACCAGCGCTGTCGCCCCGACGACCAGCACCCACGAGATGTTGCTGAACCAAGTGGGAAACAGCCCCGGCAGCCACGGAATACCGGCACGCTCGAAGAACGAACCGGTGTCACCACCCCGGGTGTGGTAATACGCCACCAGTGCCACGATAAGCGCGGAGCCAAGGGTCGAAAGCACCGCCAGTCCGAAGGTCCCGAGCGACAACCATCCTGGTAAACGCCGTCGGGTGAGGCCCCACCACAACATCAGCAGCACGAACGGCGCCATCAGAGAGACGTGGACGTTGAAGACCGCCGTAATATCGCGAAATCTGGTTTCGGTCAGCCACGGCGACACGTCGCGCAACGGTACTTTTGCAGCGGCGACGACGACGATCACCACGCTGAGCCAGGTGAGCGCCACCACGACGGCTATTGACAGCGCGAGCCAGACGACCGTGAGCAGAGGCGCCGGATATTGCTCGTACTCGCCGAAGAGCCAACGCTTGAACGGCCGTTTCGTGAGCCGCAGCCCACCGAGGCCTCCGCGCAACAGAAACCCCATGACGTCGCGCAGCGTGACCTTCCCTTCGGTCATCGGCGCCCAGTAGGATTCGTAGATGTGAAGGTCGCGCTCGCCTTCATTGGTGAGGAGCTTCAGCTCGAGACGGGCGAGGCGCTCGCCGCCAAGCTCGACGGTCTTGGCGATCGGCATCGGTGGCTTGCTCTTTCGGCGCTTCCGGTCCTGCCTGCGGAGACCTTCGGCTAGGTCGTCAAGGGTTTGAAACGGGATTTGCTGGCCCATGCCGTGGGCGACCACAATCGCCACCGGGCCGTATTCCACTTTCTCGGGGGTTGCCTGCTGGACCGCGTATTCAGCTTGGATGGGTCACATACTACCATCCGTCGCGGTCACGAGCTGACTCTGCTCGCCGAGAGTGTGAATGCCCAGCCGCACGCGGTTGCCCGGCCGCAGGAAGACAGGCGGTTGCTGGCCCATGCCAATACCGGGTGGCGTGCCGGTGGAAATGATGTCCCCCGGCTGCAGGCTCATGAAACGGCTGATGTAGCTGACGAGCCGCGCCACACTGAAGATCATGTGCCTGGTACTGCCACGCTGATACGAACGGCCGTCGACCTCGAGCCACAGATCCAGATTCTGCGGGTCCGGCACCTCATCCGCGGTCACGAGCCAGGGCCCGATCGGACCAAACGAATCGGCGCTTTTTCCCTTCACCCACTGGCCGGTTCCCTCGAGTTGAAACGCGCGCTCGGACAGATCGTTGACGACGCAGTAGCCCGCGACGTGCGACAGCGCCTCGGACTCCGTTACGTATTTCGCGGTCTTCCCGATGATGACGCCCAGTTCGACCTCCCAGTCGGTCTTCTGCGAGCCGCGCGGGATGACGATGCCATCGTTGGGTCCGCAGATCGCCGAAGTCGCCTTCATGAACAGGATCGGCTCGGCCGGGACAGGCATGTTCGACTCGGCCGCGTGGTCGGAGTAGTTCAGGCCGATACAGATGAACTTGCCGACGCCGGCCACGCACGGGCCGAGGCGCGGACTGCCATCCACACGCGGCAGGGTTGCGGGATCCAGACGGCGAAGGCGATCGATCGAATCCGGGTGGAGTGCATCGCCGGACACGTCGGCGACGATGGCCGAGAGATCGCGGATGTCGCCGTGGGAATCGACGAGGCCCGGCTTCTCGCGGCCCTGCGGGCCATAACGAAGTAGTTTCATAGGAGCGCGTCCCGTCGCTTCAACGTCACGGTGGCACAGGACTTCAGTCCTGTCCCTTCCTGGATGACTCTCGAACCACAAGGCGCGGCGGAATGATGACGCGGCGTGGCGCGTCTTTCTCATCGCTGTCGAGGCCGTTGAGGAGCAGCTCGGCGGCGTTCAGCCCCTGATCTTTTCGCGACCAGCTGATCGTCGTCAGCGGAACCTTCAGCATGTCGCCGTGCGCGATGTCGCCGGCGCCCACCACCGCGATGTCTTCGGGCACGCGCATCCCCGCTTCCCATATCGCCTTCATCGCGCCGATCGCCGCGGGGTCGTTCGCCGCAAACACGGCATCGATGCGGGGACGGACTTCGAGCAGGCGCTTCATCGCGCGGTAGCCGTCGCTCTCCATGAAGCCCCCTTCGACGAACCAGTCGGGATCGGACTTCACGCCGCGCGCCTTCAACGTATCGCGCCAGCCTTTTTCGCGCCGCTTGGCGTGCGTGATGTTCGGGCCGCCGATGTGTGCGACGACCTTGCATCCCAGATCGAGGAGGTGCGTCGTCGCGAGCACACCGACGCGCTCGTCGTCGGTGAGAACCCGGTGGCACTCGACCTTCTGATGGTCGTCGCGGTCGATCATCACGATCGCCGTACCGATGCTGGATAACTGCCTGAGCAGATCTTCGTTGGCGGAACCATGCACCGAGGCGAGCACGATGCCATCGACCTGCCGGCTGCGCAGCATCTCGAGCTCCGCTCGCTCTTTCGCGGGATCCTCGCCCGAGCTGCACAAGAGCAGGCCGTAGCCGCGCGCGCTGGCGACGGGCTCGATGCCGGCGATAATCTCGACGAAAAACGAGTGCATCAGATCGGGAATGACGATGCCGATGGTATGGCTGCGGCGGAGCGTGAGACTCCTCGCGACGGCATTGCGCTGGTAGCCGAGCTCTTCGATCTTGGCGAGGACGCGGCCCCGGGTGGCTTCGCTGATGTCGCCATGGTTGTTGAGAACCTTGGAGACCGTCATGACGGACACGCCGAGTTCGCCGGCTATTCGGCGCATCGTGGGTCGTGGCATGGGGTGTTTGTCCTTGGAGAGACCCTGGTGACTTTACCGGTAAAGTCTAGTATCGAACGCGTTCACTTTACAAGGTTGGTCCCAATCCAAGAATCTGCGAATCTGCGAATCTGCCAATTCTCAACGCCCCCAGGCCTCCCCGTCAGGAAACCGATATCGCTTTCTGGAGGCCGGCTTGATCGTGATGCTGTAGCCCGGCTCGGCGGGCGCAAGGTAGCGGCCCCGGCGAACCGTGACGGGCTCCTCGAAATGTTCGTGCAGGTGATCGACGAACTCGATGACGCGCCCTTCCATCGTGCCCGTCACCGCGATGAAGTCGAACATCGAAAGGTGCTGGACGTACTCGCACAAGCCGACGCCGCCCGCGTGCGGGCACACCGGCACCCCGAACTTGGCCGCCATCAGGATGACCGCGAGGTTCTCGTTCACGCCACCGAGCCGGCAGCTGTCGATCTGGCAGAAGCTGATGGCATTGGCCTGGAGCAGCTGCTTGAACACCACGCGGTTCGCGGCGTGCTCGCCCGTGGCGACACCCACGGGCGCGATGGCTTTGGCAATCCGCGCGTGGCCGAGCACGTCGTCCGGGTGCGTGGGCTCCTCGGCCCACCACAGATTCAGGTGTGACAGTTCCCTGATGCGCGCGATCGCTTCATCGACATCCCATCGCTGGTTCGAGTCGATCATCAGCTTGCGATCGGGACCGATCGCCGCCCGCACAGCGGAGAGGCGCCGGAGATCGTCTTCCGGCCTGCCCCCCACTTTCACCTTGAAGTGCGTCCACCCCTCCGCCATCGCTTCGCGACACAGGCGGTGAATCTTCTCGTCCGAATAGCCCAGCCATCCGACCGACGTCGTGTACGCGGGATAGCCGAGCTTCAGAAGCTCCGCCTCGCGCGCCGGCTTCCCGGATGCCTGACGCTCGAGCATCGAGAGCGCCTCTTCGCGCGTCAGCGCATCGGTAATGTGGTGGAAATCGATGCACGACACGAGCTCGGCCGGCGTCATGTCGACCAGCAGCTTCCACACCGGCTTCCCTTCGGCCTTTCCGTACAGGTCCCACACGGCATTGACGACGGCCGCCAGCGCGAGGTGGATGACACCCTTCTCGGGACCCAGCCATCGCAGTTGCGATTCGCCGGCCAGGCTGTGCCAGAAACCGCCGAAGTCGGCCGTGATGTCACGGAGATCGCGGCCGACGACCAGGTGCCTGAACGAGTCGATCGCCGCCGCGCACACTTCGTTTCCGCGCCCGATGGTGAACGTCAGGCCGTGGCCTTCGAGTTTCTCGTCGGTCTCGAGGATCACGTACGCGGCGGAATAGTCAGGGTCGGTGTGGACGGCATCGCTGCCGACCTGATCTCTGGACGTCGGAAAGCGGAGGTCGAGCACGGACAGATCAGTAATCTTCATTGGTAGATTGGGAGATTGGAAGATTGAGAGATTGCTGGCAGATTGGGAGATTCGCAGATTGGAAGATTCATTGGTCGATTATTGTGATTGTCATATTGGCAGAATGGCGAGATTCTGTTCAGAGACGAATCGATCGATTCACTCATAGAGCATCGAGCGGTTTCGGATCATAGGGCGCCCTGTAATCTGCCAATCTCCCAATCTGCCAGTCTTACAACAATCTGGCAATCTTCCAATCTCCCAATCTATCAATGGTGTTCGTTCTCTTCACCCGCGCTTACTCCGCAGGCGATCCAACGCCACCGCGAAGACGATGATAGTGCCCGTGACGATCTCCTGCACCCAGTTGGGCAGGCCGTGCTGCGAGCATCCGATCTGAATCACCGTCATGATGCCCGCACCGGCGATCGTGCCGACCACCGTGCCCTTGCCACCCGAAAGGCTGCCGCCTCCAATGATGACGGCCGCAATGACGTTCAGCTCCGCGCCGATCGCGACTGTCGGGTCGCCAACCGACAACCGTGAGAACTCCATCACGCCGGCGAGGCCCGTGAACGCCCCGGCGAGACCGTAAACGGCGATCTTGCACCGCTCCACCCGGACGCCGCACAACCGCGCGGTACGCTCGTTCGAGCCGATGGCGAACAGATGCCGTCCGAAACGCGTGTACTGCAGCGTCACCGCCACCGCGACCGCCAGCACGATGGCAATCCAGATGCCCCACGGCAACAACTGCCCGCTGCCGTCCCTCACGGTGCGCAGCAGGCCATTGAGCCAGGTAATCGGCGCTTCCAGACGGCGCTCGTCGGCGAGACCTTTCGCCGCACCGCGCACGAGCAGCATCGTGCCCAATGTAATGATGAACGGTACGACGCGCAGCCCGGTGATGAGCACGCCGTTCATCAGCCCGCACGCGGTCCCGACCGCGACGGCACCCGCAGCGGCGACAACAGGACTGAATCCACCGCGAAGGATCTGCGCGATCACGATGGTGCTGAGGGCAATGACCGAGCCGACCGACAGGTCGATGCCGCCCGCCACGATCACCATCGTCATGCCCAGCGCGGCGATGCCGACGATGGCCGTCTGCCGCGCCATGAGCTCGAGATTGACCGGGCTGAAAAATTGCGGGCCGATGAGGACGCCGAAGAGAAGCGCGACAAGAGCCAGGCCCGCGAGCACCCCCGCGTCAGGAAAGCGCCTCATGAGGCGGTGCGGGCTCCTGACGCATCGAGCAGCAGTTCGTGCTCCGTCCAGTCCGATGCCGCACGTGGCGCGCCGAGACGCCCGCGCGACATCACCGCAATACGGTCGCACACGGCAAGCAGTTCGGGAAAGTAACTGCTGACGATGAGAACCGATTTGCCGGATCCTGCAGGACCCGGCCTGCGTACGAGCTCGTCGATGAGCGCGTAGATCTGCGCCTTGCTCGCGACATCGATGCCGCGTGTAGGCTCGTCCAGCACGAACACGTCGACATCGTGGTGCAGGAGGCGCGCGATCGCGACCTTCTGCTGGTTGCCTCCAGAGAGACTCGCCACATCCTGCGCCGTGCTTGCGGCGCGAATGCCCAGACGTTCGACCCACGCAGCCGCGGCCTGACGTTGTTTAGAAGGTGACACGAAAAATGCCGGCCCGAGGCCCTTCAGCCGCGTGAGCGTCATGTTGTCGGCGATATTGAGGTTGGTCGCGAGCCCTTCGCCTGTCCGGTTTTCGCTGACCATCCCCATGCCGCGCTCCCAGCACTCCGCCGGCGCGCCTGGACTGCTGTGCACGCCGAGCTTCACCTGCCCGCTCTTGACGGCGTCCAGTCCAAACAGCCCGCGCAAAAGACGCGTGCGGCCGGCTCCCAGCAACCCCGCGATTCCGAAGACCTCACCGCGGTGCAGCGTCAGCGAGGCCGGCTCGAGATGTTCAGGCGCAAGGGCTTGCAGCTCCAGAATCGCTTCACCGGCAGTGCGCGCGCCGCGTGGATAGAGATCCTCCAGCGTCCGCCCCACCATCAGGCTCACGATGTCGCCGGCAGATGTCCCGCTCGTCTGCCCTTCGCCGGCATTGCGGCCGTCGCGCAGCACGACAAAACGGTCCGACACCTGCATCACTTCTTCGATGAAATGCGAGATGTAGACGATGGCGAGGCCCCGCTGCTTGAGGCGCGTGACGAGGTCGAACAGCTTCAGCACGTCGGCGCGCGCAAGGCTGCTGGTCGGCTCGTCGAGCACCAGCACGCCGCAACCGGACGCCAGCGCGCGGGCAATCTCGACGAGCTGCTGCGAGGCCGGCGACAGCTCGCCGGCGCGGGCCTCGATGGGAAGCTCCGGATGACCGAGCTCGGCGAGGGCGGCCCGTGCGGTGGTGCTGACGCGATTGCGGTCGATGAAGCCGAGTACGCCCAGCGCGTTCGGCCTTCGCGGCTCGGCGCCAAGCGCGATGTTGTCCATCACGCTCAAGTGCGGTGCCAGCGAGAGCTCCTGATAAATCATCGCGACACCGGCGTTTCGCGCGTCGCGCGGACTACGCGGCGCGTACGGCGCTCCGGCCAGCATCATCGTGCCGGCATCGGGCGCCGTCGCACCGGCGAGCACCGACATCAGCGTGCTCTTGCCGGCGCCGTTCTGCCCGACCAGCGCGCACACTTCGCCCGCACGCACAGCGAAGTCGACACCGTCGAGCGCAACGGTGCCGCCAAACGCCTTGCGAACGCCGCGCATTTCGAATCGAGGATCCCCGGACAAGCTAGGGCGCACTTCGCGCGGTACCTGATTCGCCGAGGATGGAAAGATCGGGGTGCAGCAGCTCTTTGACGGCAGGCTCCTCCATCCTGTCGCGCGTGACGAGCTGCGCGCCGGTATCGATGCGCTTCTCGACCGGCCGGCCTTGAAGATGATCCACCATCGCCTTCACGCCGAGGTACCCCATGTTGACGGGATTCTGCAGGACCAGGCCATCGATGGCGCCGTCGCTCAACCCTTTGACGAGCGTGTCCGACGCATCGAAGCCGATGAACTTCACTTTGCCCGCCCAGCCGCTGTCGGTCAGCACGCGAAGCATTGCCAGCGTCGTCGACTCGTTCGGCGTGAAGATGCCCTGCAGGTCCAGCGATCCGTCGGGCCGCCGGAAGCGATGCAGCATCGCCTCGCCTTTCTTGTACGCGCCTTCGACATCGGCGCCGCCGTACTGGTTCGTGGTGAGCATCAGAATATTCGTGTGCCTGGCGATCTCCTGGAGAAAACCTTCTTCGCGCTCGAGCGTGCTGGCCGATCCTTCGGCATACCGGAGCATCACGACCCTGCCGCCGTCGGGCAGCAGTTTTGCGAGCCCCTCGGCGGCCATCGTGCCGCCCTTTCGATTGTCGGTGGCGACGAAGCTCACGTAGTCGCTGCTCTTCAGTGCCGAATCGAAAATGACGACGGGAATGCTCGCCCGCACCGCGTCTGAGACTGGACCCACGAGCGCCGCTTCGTCGAGCGGCGCCAGGACAATACCGGATACGCCGCGCGTGATGAAGCCCTCGACCTCGGAAATTTGAGACGCGCGATCGTCTTCGCGAAGCGGACCTCTCCAGATGATTTCCACTCCGAACTCGCGCGCCGCCTTTGCCGCGCCCGCGTGAATGCTTTGCCAGAATACGTGCGATGTCCCCTTCGGAATGACGGCGATGGTCGTCTTTCCCCGGTCACGAGAACCGCATCCGGAAGAAGCAAGAATCGTCAGAGCGACAACCAGACTCGCGGCACATCTCCTCATACAAGCTCTCCAGCAGGCAGGCCCCAGAACCGAGCGGCATTTCCCCCCAGCACCGCGTCGCGCTCGGAAGACGGACGGTGTTCCAGATAATCGGTGAGAAGAGACATCGTTCGGCCGTAGTTCGCGGCCACCGTGCAGACCGGCCAGTCTGATCCCGCGAGCAATCGATCCGCGCCGAAACAATCGAACGCGACATCCAGATACGGACGAACGTCTGCCGCGGTCCATCGCGTCCAATCCGCTTCAGTCACCAGGCCCGACACTTTGCACCACACGTTCCGGGCCTCCGCCAGCTCGCGAATGTGCCGTTCCCACTCACGAATCTCGCCCGTCCGGATCTCCGGCTTCGCCAGATGATCGAGGACGAACCGCTGGCGTGGGAACCGCGACACGAGTTCGATGGCAGCCGGCAGCTGTCGAGGATAGATGAGGATGTCGTAGGTGAGGTGGAGCTCCTCGACGAGCGAGATACCCCGGCAGAACGCCGGACGCAGCAGAAAGCGCGGATCGGGCTCTGACTGCACGATGTGCCGCACGCCAACCAGCTTGGAATGCGCCGCGAACCGCGCCAGCTGTGCCTCGGCATCGTCGGCCTGCAGATCGACCCAGCCCACGACTGCCGCGATGAACGTTGCCGAGTCGGCAAGCTCGAGCAGCCAGCGAGTCTCCTCGAGCGTCTGGCGCGCCTGTACCGCGACACATGCATCAATGCCGGCAAGGTCCATCTCCCGTCTGGCATCGGACGGCAGAAAGTCGCGACGCAACACCGACATCGAGTCGTCTATCCACTCGTACTCGGCGGCGCTGTAACGCCAGAAATGCTGGTGTGAATCAATACGCACAATCTACCAGTCTCACTACTTTGTCAGATCCGTATCTATGAGAGAGTGCTTGTCAGAAGCACGTACGTAGTGTCCGGCTTGAGCCGGACCGCCTTCGCGCTCAGCGCGCACCCACGTGGGCAGGCGTGGCGGCCGCGCGAATCCGACCCGCCTCCGCCAAGGCTTCGGCGCGTCCGCCGTAGCGTTCGCGAAGGCGGAAGCTCCGGGGCCGGACACGCGCTGCGATGCCGTCCGCGACCGTCCGACGCGAGCACACCCACTTCGCCATTCGTCCTCGCTCGGGTCCCTCTGGCTTCTCGCGCGGTCGAATGTCATCGGTCGGCCGCCTGCGCACGGCTTCGCGCCGCCGCCACGCCCACCCACGTGCCGCACCCGCCCCGGCCGTTCCGACACGCATTCCAAAGTTCAACGGATCTGACAAAGTAGTGAGTCTGCCAATCCGCGAATCTGCCAACAATCCCTCAATCTGCGAATCTCACAATCTGCGAATTCAGATTTCTGGTACAGGAGTGCCGCCCGCGGCGTTCGACTGATAGCACGCCTCAACCAGCGCCATCGTCTTGATGGCGTCGCTGACGGGAGACACGAGCGCAGCGTCCTCGCCGCCGACATACCGCTGCAGGTTCGACATCGGTCCCTCGAACGCCTCGATGAACCACGAGCCTCGGAGATCGACACGCCGCCACTGCTCCTGGTCGAGCGCCACCTCGAGCGTGTCGGGCGGGCCCTTCGGGTAATCGATGTTGACTCCCATCGTCAGCTGCGCGGCGCCACGCGTGCCTTCAACCTTGAGGAACGACGCGCGGTGCAACGTGTCCTGCTCGTGCGTGTGGTTGAGCAGCAGCGAGCAGCGCAGGCTGTTTCCGTAGTCGAGAATAATCGAGCTCCGCGTATCCTGGAACGCCGGTATCGACGGATGAGCAACAGCGCGACAGTGGACGCCGCGCGGCTCGCCGGCGATCGCCCGTATCGTGTCCAGGTAGTGAATCGAATGATAGAGAATTTCGAGGCGCGGAGCTCGCTCGAGAAACGCCCACAGATGCCACGGCTGCTTGACGACCAGCCGGACTTCTATGTCGACGATGTCGCCGAGATGTCCGCGGCTAATCAGATCGCGAAGCGCCAGGACGTTCGGGCTGAAGCGAAGCTGAAAATTCATGGCCGCAACGAGCCCCAGATCGCGCGCCGTGTTCAGGATCGTCCGCGCGGCCGCAAGATTCTCGCCCATCGGCTTCTGAATCAGCACCGCAGAGCCCCTCGGCAGATTTTTCAGGACGCCCGCAATCTGATCGCCGGGAACGGCGATATCGAAAACCGCATCCGGCGAACCGGCCGCTTCGGCGAGCGATGCAAAGACGTTCGACACGCCGAAGCGATGCGCCGTTTCGCTCGACACTTCGGGTTTGACGTCGTAGATGCCGGCAACGGGAAATTTCAGACGCTGATAAACAGGCAGGTGCGCGGTGCGCACGATGCCGCCGGCGCCGATGATGACAATCGGGCGCGGGCGGGAGGGCACGCCCCATGCCTGGCGGAGATCCGTCAGGGCAAGGGGTTCAGGATGTGCGCGACCGATCGGCGACGCGGGCAATGGCCGGCTCTCCCCCTTCGTCCAAATGAAACACGGGCTCCATCACAGCCCACCACTCGCCGTTAGCCGCCCCGGGTGCAGGTTCCTGGAGCGACTTCATGAGGCGCTCCCATTCGACCACGCGCGGGCTGGAAGCCGCATGTGATTTGAACGCCGCGGCGTAGTCCGTGCCGTCCTGCATCTCGACGATCATCACCAGCCGCCGCCCGAGCAGGTGGATGTCCATACGCCTGACCCCACACCGCTTCAGACTCTGCTGCACCTCGGGCCACACCTCGCGATGATACCGTCGATACGCGGCGATGACCTCCGGATCATCCTTGAGATTGATCGTGAGCACGGTCACTGGTTGAGTACCCCGCCGTCGAGTGGATACGCCTGGCCGGTCACAAACGCCGCTTCGTCCGAACACAAATACAACGCGAGCCAGGCGACCTCGTCGGGTGTGCCCATGCGGCCCATCGGCTGATAGGCGGACAGTTCCTGGAGTACTTCCTGCTCGCGTCCCGGATAGTTCTTCTTCACGAATCCGTCGACGAACGGCGTATGAATACGCGCCGGACAAATGCAATTGCAGCGGACCTTCCGGGCGACGTAGTCGACGGCCACCGATTTGGTCATGGTGAGCACGGCGCCCTTCGTCATCGAGTACGCGAAGCGGTCGGCAACGCCGATGAACGAGACGATGGATGCCATGTTGAGAATGACGCCTCCACCCTGCCGGACCATTACCGGCACCGCGGCCTGCGTGCACAGGAACACGCCCTTGACGTTGACGCGGTACAGCCGGTCGAAGTCGTCTTCCGCGGTGCGCTCGATGTTCCCCACATGGGCGACGCCGGCATTGTTGACCAGAATATCGAGACGGCGGGCGCGGCCGATGATGCCGTCGAATGCCTCGGTTACGCTGCGCGAGTCCGAGACATCGCACGAGACCCAGTCGGACCGGCCCTCTGCCGCGGTAATCGCCGACGCGGTCTCGGCGGCGGCCCGCCCATCCTGATCGAGCACCGTCACGTGTGCGCCCTGACGGCCGAACGTCAGAGCAATGGCGCGTCCGATTCCCGAACCGCCGCCCGTAATGACGGCGACCTTCCCACTGAGGTTGAACAAAGGTGCTCTGGAGTACTACACTTTACGGCTAAAGTCAACGAAAGCTGTTTACTTTAACGGTAAAGTATCGCGAGGATCCGCGAGCGGCGGGGTGGCCGGGCTACTGGAAGAGGGCGGCCACGCCAAGCAGGACGGTTGCGGTCATGACGCTGACGCCAAGAGACAAACCAATCACCGCCGAGATGAGCTGAATGAATCCAGGTTTCGTTTCCATAAACTCCCTGCTACCTTCAATAGCACCTCTCATGCCAGAGATTCCGCGCCGTGCGCGGGCGGAGAGCCCGCGAAGATCCAGACAGTCTGTCCGATAATCCATACACTTTTTCTCGAATTTTCCCGAATGAGCCGACGCTACCTGGTCTTGTTGCTGTGGGCTGCAACCGCATCCGCCGCTCTCTACGTGTACTTCTTCGACCGCGAGCTGCTGCAAAGGGCGGCGTCGGCGCTTGTAGGCGCCCCGCCCATATGGGCGTACGCCCTGTACCTGGTTCTCGGTTGTCTTCGCGGGTTTACGCTCGTTCCGGCCACCTATCTCGTGCTGGCCGGCATGCTGGTGCTGCCTCCCGTGCCGCTCTACCTTTTGACCCTCGCCGGCATTGCTGTGTCGTCAGCGGCGGTGTACCTCTTCGCCGAGGTCATGGAGCTGGACCGGTTCTTCGAGCGGCACTACGCTCCGCAGGTCGCGAGGCTTCGGGACCTTCTGGCGCGCAGGGAATTTCCTATCGTGGTGGTATGGAGTTTTTTCCCGATCGCTCCCACCGATCTGATCTGCTACGTGTGCGGAGCGCTCAAGGTCGACCTGAAGAAGTGCCTTTTGGGTGTAACTCTTGGCGAGGGAACTATTTGCGCGATTTATATCTTCCTGGGCGGGCGCGCGCTGGCCTGGTTGCGCTAACCTTGGACGGCTGCCGGGCGTATTAGGCTGCAATGAGACACTTATCTATTCTGGCGCTTGTTGCGGGCTTGTCGATGACGCCGTCAGTTGTGCAGGCGCAGGCAGCCGCGCCACAGCGGCCTGCCACCCCTTCTGCGCCGCAAAGACCCTCGACGCCGGCGAGCCCGCAGCAACCAGGGTCAACCATCGCCGACATGCGCGACCTGCCAGATGCACGGGAAACACGGCAGCGTCTGCATGAGATCTTCAATCAGCATCCGCCTTCGGTACGCGAGGTCCTGCGGATCGATCCCACGCTGCTCTATCGCGACGACTACCTTGCCAATTACCCGCTTCTGGCGACGTTCCTCCAGCAGCACCCGGAGATCGCGCACAACCCCGCCTTCTTCATCGGCGAGCGGCAATTCGAAGAGCGGAGCAACGCGTCCGAGGCGTATCGCGCGTTCACGCAAACGGTTGAATTCGTCACGATGATCTTCGTGATCGGCATCATCACGTCGGGCATCTTCTTTCTCGCGCGAATGCTCGTCGAACACCGCCGCTGGCAGCGGGCGATGCGTGCCCAAAGCGAACTGCAGACGAAGCTGATCGATCGCTTCGCTTCCAGCGACGACCTCATCGCCTACCTCCAAACGCCTGTTGGAAGGGCGCTGACCGAGCCGCTCTCGATTCCGCAGACTGCGTCGAAGCCGATGAACGCTCCGCTGAGCCGGATTTTCTGGTCGCTTCAATCCGGGATTGTCGTCAGCGCGCTCGGAACCGGTTTCATCATCGTGGGAAGGGCGATCGCGCGCGACGATTTCGGCGATGCGCTCAACGGGATCGGCATCATCGTGCTCCTCATCGGCATCGGGTTCACCTTCTCGGCCGCCGTCTCGTACGTCCTTTCGCACCGCCTCGGCCTGGTGCAGTCGCTTGCCGCTCGTTACGGCGGAGAAACGCCCTCATCATGACACGACGCCTGCTGGCCTATGCGTTTCCGTTCCTGGAAAGCACGGATTCGATGGCACCCGCCACTGACGCGTCAGCGATTAGCGACACGCTCCAGATGGACGAAGAGGCGTTTCGCGGCTTCTACACACGGACGTCCGGGATGGTCTGGGCGTACATCGCCCGCGCGACCAACGACCCGTCCGCGGCCGACGACCTGCTTCAGGACGCCTACTACCGCCTTCTGCGCTCGACGACGACCTTCGAGTCGGAGGATCATCGTCGCAACTATCTCTTCCGGATCGCCACGAACCTGATCCGCGATCGCTACCGTCGGCCCCGCCTCGACAACGCGCAGCTTCCGGAGCATGGAGACGGCGATATTCCGGCCTCGGGCGATCTGGCGAGGCAGACGCAGCAACGCGCGGACCTTCAACGCGCCATGGCGCGTCTGTCGCACCGCGAACGCGAGCTCGTGTGGCTGGCCTACGGGCAGGGCTCGACGCACCAGGAGATTGCGGGCGCATTGGGATTGAAGAAAGGGAGCATCAAGCCGCTCCTGTTCCGCGCTCGCCGGAAACTCGCGAGGATCCTGAAATCATGACGTTCCGCGACTGCCAGTGCGAGAAGGCCGATTGCCCGCAGTGCGGGCCGCTCGTGCGGCTGGCGGAAGAGATCCGCCTGGAGTTCGAGCAGACGAAGAGCGAAGCCCGCATTCCGACGGCGGAGATCGTCTGGTGGCGGGCGCAGATGCGCGCGCGTGAAGATGCCGCTCGCAAAGCGGCGCGCCCTATCTTGTTTACGCAGGCGCTGGCCATTGCCGCGCTCGTCGGCTTGCTGGTCTCGCTCGCGGGCCGTCTGACCCTGCCGATGCTGCAGTTCGGTGAATCCTCGACATTTTCGATGGCGCTCCCGCACATCCGCCTCGCCATCGCCGCCGCGTGCTGCCTCGTCCTTGCATCGGTCGCCCTGTATTTCGCCCTGTCGCGCGAGTGACGCTCAGCGGGTAGGTCGTAGCTGGTAGCTGGTAGTAGGCTGAACCAACAACCTACTAGCTACTGCCTACCAGCTACCCTATAATCCGCCACACAAAAAATGAAAGGTGGTGGGTCGATGGCGCGCCTTCCCCGGTTGTTGCTCGTCCTGGCGATTGCTGCGGTCGTGGCTCCTCTTGCAGGTCAGGCCCCTCAGACAGGCAAGCCCAGCATTGACAACGGTGAATGGCCCGACTACTCGGGCGACCTGCGCGGGTGGAGGTACTCTCCGCTCGACCAGATCAACGCGTCGAATTTCAACCAGCTCCAGGTTGCGTGGCGCTTCAAGACCGACAACCTTGGTCCGCGCCCCGAGTACAAGCTCGAGGGCACGCCCGTCATGATCAGGGGAACGCTGTACACGACGGGCGGCACGCGGCGCTCCGTCGTGTCGCTCGACGGACGCACGGGCGAGCTCAACTGGGCCCACAGCCTTCGCGAAGGGACGCGCGCCGCGGTGTCGCCCCGGCAGCTGTCGGGGCGTGGTGTGTCGTACTGGACCGACGGGAAGGGAGACGAGCGCGTCGTCTACGTCACGACCGGATACCAGCTCGTCGAGCTCAACGCAAAAACGGGTGCGATGATCCCGACCTTTGGAAAGAACGGCGTGCTCGACCTGAAGTTGGGCGTGTACAAGGGCGTCAACGAGCAGATCGATCTGGACAACGGCGAAATCGGCATCCACTCCACCCCGGCCATCGTCGGCGATATCGTCATGGTCGGCTCGTCGTTCCGTGAAGGCGCGACGGTCTCGACGCACAACAACACCAAGGGGCTCGTGCGCGCCTTCGATGTGCGCACGGGAAAGCAGATCTGGCGCTTCAACACGATTCCGAATCCAGGAGACTTCGGCCACGACACGTGGCTCAACGACTCGTGGGCCGTCAACGGCAACGTGGGCGTGTGGACGCAAATCAGCGTCGACGAACAGCTTGGGCTCGTGTATCTCCCAGTCGAGACCCCCTCATCCGATCACTACGGCGGCCATCGGCCCGGCAACAACCTGTTCGCCGAAACCCTCGTGTGCGTCGATTTGAAAACGGGGGTGCGCAAGTGGCATTTCCAGCTCGTCCATCACCCGCTGTGGAATCTCGACATGTCGTCGGCGCCGTTGCTCGCCGACATCACCGTGGGCGGCCGCGCCATCAAGGCGGTCGCGGTGCCGACCAAGCAGAACTTCATGTACGTCTTCGATCGGGTCACGGGTCAGCCCGTGTGGCCTATCGAAGAGCGCCCGGTTCCCGCGGGTGACGTGCCCGGCGAGACGTACTCGAAGACGCAGCCATTTCCCACCAAGCCGCCGGCATACGCAAGAAACTTCGTGAACATTCCGGACGACATCATCGACTTCACGCCGGAACTTCGAGCGAAAGCGCTCTCCCAGCTGTCGCGATACAAAGCCGGGCCGCTCTTCAACCCGCCGATTCTCGGGAAAGCGGACGGACTGCTCGGCTCGCTGAGCATCGGCAATCTTGGCGGCGGCACGAACTGGCCGGGCGGTGGGTACGACCCGGAGACGCACATCGCCTTCGCGCCCGCGTCGAACTCCGGCGTCAACGCGCATTCGCTCGTCACACCCCCGAAGGGCTTCTCGGACATCCGGTACGTGAGAGGTGTCGAAGGTCAGCCGTTCGTCGAGGTGTTCGGACCGGGGGATTGCTGCGCGGCCGATTCTCCGCGCGCCATCGCGCAGGCTGCCGCGGCGGCAGCAGAGGCTCCAGCGGCACCGGCTGCTACTCC
>Ga0065707_10000609_pt1 | contig 20052 bp, 16 predicted proteins | sample SwiRhicommuniRL3_FD_59094 | JGI IMG/M metagenome (GOLD analysis project Ga0065707, IMG submission 59094) | Switchgrass rhizosphere bacterial communities from Rose Lake, Michigan, USA - RL3 v2 (version 2) | ecosystem: Host-associated > Plants > Roots > Rhizosphere > Soil | place: East Lansing...
AAGACACAGAGAAGACCGTTAGCGGTCAACAGGCGCACTCCGAGAAGGTATTAATTGGTGGTTACGGTCAGCGACGATCAATCGAAACACGGAATGCGCGCCTTTCTTTAGTATTTCATCACACGCGGATCAGTCCTGTGGACAAAGGCAGTGTACATCAGTAATTAACGAGAGTCAAGATTTATTTTCGGCAACTTCTGCTTCTAGCCTCCCGCAATTTTCACCTTATAGCCCATCTTCCTTAATTCCTCGGCAATCTTTTCACGATGCTCACCTTGAATCTCAATGAGATTGTCCTTCACGGTGCCACCACTGCCACAAAGCTGTTTGAGTCTCTTGGCCAGTTCCTTCAGATCTTCTTCAGAGAGGATCAACTTTTTCACCAGCGTGACAGTCCCCCCACCTCGGCCTTTCGAATCACGGTGCAAATAGACAGTCTGCTGAGGAGGGGCAAGCGAAATCACCTTTCCAGATTTTGACTTCTGCTTCCGTAAATCTCCCTGATCAGAAGACCAAACGGTTCGACTGTTATCTTTCGGCATGATTTAATACCTTGCTCAGTAAATCGGCGATCAGCATGATTGGATGGACTGCCTTGACACCCGTTCCTTGCCTAATTTGCATCCGACATGCAGCACCGGAAGAAGCGACCCCCACCGCCCCAGCGGGCACCTCTCCCAAATCCGCATTGAATTCTCTTAATAATGGACTTATATTCATTTGCGGATTTGGGGGACGCCCATCTATAGGCGGGGAGGGTGTCCTTAACGCTGGAAACAACTTCAACTCGCCTATTTTCATTGATAGCTCATAATGTTCGGCTTCATATCCAAAAGTTCCGGCCATGCCACAGCAGCCAGTATCCATTAACTCAATTTCGTATCCGCACGATCGTAACAGCTCAATTGTAGCATTCGTTCCGCTCGGCAATCCGTCTGCTGAAGGTCCCTCAGCGCGCTGATGGCAATGAGGGTGAAACATGATTTTCTTGGTTGATAAATTTTCTTCCTTGCTGGATAATTGTGCCATACTGACTATACGCAAATTGCTAAATTCTTTTGATCGTAAAAGGAACTCATCCAATAACCAAACATTTTCTACGCATTTTTTGATTTCGTTTTCACGTTCGGGAAGCAAATCCCGATAGTCGTGTTTGAAGGCGTAAATTTCGGGAGGCTCGATGCCAACAATTGGCGCTTCGCGCAGCGGATCAACCTGGTTCAACAAATCAAGAACTCGTGTCGCGTGACGACGCGCCTGGTCGATAAATCCCTTGGATAAAAAGGATGCCCCTGCCCCAAGGATTGGCAGAACTTGAACATCAAACCCACAACGCGCCAAAATCTCAAGCGCTGCCCGTTCGGTCGCTGGCTCAATATAACGCGCGAAAGGATCGGAAAGAAAAACTATTTTCTTTCCAGATTTTAAGCCAAGTTGAAAGCGTGCCCTATTGGACGCGCCCGCAAACCTGGGAAACGGCCGCTGAGTCGTAATCCCCAAAATCTTTGCAACCGTATTTTTGATGATAGGAATTTCCATCAATACATTCGAGATCGGCGCAATGGATGCGGCCAGACCTGCAGCAATATGAAAGTATCCAAAAACAAAATCGCGTAACTGTCTGCGATGAGTCTTGTAATACTCCGCTTGAAAGGCAAATTTCAACTTCGCCATATCCACACCGGAGGGACATTCTGCCTTGCAGCCCTTACAGGCGAGGCAAAGATCAAGCGCGGTGGCTGTCGCTTCAACCCTTTTCTTATGTTCAGGGCTATAGTCAATCGGCTGTGCATGGTCAACCGTCCATGGTCTGCTAATCAGTGCCCTCAACAGATTCGCTCGACCGCGCGTCGAATGCATTTCCTCGCGCGTGGCCTGATATGACGGACACATGACTCCGGTATCTTTTCTGCAGACGCCCTGTCCATTACATTGTTCGATGGCCACAGCAAGTCCGCCATTGCTGGCAAAGGAAAGATTGGTATCCCACAGACGCGCTCGATAATCGACTCCATAACGCAGGTTGACATCCATCTTTTGGGCGTCAATGATCTTGCCGGGATTGAGAATGTTGTTTGGGTCCGCGGCCTGTTTGAGGCTTCGCATCGCGCCCATCAACTGGGCGCCATAGGTCTGCTCGAGGTGTTCGGAGCGAGCCAGGCCGTCGCCGTGCTCACTGCTCATGGCGCCGCCAAGTCTCAAGGTCAACGCCAGGACTGCTTCTGAGATCGCGCGTAAATCTGTTACCCCGCGCGCGGTCTTCAGATCCAGGATGGGTCGAATGTGCAAGCACCCCGCGGAAGCATGGGCATAGACCCCACCAGCGGTTCCATGCGAGGCTAAAATTTTTTCGATCTCCCGCACAAACTCGCCCAACCTCTGCACAGGGATGGCACAATCTTCGATGAATGCCACAGGTCGCAGCGACTGCGGGCGCGAATCGAGCAGACCTAAACCAACTTTGCGGATATTCCAAACGCGCGCTTGATTTTCTTTGGATTCCGCGATCGTCAAGACTTCACCAATCTTGCGCGCCGCGTCTTTTAACACCGATGGTTCATCGCCACTGAATTCAACGACCAGTAATGCGGCAGGGTCGCCCACCACCCACCCCATCTGACGCGCATACTCAGGGATACCGCGCGCCAACCGTAGGATCATTTGCGGAACCAACTCCACCGCGGAGGGATGATGCATCAACAAGCGCGGGACATCATCACAGGCATCCACCTGGCTTTGATAGGACAGGATGGCAAGGATCGTATGCTTGGGCTTCCGAACCAGGTTGACTTTTGCGCGCCGAATCACCGCCAGCGTGCCTTCACTGCCCGCTAGCAAAGGAGCAAGATTAATATGTGAGGGATCGATGGCAGGATATTCGCCGTCCCATTGCGAGGGCTTGGAAGCTGACCAGGGCAGAATATAGTTCAACCGGTAGCCTGCGGAGTTTCGCCAGGTGGTGGGCCACTGTTTTGTGATGACTTCTGCATAATTCTCGCGGATTTGTAGAGCCGAGGAATAAAGGCTGGATACTTGAGGATTATCGAGTGTGCTGCGCTCGCTCAACATGCCAAGGCTTCCATCTGCCATAATCACATCTGCGGAAATCAAATGATCGGCAGTCATGCCATAGGTCAGGGAATGCGCGCCGGTTGCGTTATTTGCAATGACACCGCCCATTGTGGCACGCTCAGCAGAAGCCGGGTCGGGGCCATATTGCAATCCATATTTTGCAGCAGCTTTGTTCAAATTCGATAACACAACCCCGGGTTCAACATCTGCATAATGATTTTCTGGATCCACCTCAAGTATGGAATCCAGCCAGCGCGAGCAATCCAAAATCAGGGCGTCCCCAATCGCCTGTCCCGCCAGACTAGTTCCAGCGCCGCGCGCAAGAATAGGAATCGTGTATTTCGCAGCCAACTCCACTGCAGCTTGAAGATCATCCTGGGTTTTGGGAATTGCCACCCCGAGTGGCTCGATCTGATAGATAGATGCATCCGTGCTGTAGAGAATGCGCGAAGCAACATCATCCCTGATCTCTCCCCGAAAATGTTTCCGAAGTTCGTTTATGTAATCAAGAGGCATGGGCATAGTTCAATTCTAATGCAAAGCCCCTCAGGGTTTGAGAACCTCTACCGTTTCAGCGCCAAATTCTAATCCGAATCAACGCTAATTAAACGCGGCATCCGTACACTGCGGCTATGTCTAGTCTTATTATTAAGGAGTGAATGGTGAACAAGCTTTGGAAGGCCTTTCGTTTTCTGCCCGTAATTTCGTTCATTCTTGTCGGCTGCAGCCTACACACCACTCAGCCACAGACCGAAGAACGCGTTAGGCCAAAGGCTACTTCCTATAGGGTCCTGCTTGGTAAATCCATTACCGAGCCTGTTGTAGCTGACTTCCTCACCAGCAACAATTGCTCTGGCACTGGTCAATCCCAGCTTTGCAAAGAGGCAGGTATGGCACTATGGATCAATACTGACCAGACGGTGGAAACGATTTATTTGTATCTTAACGATGCCCATGGTTTTGTCCCTTATAAAGGTGAACTGCCCCTTGGGTTGAAATTTTATGACAGCATGGGCGCAGTTCAATACAAGCTGAAGCGGCAGAAAATAGGCAATGCTGGCTTGCCCGATTCAGGAGAAACGCCTGACCGTCTGCATTACTGGGCGAACTATCAACAAACTGGAATGATAATTCTCTACAACTCTCCTTCTGAGGAAGATGAAGACGCGACCATCTACGCCATACTGATTAGCAAATAGGTTCTTTTAAGTCAAGGATGAGTGGCATGAATTTCGGGGCAAGGCATGCCAAGCGGGTGCATACAATTTCTAAGTGGACCCGCGTAGAGTGAAGATAATATCTGAATTAATAAAGATAGCCCTAAAGGTTTTCGCAAAGCGTATCTTTAGATCTAGACTGGTCATTGACTTATGCTAATTGATCACTTTACCTTCGCCTGATTTGCCACCGCCGCAGCCTTCTTGGCTGCCTCTTCAGGATCGCCGAGATAGTAACTCTTTATTGGTGCTAAATCATCATCAAGTTCATAAACCAATGGTAGACCGGTAGGGATGTTCAGTTCTGTAATATCGGCTTCCGAAATATTATCGAGGTATTTCACCAACGCGCGGATGCTGTTGCCATGCGCGCCAATAATCACGCGGTTTCCTGATTTGATCATCGGACTCAGCGTGGAGTGCCAATAAGGGAGAACACGATCCAGCGTGATCTTAAGCGATTCGGTGGCCGGCAATTGTTCGGGTGTCAAGGACGCGTAGCGCGGGTCAAATCTCGGGTGGCGCTCGTCATCCAATTCCAAAGCAGGAGGTGGAACATCGTAGCTGCGGCGCCAGATCTTCACTTGCGCTTCGCCAAATTTCTGGGCAGTCTCTGCTTTATTCAAGCCCTGCAACGCGCCATAATGACGCTCATTAAGCTGCCAGGCGTTTGTCACTGGGATCCATTCCAGGTTCATTTCTTCCAATACAGTCCAGAGGGTTTGAATTGCACGGCGCAGGACCGATGTGTACGCTACATCGAAAACGTAGCCACCCTCCCGAAGCAACTTGCCGGCCTCATGCGCCTCTTCCCTGCCCAGATCGGTCAGACCGACATCTGTCCAGCCTGTGAAACGATTTTCGAGATTCCAGGTGCTTTGCCCGTGACGAACCAAAACGAGTTTGTACATTGATGTATCTCCTTGATGTTATTTCTTTTGATAATTGCGGTTGGCAGCGCTGATTGCCTCCAGCAACTCATCTTTCATTCGTGCTGCCGTATTTATATCCCGACTGAACAAATCGTGCAACTCATCTGGATCTTCCTGCAAATTGTAAAGCTCAAACGTATCGGGATGATCTGGATAGCCTGTGAAAAAAAACAGCTCATGCGGGCCTTGGAGCAATGTGAAAGTTGCCCGCTTAACGGGACGAAAGGCTGGATTGTCTTTAGCCATCATCGGAAAGATGCTGCGGGACTCATCTTCGTTCCCGCCAAAGCCTGGCAGGAGTCTGCCTTCGACCCAGGCCGGGATTTCCCTGCCCGCGATTTGCAGGAGGGTAGGAAGCAGGTCCAGGTTGCTGGTCAAGGAATGGAAATCGGAACGACTTTGCTGGCCGGGCGCAGCAATGAGCAGAGGAATATGTGTGACCGGCGCATACATCAAGGCGGAGGCATGACCCTGTTCCCCACGCTCAAACAACTCGCCATGATCAGAGGTGACAATGACATAGCTGTTCTGCAACATACCAGAATTTTTCAGGCTTGAAATCACTCTGCCAAATTCGGCATCCACATCTGCGATAAATTCGTCATATTCACGTCGATACTTCTGCAGGCTCTGATCGGAAAAATTACTGGCTGAAAACGAATGGCGTGGCTTATCCTGTAATTTCAGATTCTCCGGGAAAATTCCAATAAAGTCCTTGCGCGCGCTGTAGGGTTCGTGCGGCGACCAAAAGTGAAAATAACCAAAGTAGGGCAAGGATTGAACCATGCTACCCTGTATAAAGTGACCCATCCCTTCCAAAACGCTGGTGTTCTCATAAGAGAAATCGTGATTAGTTGGAAGACCTCTTGGATACTCAGCCGAAACATAAGGTCGATCCGACGCCAGCGCGCGTGCCAGGTCGGCAGAGGCAAGAAAGAGCGAACCTGGGTATGGATGCACGTCATCCACCCTGAGATTGAGAAAATCTTGAAACACAAAATAAGCCAGGTCGCGGTCTTTACGTAGAAGATCAGGTTGCATCAGCGAATCAGCAAACTGACTATAGGAATCAGATGGAAGATGCAAATCCAAATCTTTTTCAAATTGACTTAAAAGGATGTCCGCCCATAGGTTTTGGGTAAAGGCAACGCGCGTATATTCCTTGCCAATGAGATTGAAGAAATTTCGGTCTACCAGAGATCGGTCAACCATCCCGCGGTAATTGATGGCACGATGAGTCCAGGGATATAGTCCGGTGAGCATGGAGGCGGTTCCGCTGGTCGTAAAATTTCCTGCGGAATAATGCCTGTGATACACTGACGCTCGCTCAGCAAACTTCTCCAGATTCGGGGTAGTCCTGCGGCTATATCCATAAAGAGATAAATTTCGAGCAGACATTGCATCGAATACGAAGACAAGAATATTCGGTTTGGTAACCGCTTGAGAATCCGCTGAAGATAGAATCCGTGAAGTGCCGGCAAACGTGGCGCTGGCCACAAGAGCAGCAGATGTTTTCAAAAAGTCGCGTCGGCTGATACGGTGCATTCCCATCTCTAAAGGATATTGCGAAAAATCACATACGCTAAGACGATGGCAAACAAGGGTACAAGAATATATAAGAACACAAGCATACGATCCGATATCCATTGAATGGCGGAATGCAAAAAACGCGCAAGGTGAAATTTTGGTGGGACAGCGAGAAGGATCGCAGTCAGCAACAACACAACAAGAGGACCGATCAATAATTTCATTCCACTTTCCATACCGAATTGCATTTGCAATTTCACAAACGCCATCAAGGATCCAACCAGGCCTGTAGCTACCATGGTTCCACGTACGACAAAATCATCGCGAAGGAGAGAAGCTGGCAACAACGCACAAACAATCAAAAGCAGCAGCAAGACCGTCAGGCTTTCCAAAAGATTGGCAACCATTGAATAGGAAAAGACTGTGAAGATTTCTCCGATATTTAGAATGAGAAGCCATGCAGATAACTTCCATAGGAAAGCAGTGATCGTCCATGCAGAGAACATCACCGCAATCACAGCATAGACTTGTAGAATCGCCTGGCGGTTCGGAAGGCGGTGGAGGATACGAATCGATTTCAAGAGTTATTTTTCGCGAGCGATTCGGTTTCGATAGAGTAGTTTATCGGGCACAGCCAGCATCCGCGTTTGATTCAGCGGCAGATCGAGAAATTCTATAACCTGCGCACAGACAGGCTGAGGTTTGGCTATGAGCGTGTTGTAATTTACATACAGCACTTCTATGTTGGGCTGGCGAACCAGCCAGGGCTTCATTGCAGATAAATGTTTTTGAATTTGTGCTGCAATCTCTGTCTCATCCCCCATTTCTGCCTCTTTTCGATTTAGCAACATTTTGCGCTGCGAGGCGAGAATTTCCTGAACATCACGTTCCAGGAAAATAATCTTGTACGAATAAGTGGATGGCAAATACTCCAACAAGGCAGATATGACTTTTACCGCCTTCCCTCCGGAATCTGCCAGCCAGGATACATTGCCCTCGGACATTTGCCTGACCGTCTCGAACTCAAAATATCCTTTTGGATTATCCGAGTCTGGGCGACGAAGCTCATCTGTAACCACGGGGAGGCCACCCTCTGCCAACATTCTCATCATCATAGAGGTGCCGGAACGTGGCAGACCTGAAACAATAACAATGGGTTGCTTTTTGGAATCTTTATTATTCGACCTTGAGAAGAGTCTATTCATCCTAAAGATAGCCTAAGCCTTTCAAGCGTTCTTCTAAATCTTTTTGTCCCTGCCCGGGGGCTTGAGAAGGTGGTTTGATATTCGACGGGTCAAGATGTTTCCCGATGGCAAGGAAGGGAATGTCGCGGAAGGAAATCGTGCCAAAATCACGCAAGTCTCGGTTGGCAAAGATCACGCCGGGGACAACATCTGAGTCTACGCAGTGATCGGCACCCCAATGATCAGTATTGGGTTCCATTGAAATCGCAGGGACTTTTCCGAGTCCCGTATCCGCGGAGGCTCGGTAGCCAGGCGCGTAGCCCACCACCAGGTCCGGACCAAAGCGGGTGTAAGGGCCAGAATAGGTCTCATGTTTGAGGCGAATCTTCTGAATGACAGGCGTCTGATCCGAGTCCTTCCAATCCAACAGCTTGCTTTTGATCTCGTCAAGCAAATTCTCTACATTCTGCGCAGAAACAATGCCCTGTCCTTCCCGGGTCATGATATTGAGATAAATGCTGTTCAAACCAACAGCATAGGCGGTCGTCTTGCTCCAATCCACACTGCTTAAATCGTTGCCATCGTTTTTCATGCACAAATAGCCATGCTCGAGCAACCAGCGATTCAGATGGACTTTTTTTCGAAATTCCGAGAAGCCATGATCGGAGAGGATCAGATAACGATATTTACCGGTCCAGCCTTCCAATTGAGAATTGATGTCGCCAACAAAGCGATCCAGCCGTTGATACCAATCGTGTACAATGTCCATTCGATTATGGAAGAACATGTGCTGTACCCGATCCAGATCATCGAAGATGCTGGCAAGCACGCCTTCCTGAAAGTCTTTCAACAAATAGGATAGGATTTGAATCCGCCGATCGAAAATCTTCTGGCACAGATCCAGGAACTGATCATCGGTGATGCAGCCATCTCCAAGTCCGGTGGTATCCTGAGGCCAGCCTAAGGTGAGATAAGGACCAACTTCCTTCCAAAGTTTCTTTGAAAAAGAATTCGAGGAGGAGTAATGCCAGGTGGAGTGCAAGGGATGGATTTGTAATGGCAACGCATAAATCCGAACGACACCTTGTAAACTCACAGCAATAAAGCGAGTAATCGCATAAATGTTAAACAACATGCCGGCTTTGAAACGTAGCTCAAGAATGTCAGTCCACTCCCCCAAAGTCACCTCCACTTGTTGGGTATCAATCGTAACACGTGCATTCGTTTGATCTATGACATCGACCTTAATCGGCAGACGGAGCGTGCGTGGACCTTCCCGGCTTTGTGTTTGAGGACCGGACAGCTCGGCCTCATATCGGTTTTTTCCTATAGCGACAAGTTTCACGACCGTGGTTTTCTCTTTGGTTTCTTCTTCGGAGGAAAAGAACGTTCCAACCCCGAGCTGACCACGGATATCGGGTGTCCCTAGTCCCGGCAAGGTCATGACCGGTAACTGGGGCCGCGCTGGAAACATGGCTGGCCACCATAACGCGGTGGCCGGATAACCCATATCCGCAGCCGCTTCAAAAAATGTGGTGGTGGTGTAAGGAGGAGTAAACTGCTCACCGACGGCACTTTTCCGCATCGGTAAGATGGAAACGTAAGGAGTATACGTGGCAGGGTCGCGGTGCACAAAATCAAAAATGCCATGCCCACCGGGATCCATGCCTGTGGCAATACTTGTCCAGGAGACTTCGGTTTGGGGAGGTGAACTCACTTCTAGCCTTGAGTACCTGCCTCCTTGACTTAATTTTTCAAGATTTGGTAATTGATTTCTACCTGCTAATTCCTCGAAAACGTTTGGGTCAAAGGAGTCAAAACCTAGGATGAGGGTTTTCATACACAGGGAACGTCTTATTGTGGAATATCGTCTTCATCCTTGCGACCGCGGCGGCGCAGGCGTGCAATCCATTGGCGAATATTACGTGAGAAAAAGAATAGGACCGCGGAGGCGACGGCCAATACACCTGCCAGGGCTTGGAATAGGATTCCACCGGTATTTGGATCAATATACATTGTTTGACTCTTTCCTTTTTATGATTTTATACTCGACCTCATGAAAAAGTCAATTAATATTTCATAAGGGTTTCGGGCTCTCAAAGGGCTTATTCACTGAACTCAGCGTATCCAGTAGTTCTTCCTTTAGCAGGGAGGCAATGGAGGAGCTCTGTGCAAAAAGATCCTGTTTTTCATTGATATCCTCCACGAGATCATAAAGCTCAAAAACATTCGAGTTTCTTGGGTAGTCCCCATAATAAATCCTCTTATGATTTTCCTTCATCAGCGTAATCGTGGCTCGTTTCAGGGGCCAAATGCTGAATTTGTTTTCGCCTCAACGGCAAAAATGCTTCGAGCGGCGTCCTCTTCTCCACCCCAACCTGGCAAAAGCCTTCCCTCCAGTGAAGAGGGAATATTCTTGCCTGTAATATTAAGTAACGTAGGGACTAGATCGATGTTACTCGTCTGACTGTAAACGTCATGCCGATCGGTTTGTTGAGGGCCAGAAATGAGCCACGGAATTTGGATGTTCGAATCGTAGATCCCACCAAACCTTTCTTCACATATGGTTTGTTATTCTTCGTACAGATATAGTACAATTGTTCTAACACAAGCCACTGTATTCTCACAACACAATCATTTCTGATGAACGAACTCTTGGTACAGTAAAATTAACCTATGCACAACGATGATGCTTCTCCCGCCCGCCAGCAATATCTCGATATCAAACGGGATTACCCCAACACCATTCTCTTTTTCCGGCTCGGTGATTTCTACGAAACCTTTGATGAGGATGCAGAACTTACAGCCCGCGAACTGGACATTGTATTAACTTCCCGCTCCGTCGGAAGGGGCGCGCGCGTTCCCCTGGCCGGCATTCCCTATCACGCAGTTGAAAATTACCTGGCGCGGCTGATCGAAAAGGGCTATCACGTCGCCATCTGCGAACAAATGGGAGAAACCCCCATCAAGGGAATTTTTCCTCGCAAAGTCATTCGCGTCGTAACGCCTGGAACCGTGACCGAACCAGCTCTCCTGCCAGGCGACTCGAACAACTATCTCGCCTCGGTCTTCCTGGAGGATAGGTCTGCTTCCGTTTCCTATGTTGACATTACCACCGGAGAGTTTGCCGTTACCGAACTCCCCATCGAAGCGCTGCGTGCCGAACTGACGCGTTTACACCCTGCCGAAATCCTGGCCCCTGATAATCAAACTTTGAACGATGGGATACAAGGGCATAAAACATCCTACCCTGCCTGGCGCTTCGAACCCGGCAAATGTGAAGAGGTACTTCTCTCCCATTTTAGGGCTTCCACCCTGCAAGGGTTTGGCATTAAGGGACGCGGCCTTTCGATGCGCGCGGCAGGCGCGATCATCCAATATCTAAAAGATACGCAGCCAGACTCTTTGAGTCTGCTGACGAGTCTGCGCTCTTATAGCATCAACGAATTTATGACACTGGATGCTGCGACGCGTCGTAACCTGGAACTGGATGAAACCCTGCGCGGCGAACGTAAAGGTTCCTTGCTCGGTACGCTCGATCAGACCGTTACGCCGATGGGAAAACGTATGATCCATCAATGGGTTAGCCAGCCTCTTCTTAATGTAGAAAGGATCCGGCGCCGGCAGAACGGTGTTCAATACTTTTTCGACGATGGCATGAAGCGGGCGGAGTTACGTGCTGCGCTCAAACCGCTTGCCGATCTTGAAAGGTTGGTCAACCGGGTATTGGCAGGTTATGCACAACCGCGCGACCTGGTTGCCATGCGAGATACACTTTCGCGGCTGTCCAATATCCTGAGCATTATCGGTCAGGACGAATCGCCAACCTTACCCAAGCTGGAATTAGCAAATGATGAATGCTCCCTATTACAGTTGTCCATTGATGATGATCCTCCCTCAACGCTCCAGAACACGGGCATCATCCGTCCGGGCTATTCGCAGGAACTGGACTCAGTCATTGAAGCCTCACAGCACGCGCGTGATTGGATTGGGAACCTCGAAACAGTAGAACGCGAACGGACCGGCCTCAAGACCTTGAAAGTTGGCTACAACAAGGTTTTTGGCTATTACATCGAGATCTCGCGCGGCGCGGCGGATAAGGCGCCCTCTAATTACATCCGCAAACAGACCCTGGTCAATGCTGAGCGATTCATCACGCCTGAAATGAAGGAGTATGAAACGCTGGTGTTGAATGCCGAAGACCGCATCCGCGAGATCGAATTGCGCCTGTTCAAAGAGACCTGTGCGATCGTCGGAAAGTCCGGGTATAAATTGCTGCAGATCGCGCGATCGCTGGCGGTGCTCGATGTACTTTCCTCATTCGCTGAGACGGCTGCGCTCGGAGGCTACATCCGGCCTGAGGTCCAGGAAGGGATTGAACTGGAAATCCATGAGGGCAGGCACCCGGTGGTTGAGCAGTACTTACATGGCGAACGCTATATTCCCAATGATGTCATCTTGGAAAAAGGCGAGATCGTGCGAGTCATCACGGGTCCAAATATGTCGGGGAAATCCACCTATCTGCGACAGACGGCTTTGATCGTCCTGATGGCGCAGATCGGTTCCTTTGTCCCTGCCGATTCAGCGAAGGTCGGACTCGTTGATCGCATCTTCACCCGCATCGGCGCCCAGGATGAGATCCACGCGGGGCAATCCACATTCATGGTGGAGATGATCGAAGCCGCGAATATTTTGCATCATGCCACGGCGCGATCCCTTTTAATCATGGATGAGATTGGGCGAGGCACATCGACCTATGATGGATTATCCATTGCCTGGGGAATGATCGAATACATCCATAACCACCCGCACCTGCGCGCCAAAACACTATTTGCAACACACTATCACGAGTTAACCCAGTTAGCTGACCTGTTACCTGGGGTTCGCAATTACAATGTCGCGGTGAGTGAGGGAGATGGAAAAGTTGTCTTTCTACACAAGATTGTGCCAGGCGGCGCGGATCGTTCCTATGGTATTCACGTGGCACAACTGGCGGGCTTGCCTGCTCCTGTGATTCAACGTGCCAATGAGATCATGGCCGAACTCGAAAAGACGGCTGGCCGCGCAGTCAAGATCGACCCACATGCCGCACAACAAGCGATGCTATTCCCTGAATCAAGCCCATTGTTGGATGAATTAAAAGAGCTGGATGTGAATTCCCTCTCCCCGATTGAGGCGCTGAATAAGTTATTTGAGTGGCAGAAGAAGTTTACAAAGTAATGAGTAGCGCACTACCTTTTAGATATGCAAACTCCATAAAACCCTGTGACGATAAGAGTATAATTTTTTACTGTTGACAAGTACATTATTCCCTTAAATATTTATCGCAAGGATATATCATGATGAAGGTAGCAATATTGGCAAACGGACGGGGTAGCCGGCTATCTGAAGTCATATCGGTGTATATCAATTTGGTGCAATTATTGTTCTAAGACTTTTTGGAGTTTGCAGCGTAAATGCACTTGCATTTATTTTATTTCTTCAGTTAATGAACCTTTCAGTAGTATCCATATAGGCATCACTGCCATAGGACGTCTCATCAAAGATTTCATGAAACCATCCAGCTAGAGGATAAGAACAGTGAATATTACCAACTTCATGTTGGAAGATGCCATTGGGGTCTTCATCGGGTTTATACTCTTTTTTCTAATCATGATTTGTCCTGGTTACGTCATAGGTTGGATCCTGAACCTATTTGATTTTAGAGAACGCCGACCTTTTGTCCGCTATTTAATTGCCAATCTTCTCTCCGTTGCTATTAGCCCCATCCTATTTTATTTGACCTATCGAATCGTTTCGAGAACCTTTACATTTGTTGCAATGTTTGGGCTTTTAGCAGCATTTGTTGTTATATTACTTCACAGGAGCGATTCGCTTTTTTTTTTGCGACTGGGCCAACACCTAATAAAAGTTTTGTACGGCGAGCATGCATTATTGTTGGCATTTGGTTCTTCTTTGCGACCTTCTTGATTATCGATTTACAATGGGGTCATCGGCTTTACTTCAACATCATTGCATATGACTACGCTACCCGTGCTTCTGTCATCAATGCTATCACACGGACTGGTGTGCCACCACTAAATCCCAGTTACTATCCAGGCCAGCCAATAAAACTCACATTCCTTTATTATTTTTGGTATATCCTTTGTAGTTTAGTCGACCAGTTGGGTGGCCGATGGGTAGATGCCCGCGCGGCGTTGTTCGCTAGCGTCATCTGGGCTGGACTGGCGTTAATGTCAGCCATTGCCTTATTTTTACGAATGCGAAATCGTGATCGAGGAGCACAGATATGGTACGACGCATTTTTGGGTATCGGTCTCCTGTTAGTGAGCGGGCTGGATGTCTTTCCCAGTACTTTCTACATGATCTTTCCGCGTTTTCTCATCGGTCATTTTATTGAGGGCGATATTGAGCAATGGAATGAGCAGATCACAGCCTGGACAGGATCGGCAATCTGGACTCCCCATCATCTGGCTGCCATGATCGCGTGTATTGTTGGCTGGATGTTGATTGTCTCCACGCGGACCGAGAGCCTGCCGCGCCGGTTGGGGGCAAGTCTTATCTGTGGCATTGCCTTCGCCTCCGCATTCGGACTATCAACCTGGATTACAGTCATCTTTGCCCTCTTCTGGCTGGTCTGGATAATCATAAGATTGGCCCAACGAGAGCGTGTTTCTGAGCTATGGGTCATGATGCTGCCCGGACTGATCGCGGGCATCCTCATGCTGCCGTTCATATTCGATCTGCTTGGTTCTGGTGGATCAGGAGGTTCAGGTGGAGGATTTCCTCTCGCCTTTGATGTCCGCCCTTTTTGGCCATTCAATGCCCTTACCCTCACTTCCCCACTCTGGGAAAGGGCAATGATCAACTTCTTAGCCTTACCCTTCAACTATTTCATAGAGCTCGGCTTTTTTCTGATCGCGGGACTTTTCTGGTTCCAATTTTGTAGGAAGGAACAGCAGAAAACCAATCCGTTTTATTCTACGGAAATTGCGCTTTTCGCAACCGCTGCATCGCTGATTACTTTCTTGCGTTCGACCCTCATTTCAAACAACGACTTTGGCTGGCGCGGACCTATGTTCGTGCAGTTTATCCTCCTTATTTGGGCGGTCGATGTGATCCAATATTTCTGGAGCGATCATGCACCTGCCTGGATCACGATTTTTCAGAAGCCTAGGTCAATTCAACAGATACGCGTTTCTTTAATTGCTCTCATTGCGATAGGCATGCTGACATCACTTCAGGATGCATTCTTCCTGCGTGCTTGGCCCATGCTCTTGGATGCTGGAGTTCCGAGCAGATCTCATATACTCAGCCCAGATGCTCATCTGGGAGAACGAACCTATGATGCACGCAAAGCTTATACATTTATTGAAAATAACCTACCCCAAGATGTGATTGTTCAGTTCAACCCTCAACATGCGCTTGATCGCCCATCCGGGCTCTATCGCACGCGCCAGAGTGCTATTTCATACCACACCTTGTATGGTATCTCTTCAGCAGTTGCTCAACCAAGAGTGGAAGAAGTAGGAAAATACTTTGAGATTCAGGTAAAAGATTGGCAAGAACTTGATAATGCCTGCCGTAGGTATTACATTGATATATTAATATTCAGAGACCAAGATCCTATCTGGCAAAGCATTCCAATACTGGAACAAAAACGTGCTCCCGTATATGCGAATCAACATTATGCGATTTTCTCTTGTGGTAACAAATAAAAGCTGAGAGACTTTTCTCCCGCTTTGACCATGATGAATTTTTCCTTAGTATGCGCCCTTTCCAATCAAAACAACCCAAATTGTCCGGGCAATAATTTGAAGATCCAGCCATATTGAATAGTTTTGAATGTAATATAAATCATCTTCTATATGAAGCTGCATCAGTTTATCGCTTCGGCTGTTTACTTGCCACCAACCTGTTATGCCCGGCAAAACGTCAAAGCGCTTTCGTTGCCAGGGTTCATATTTTTCGGCCAGATAAGGTAATTCAGGACGAGGTCCTACGAGGCTCATGGTCCCGGCGAGAACGTTGACAAGCTGAGGGAGTTCATCCAAACTGAAACGACGCAAGAGACGTCCTACGCGCGTGATGCGAGGATCATCCTTCATTTTATAAATCAGATTCCCATCTATATCGCGTTGCTCCATTCGACTTTGCAATTGCTCCGCATTTTTGACCATTGTTCTGATTTTGAACATCTCGAACAACTGCCCAGCTTTGCCAACCCGCTTTTGGCGAAAAATAATGGGGAAACCATCTTCAAGATAAACTAGAAGAACTGATATCGCCATGATTGGAAGGGCAAGTATCAGGGCCAAAAAACCGAACAACAAATCGAAGATACGCTTGAACATGGAGATATTAATAAAAGAACTTCAAACCATATTGGAAGCATTTTACTTTAATTCATCGTTTTCCTTATAGCTTACTTATTTCCTACTGTTTCTCGCAGTGGCAACTCACATTGGGCAATGAAAACCCAGTTCTCACTTTCCCAAAACGATTACACCCTCAGTCTCATACACTGTTTGAAAACTGAGATCTGCCTCAATATGCTCTAGGAAGGTAGGGAATGTCTTTTGAGGGCTGAGCGGAGTGCAGTTGTCCACGCGCAAGATCTTTGAAACATAAATGAAATCATATGCGGAACGGTCAACTGCCGCATCCAGACAGGAGGCCTCGCCGCTGTATAAGCATTTCTGAGCCGCGTAGGTGGATGTGACATATTGGTTGAAGTTTGGGCCTTGTGTCCACTCTGTCCCCTGTACAGTAAAAATACTCTGCCTACCCGTCAAGGCGGGGAACCACTCCAGCACGGAATCGCAGGAGACCGAGGATGTTCCGGTCAATACCAGAAAGCGCGAAGAATCGGGGGTATGAGCGCGGATCCAGGTCATTGCTTCCTGGTCAGGTGGATAGAGCGTCGCGCTGGAAAGCCCCAATCCGAATTGATAGGCTGAAAAGATCAGATACAACAACAGATAGATAAATATATTTCTCTCCGCAGAGGTAATCTGATCGGAGGCCGTCGTTTCTTTCTCAGCCGACTCCTGTGTCTGCAGCGCGGCGTTTTTTGAGCTGAGCACGCCCAATCCCGCGAAAATCACATCCACCAAACCAATCGCGGCCAGCATCGCCAATGGGATCGCGGCGGGACCCGCGGCACTGCGCCCCTCCACGAAGAATGGGATCGCCATCCATAGCGGCAGCAGATAGTCCCTGTGCAGGAGGCGGTGCGCGATCCCGATCAATCCAAGCACCGCGATCACGGTCGCGTAGGGTTCCTCCGTAAAAACAAAAAAGAGAAGGTGGAAAACGGCCAGAGTCTTCTGGCCTGTCGCTGCGCCTTTCAAAAGAGGGTCAATGCCATGATAATGAACAACGGTCAACCACCAGGGCGCGCTGACAATTAACACGATCAAGCCAACCAGGATCGAATTGATGAAACCGGTCCGCCTGCGTGAGAGCATGATCCACAAAAACAGGGCAGAGACAAACGTATGCACCGCGGCTTCCGGATGACTCATCACCGCCAGTCCGCCAAAGAGACCCGCGAGAAAGATGTCAATGCGGCGATTTTCTTCGTAAAGCCGTACAACCGTCGCCAGAGTCAACAACATAAAAAGTTGACCCGGACTGCGGGTGAGTCCACCGCCCATCACATACCACGAAAGTGTGCGCGGCATCAGAGCAAAGAATAATGTGGAAATCGCCGCATAATATTTATTCTTCAACAGCCGCCGCGCAAGCAAATAAAATGCAGGGATAGAGAGCGAAGCAAAGAATGCCGGCACCCAACGTAACGTTTGTGCGGCGCTCCACCCGAACAGGTCGGAGGCAATCCTGCCGAGATAGAATCCCAGGGGCGGGTATGCAAACGGGATATTCAGATGATTGTAGGTCGTAAATGCCGGCAATAAATAGTGACTGGCTTTGAGGTCATCCACCATGACCGCGAACATCCCCCCATCATTGATCGCAAAACCCGCCAGTAAGGTTGAATTGAAACGCATAAACGCGCCCAGAAAAATGGCGATCATGAATATGAGGTCAGCCCACTCAGTCCGACGGATTGGTTTCATAGATAAGTTTCACGAGAGAAATGTTAAGTAATTGTACTTGTTTAATGAGGGAAGAAAAAATACTTTTGTACTACTATCACGAAAAATAGCCCGACTGTGTGAGAGTCGAGCCGTTTTTCGTGCAAACTAAATTACTTAGTAGAGGGTATCTCTATTTCCTTCTGACCGCACTCATCGCGGGTGCCTCCGTCATGGAAGGTGCGGGAGCCTTGGAACGCATGACTGCCCATGCAAGCAAGCCAAGCAGAGCAAGTGCGACCACCCAAACAACAATGACAGTTGAACCGGCCGCGCCTGAATATTGCACCACGATCGGAGCAATGATCACGGAGACCAGGTTCACAACCTTGATCATCGGGTTGAGCGCGGGTCCGGCCGTATCCTTGAATGGATCGCCAACCGTATCACCCACCACGCCTGCTTTATGACGCTCAGAGCCCTTACCGGTATTCTTCTGCAGATCTCTGGGTTCATCTTCGATCAACTTCTTGGCGTTATCCCATGCGCCACCGGAGTTNTTGAGGAAAACAGCCAGCAATTGACCAGAGACGATAATGCCCGCCAGGAAACCACCGAGGGCTTCNACCTGCAAGGTCAGNCCCACGACNATTGGGGTTACGACACCGAGCAANGCCAGCGAGACCAATTCCTTCTGTGCGGCAGTTGTCGAAATGCTAACCGCCTGTCGATAATCGGGTTTGACCTTACCTTCCAACACGCCCAATTTAAACTGGCGACGGACTTCAAGCACGATCAATGAGGCCGCGCGTGACACGGCCTGGATCGCAAAGGAAGAGAACAGCCAGGGCAGGGCACCACCAATCAGCATGCCAACAAATACCTGGGGAGTATCCACACGAATGCCAATCGTCTGGATTTGTTGAGCCACTGGAATACCAAGACTTGTCTGAGCACGCGACACATCGACGAGGAAGGAACCAAACAGAGAGACAGCTGCAATGACTGCCGAACCGATCGCCACACCTTTGGTAATAGCTTTCGTAGTATTGCCAACTGCATCGAGGTCAGCCATGATCTGCTGCGCATCTTTCGTCGCCTTATCAGTTTTTCCAGACCAGGACATCTCACCGATGCCATTCGCATTGTCAGCGATAGGACCAAATGAGTCCATCGCAACGTTGTTGCCTGTAAGAGTCAACATACCGATACCGGTCATGGCAACACCATACAAGATAAACGTGGCGCGGTCCACACCCGCCACACCGGGAATGGTGCCAAAGATAAAAATAGAGGCAACAATCGTCAGCGCAATCACAATCACTGACCATACAGAGGACTCGAAACCAACGGAAATACCATTAAGGATAAGAGTGGCAGGGCCCGTGTCAGCTGACTTCTTGATATCATTGACAGGCGCTGCATGAGTTCCAGTGAAATACTCAGTGAGGCGGTCGATCAAAATGGCAAGGACAACGCCAACACCCACAGCCAGAGGCAGCCGCCACCAACCGCCCCATTGACCCATTGCAGGAGTATTCAAATAGAAGAAACCAGCAATGAAGAATAATGCGGCAGAAATTAAAGCGGATGTGAGGAAGCCGCTAAAAATGGCCTTCATCGCATCTTCGCTCTTGCCAGTCTTTCCAGCCTTAACAAAGTACGTGCCGATGATGGATGAGAGCACCCCAATGCCACGTACCATCAAGGGGAAGATGATCCACTCGAGTCGGCCGGTAAGATGCCATAGGGCCAGGCCAAGGATAAGTCCCGAAACGATCGTCACTTCATAGGATTCAAAGATGTCAGCAGCCATACCCGCACAGTCGCCAACGTTATCGCCTACGAGGTCCGCGATTACAGCAGGATTTCTTGGGTCATCCTCAGGGATGCCTGCTTCTACCTTACCGACCAGGTCAGCACCAACGTCTGCAGCCTTGGTGAAAATACCACCCCCCACACGCATGAATAACGCCAGGAGTGTTCCACCAAAACCAAACCCAAGCAAGGCATCCGGAGCGGCAATACCCAGGATAATGAAGATGATTGTGCCGCCCAGCAGACCCAGACCATCGGTGAG
>Ga0065707_10082182_pt1 | contig 19963 bp, 18 predicted proteins | sample SwiRhicommuniRL3_FD_59094 | JGI IMG/M metagenome (GOLD analysis project Ga0065707, IMG submission 59094) | Switchgrass rhizosphere bacterial communities from Rose Lake, Michigan, USA - RL3 v2 (version 2) | ecosystem: Host-associated > Plants > Roots > Rhizosphere > Soil | place: East Lansing...
CAGAGCGTCTCCGCGAAGGCTGAGCTCGGCGGCGGCGTGTTGCTCGAGCTGAGCCACGAGATCGATTACCTGCGCTGGCTGTTCGGCGAAGTGGAATGGGTGAGCGCCGTGCAGCGCAGGCAGAGCGATCTGCAAATCGATGTGGAAGACACCGCGCACTTGATTCTTGGATTCGTCAAAGATCAGGCGCCAACGTCCGTCGTTGCTGCGTTGACCATGGATTTCATCCGTCACGATACAACTCGAACTTGCACGGCGATCGGCGCAGCAGGATCGCTGCGTTGGAATGCTTTAGAAGGAACTGTCGATGTGTTCGAGGCTGGTGCAAAGTCCTGGCAAACCCTGTTCACTCATCGACATCAGCGCGATGACAGCTATCTCGCCGAATGGAAGGAGTTTCTCGAGAGCATAAATCTTGGCCGAGCGCCGGCAGTTTCCGGCAGCGACGGTCTGGCCGTGCTTGCAGTAATAGCAGCAGCACGCCGTTCTTCGGCAACAGGGAGCGTCGTGCCGGTTGAACATGAAAAATTGCGGACTGTCGCATGAACGTCGTTGCATTGATTTGCGCGCGGGGCGGCTCCAAAGGAGTGCCGGGCAAGAATATTCGTCCTCTGGCGGGCCGGCCTTTGATCGCCTGGGCCATTCATCATGCGCGGTCGGTCAAGCGCGTTGGCCGAGTGATGGTTTCCACCGATTCAACAGAGATTGCCGACGTGGCCCGCGAAGCTGGAGCACAGATTCCCTTCATTCGGCCCGCGGAGCTTGCGCAGGACAATAGTTCCGAATGGTCGGTATGGCGTCATGCGTTGAATTTTCTCAAGGAGTCGGATGGCGTATATCCCGATGCGCTCGTGGTAGTTCCAGCGACTGCTCCACTACGCGCGATCGAAGACCTGGAACATTGCCTGGATGAATATGAAAAAGGCGGCGCTGATGTCGTGATCACCGTGACCGATGCGCACCGCAGTCCCTACTTCAATATGGTGAAGGTCAACGCCGATGGACGCGTGGGACTGGTGATTCCGCGGCAAGGCGCGATCGTCCGGCGTCAGGATGCGCCCGTTGTTTATGACATGACCACCGTCGCTTATGTCGCACGGCCGCAATTCGTGATGAGCCGCAATGGCATCTTCGAAGGCTCGGTGCGTCACGTGCACGTTCCCATCGAGCGCGCGCTGGATATCGACACGCTGATGGATTTCAAGATTGCCGAATGCCTGATGAGTCCGTCGCCGTAATGAATCCTGGAACTTCGCCGACAATGCTCGAGATCGCACTTCAACCGCGCGCCTGCGAATGCTGCGGCGGCAGCGATGTGGAACCCTTGTGGTTCAGCCACAGCATCGTCAAGCGCCTAGTGCACACCTGGAAGTTTCCTTTCACCGTAGCCGCCTGCCGCATATGCGGTTTCTGTTTCGCTTCTCCGGGACCTAAGCGCGAGGATCTCATGCGGTATCACGCAGAAGGGCTGGCCGGCCACAAGCAGATCGGATTGCCGTACTCCATCGATGCGCGTATGAAAGTGCTCGAGCGTTATAGCGCGCCGCGCGGAGTGTTCGCGGAAATCGGTGGAGACGAGCCTGGCGAGTTTCATCTTAGATGCGCTCCGCTGTTCGGCAAGCAACTGGTGGTGGAGATCGCGCAGGACACACCCGCGGAGCTGAGAAGCGTGCATGACCTCAATGAGAATTCGGTCGATGTGCTCGCGCACTACGACGTTCTCGAGCATGTTGCGGAAGTCAAGGATTTCCTCGCAGCCTGCCGGCGCGCATTGAAGCCCGGCGGCGTCATGGTGTGCGAAGTGCCGGACATGCGGCTCTATCCGCGCAATCTGCTGCTGCTAGAGTTCGAGCACGTCAATCATTTCTCGCCGACGACGCTGACGGCCATCGCAAGCCAGGTAGGTCTCAATCTGATTGAGTTGGGACATCTATGCAGCCGCCCGTATGGGTTTCTCGCAGTGTTTCGCAAGGAAAAGATTAAACGTGAGGCGAGCTATGATTCGCGATGCGAATTCATCGATGCGGTGGCCTGCGTGCGCGGCGGACTCGAACAGATCCAGCGTGCGAGCTCGCAGCTTGAGATCTTGCGTGAGCGGATCTCGGCGTTGGGTCGCGAGGGCCGCAAAATCACGCTATGGGGAGTGACGGATATGTTGCGCCGTCTGATCGATACCTTTGCGCTGCCTGCTTCGGCAACCATAGTCGATATGGATCCGCGCCGTAGCGATCATCTGCAGCAGGAAGGCATCGCGGTTTTACAACCAAAGGACAGCATCGCGCACATCGCGCAGAGCGAGCTGCTGGTGATCTGCGCTCCGCGCTACAAATCCGAAATCCTCGAATGGGTGCGGCGCGAGACAGACAAGACGTTTACCGCAGACGCCCTGACGGTGCTGGGCACCGGCCCCTCCGGCGAAACATTAAGCTGAAGCTCGAGGCAAGCATGGAAACCGTCGTCATCGTTGGGGCTTCATCCAGTATCGGCGGTGCCATTGCAGCACGGTTTCGCAACGCCTCCACTCACCTGATCACAACTTATACGTCGCATGCGTCGACGGATCCGCAAGAGCGAGCTGAAGCGCTGCCCCTGGATCTTCGCGACAACGCGAGCATCGACGCCTTTGCACAGCAGGTTGCAAAGCTTGCGCCGCAAATCGACGTGGCGATTTTTCTGGCGGGCATCCTGCCAGGCAAGAGCCTGGCGGATTACGACTTCGCGACCATCGATGAAGTGATGTCGATCAATTTCAACGGCCAGGCGAAACTAATCAGCCGCATGTTGCCTTTGCTGACAGCGCGCTCGCGGCTCTTGCTGTGCTCGTCCATCTCGGCGCAGCGCGGCAGCTTCGATCCGATTTATGCGGCCTCGAAGGGTGCATTGCTGTCGTTCGTCAAATCGCTGGTGAATAGATTACCGCCCGGCGCTCGCATCAACGCGATTGCGCCGGGACTCATCCAGGACAGCTCCATGTTTGACGACATGACGCCGGCTCAGCGGGGGTTGCATCGCAGCCAGGTGTCCTCGAAGCAATTGCTGCGCAAGCAGGACCTCGCCGAAATCATTTTCGACCTGTGCCGCGATCATTGGGCACATTTGAACGGAGCTTGCATTGACCTCAATGGCGGACAGCATGTCAGATAAGGCGGCTGCCAACAGGCGCACGCTCGAAGACCGCTTCATCGCGGGATTCAACGAGTGGCGGTTCGCGCTGATGGAGCCCATGCGATTGCGCATCGAGCGCATGAAGCACGAGAGCGAATACCGCAATCCTCGCGATAAGCCGCTGGCCAGCGTTTGCGTGCCCACCTACAACCGCGGTCCGCTGCTGGTCGAGCGCGCGGTGACCTCGGTGCTGTCGCAGACTTATGAGAATCTCGAATTGATCATCGTCGGCGATCACTGCACCGACAACACCGCGGAACTGCTGTCGCAGATCAAGGATCCCAGACTGCGCTTCTACAATCTGCCGAGTCGCAGCCGCAAATACAAACAGACCGTCGAGAATCACTGGTTCGTCGGCGGCGCCACACCCGCCAACAAGGCGATGCAAATCGCGCGCGGACAATGGATCGCGCGAGTGGACGACGATGACACCTGGTCGCCGGATCACATCGAAAAACTCCTCGCGCTGGCGCAGCAGGGGCAATACGAATTCGTCTCGGCGCTGTACGAGGAAGAGCGATTCGGCACACGCAAGGTCGTGGACGGAGTGCGGGCACTGGATCCGTACTACACGCGCGGGCCGGCCAATCCGAACGACGACAGTCCGAAGATCGGCGGCGTCTCGACGTGGCTGTACCGTTCATATCTGCGCTTCATGCAGTACAACGTCGAATGTTGGCGAAAGGAATGGAATCGCGTGTGGGACGTGGACTTGTCGCTGCGCATTCATGATGCTGGCGTGCGGATGGGATTTCTCGATCAAGTCGTCGCGTACGTGCTGCCGCGGCCGGGCGAGACCTCCGTTGGCCTGGAAGCCTACAAGCTGACAGAGAAGGAAAAGATGGAACAGTACAGGTTCGATGCGTGACAAGCGCATCGACGTCATCGCTGCGTGCGGACATCAGGCGTCTTGCCGGGAAGTCGTTGATTTATGGCTTGGGCTCGGTCTTACTTCGCAGCATAAATCTGCTGGTGCTGCCACTTTATACGCGTTATTTGACGCCGGCGGACTACGGTATCGTAGCGCTTGGCGGCACGCTGACCGCGCTGTTGTCCATAATTTTTCCGTTGAGCCTCTACAGTGCTGTTAATCGCTTTTTTTTTCTTGTCGAATCCGATGCAGATCGGCGGCGCGTCATCGGTACGATTTGGCTTGGGATGCTGGGGATTGGTCTGGTCATCTGTTTGGCGCTCGATCTGGCAGGGGCTCGTTTGTTTGGAACGATTTTTCCGCAACTGCCTTTTGATCCCTTTGTTCGGATCGCAATCTGGACAGCCTGGTTAGGTATATTCGGTTTCGTCCCGTTAAACGTGTTTCAGGCGCAGGAGCGGCCTGGGGCCTATGTCTGGTGGACTGGGGCGACGCTGGTTCTAACCGTTGGTTTGACGATCCTGTTCGTGGTTTTCTTGGAACAAGGGGCTTATGGTTATCTTCTGGCGACGCTTATCGCAAATGCCGCGTTGGTGATTCCCTATATTATCGTTACGTTGCGTGACGCGGACTTTTGCGTGAAGTTTGCGTACCTGAAGAAGGCGCTGGTGTTCAGTTTGCCGCTCGTTCCTCACGGCCTGGCGAGTTGGGTTCTGGCAGTTTCCGATCGAGCGATTCTGCAATTTTATGTCACGGTCTCGGCATTGGGACTCTACTCGCTCGGCTACACTTTTGGGATGATCCAGATAACGATTTCCGTTGCTATCAGCAACGCATGGATTCCGTTTGTATTCAAGCGTGTCGTCGAAGAAGGGGAAGCTGCGGAACCGCGGCTTGCGAGGCTTGCGACTTACTATACATTGGTACTTTGTGCGGTGTCGGTAGGACTGTGCCTGTTTGCTCGAGATGCTATCTATCTTTTGACGGCTGAACCTTTTCATGTTGCGTATCAGGTAGTGCCAATTATCGTCATCGGTTACTTGTGGAACGGTTTGTATCTTCTACCTCAGAATTTCCTGTTTTTGAAATCCAAGACAGCATGGATTCCATTAGCGACCGTGGCAGCGGGCCTGGTAAACGTGGCTTTAAATTTCGCGCTGGTCCCGCACTATGGAATCATGGCGGCTGCGTGGGCGACTTTCGCCGCGTTTTTGGTCATGTTCGTCCTGATGTTCCTGATTGCGCATCGCGTTTATCCGTTTCCGTACGAATACCGTCGAATCGCGGGGATTCTAGGGGCGGCGGGTCTCGTCATCTGCGCGGGCCTGTCCATCGATCTGCCGCTGTATACAAATATATTGATCAAGGCGATTCTTTTCATGACGTTCCCTCTCATTCTTGCGCTCGGCGGCTTTCTAACTGCGGATGAGCGGATTGCCTTGATCGCGCTCGCAAAGCGAGTAGTACCGCGACTTGGACGACGAGTCAAAGCTTGAGATTGAGTATTCCCCTTAAGCAAAGCAAAGAGAAAACAGTGAAAAAACGTATTCTTGTTACCGGCGGCGCAGGCTTTCTGGGATCTCATCTGTGCGATCGCCTGCTTAAGGAGGACTGCGATGTCTTGTGCGTGGATAATTACTACACTGGGAGCAAGCAGAATATCGCTCATTTGCTGGACCATCAGTATTTTGAAATCATACGCCAGGACATCACTTTTCCTCTCTATGTCGAGGCGGAGCAGATCTACAATCTGGCATGCCCCGCGAGTCCCGTGCATTACCAGCGTGATCCTGTCCAGACTACCAAGACCAGCGTGCATGGAGCCATCAACATGCTTGGCCTCGCCAAGCGTGTCAAAGCACGGATTCTTCAAGCATCCACTTCGGAAGTCTATGGCGATCCGGAGGTGCATCCGCAAACCGAGGATTACCTGGGACGGGTAAATCCGATAGGCATCCGCAGTTGCTACGATGAAGGCAAGCGCTGCGCCGAAACGCTCTTCTTCGACTACTACCGGCAATACAATCTCGGTATCAAGGTGGTCCGCATTTTCAATACTTACGGCCCGCGCATGCATCCCAACGACGGCCGCGTGGTCAGCAACTTCATCGTGCAAGCACTGCGCGGCGAAGACATCACCATTTATGGCGGCGGACAGCAGACACGAAGTTTCTGCTACGTGGACGATCTGGTCGAAGGGCTGATTCGCATGATGAATTCCCCCGCACAAGTTGTCGGCCCGATCAACCTCGGAAATCCATCCGAATTCACCATTCGCGAGCTGGCGGAAAAAGTGCTGCGTTTCACCGAATCGCGCTCCAAGCTGATCTTCATGCCGCTGCCGCAGGACGATCCTCAGCAGCGTCAGCCGGACATATCGCAGGCCAGGGAGAAACTCGGCTGGCAGCCTGCCGTGTCGGTGGATGACGGGCTCAAAGAAACCATCGCTTATTTCAAGCGGCTTTTCGGCTAAGACAGGCGCGAGCGATGCTCAAAGATAAAGTGGTTGTCGTCACCGGTGGCGCGGGATTCCTGGGCCGTGGCTTCGTGCACGCCATTGCGGAGCAGGGCGGTATTGCCGTGGTTGCGGATTTCAACGCCGAAGCCGCAGCGTGTGTAGTTGAGGAAGTGACCGCCTTAAATCCGGGACGTGCCGAGGCGGCAACACTGGATATCACCGATAAGAACTCCATCACCACGTTGAGCGCAGCAGTTCACCGGCGTCATGGCAGGCTCGATGCCGTGGTGAATAACGCTTATCCGCGTAATCGAAACTACGGCCGGAAGCTGGAGGAGGTCACGTACGGGGACTTCTGCGAAAACCTCAATCTGCATCTGGGCGGCTACTTTCTCGTGGCGCAGCAGTTTGGATTGTTCTTCCGCGCCCATGGCGGCGGCAACATCGTCAACATGTCGTCCATCTACGGAATAATGGCGCCGCGCTTCGAGGTTTATGCCGGCACGTCCATGACGATGCCGGTGGAATACGCGGCGATCAAATCGGCGGTGATTCATCTCACGCGCTACTTCGCGCAGTATTTCAAGAACGATGGCATCAGAGTGAATTGCCTAAGTCCGGGTGGAGTCCTGGACGCGCAGCCGGAGTCTTTTCTTCATCAGTACCGGGCACACTGCGCTGCGAAGGGCATGCTCGATCCCAATGACGTGACTGGCGCGCTGCTGTTTTTGTTGGCGGACGCTTCAAAGTATGTCACCGGCCAGAACCTGGTAGTCGATGACGGATTTTCTCTCTAAGGCGCCGGTGGCGATGTCTAAAGTAATCGACGTAGCGGTGATCGGCTGCGGAATGTTCGGAGCCGAAGTTGCCATGATGGCGCAATCGTATGGGCTCAAGGTTGCGGTTTACGAAGCCAAGGACGACATACTTTTGGGCGCTTCGGCGAACAATCAGAACCGCCTGCATCTAGGGTTTCACTATCCGCGGGATCTGAATACCGGAAAACAGTCCATTCGAGGTTTCGACGACTTTAAGCGCAAGTACGCGTCATGCATCCGGGAAGGATTTCCGAACGCCTACTTTATCGCCAATGAAAAATCCCTGACTTCGCCTGACGCCTTTCTGGAGTTCTGCGGACTGTTGGGGGTGCGCTACGAAAGAATTGCGGCCAGCGATCTGCCGGTGAAAGTGCAGGGTGCAGATGTGGGTATCTTGTGCGATGAAGTCGTCTACGATTGCGCGATTCTGCGCGATCTGGTCTGGGACCGCCTGCGCCACGCGAATATCGATATCGCTTTGAACGAGCGGGTGGAGAGGATCGCGCGCACCGGTGAGGGTTATCGGATCGAATCGAATCATCGCCCGCCCGTGCTCGCCAAGGTGGTGGTGAACGCCTGCTACGGCGACATCAATCGACTCACCGAGCAGCTCGATCATCCGGTGCCGGAGAATTTATACGAATACACCGCAGTGCCCATTATCCGGCTGAATATTCCGCGCGTAGGCATCACCATCATGGATGGGCCGTTCATGACCGTGCTGCCGCATGGCAAATCGGAGAATTTCCTACTGTACAATGTGGAGCACACACTGGTGGCGAGGGAAGTGGCGCGTCAGCTGAATCAGGACTGGCTATCTCCCGAGACGGGGCCGTTTGCCGCGGTGGACAAGAAAAAATACTTCCAAAAGATGATCGCCTTGTGCAAGCAATACGTGCCCGCGCTGGAAAGCGCGGAACTGGTGGGGTTCCTCGAAGGACCGAGAATGGTGCTGGCCCGCAAGGAAGCCTCCGACGAGCGGCCTTCCATCGTCACCGCCCACGACGACCGCAACAGTTACTTCACCGTGTTCGCCGGGAAAATAGATCACTGCATGTGGGTCGCCGGCGAGGTGTGCGACGTACTGAAGGTCAAGTTCAAGCTGTGAGCGCGCAACATTCGATGCAAATCTTTCTGCTAATGACTGGAAAATGATCGGCACGAATGGAAAGTTGTCGCTGGCAATCTGCGGACTGGGAAGATTCGCGAGGCGTCGCATCCTGCCTGCGATTGCTGAGTGTGGGAATGTCGAGCTTACGGCGGTCGTGGACCGTTCGGGGAAAGCACAGGATCTGCCCGCCGGCATACGGCGGTTTGCGTCACTGGAAGATTTTCTCGAAACCGCACCAAGTGGTGCCGTCTACATAGCCAGTCCCAACTATTTGCATGCTCCGCACTCGTTGCAGTGTTTGGCGGCAGGTCTGCATGTCCTTTGTGAAAAACCCATGGCAACCAACAGCGTCGATTGCCAGTCCATGCTCACGGCTGCCCGGAATCTGAATTTGTATCTCAGCGTAGGTCACATGCTGCGCTGCTCCCCAGCGATGCAGTTGGCGCGGCGCTGGATGCAAGAGGGTCTCGTGGGAAGGCCTCAGTCAGTCGATACGGTTTTTCACTATGAGTTACCTGAAATCAATCGGCCATGGGCCTTCCGGCGGGATTGCGCGGGAGGAGGGTCGTTAATGGATGCAGGCATCCACTGTATCGATGTAATCCGCTTTCTGGTCGGCGATCCAGTAAGTGTGCTGTCCGCCAACACAGATCGGCGTTCTCACGAAGACGGTATCGAACGTAGTGCCATTTGCAACTTTGCTGCGGGCGGTATCAGCAGCTCGGTTGACGTTTGTTCACAGTCGCCGTACGCGACTCTTCTGACCATTTCTGGTACGGAAGGGAAGATTGTCCTTACTAACTTCGCTGCATGTTGGGGAACTGTAACAGTCCGGTTACACACTCGTCACCGCGACGAACCAGCAAGAGAAGAGGTGGTTGACGTATCCGCCATCTACGCCGAGCAGCTACGAGATTTTGCCGCTACGATAGATCGGCCGGGGGCTGTTGCCCTCCAAGATATTTCTGCTGCCGAGAATGTCAGAATTGTCGAGCAGCTATATTCAATCAGCTAGTGCTTGTGTAGTTCGATGAGTACAGATAGAGGAACCAATAGATGATTCTCAAGTCTTGCCGTATCTGCAAAGGGAGCAGTTTCCAGCCCTACCTAAATCTGGGCTTTACGCCGGCGGCGGATTCCTTTATCCGCGAACAGGGCTTGCAACAGCCGGAAAGTCATTACCCTTTGGAAGTCTACTTGTGCAACGACTGTGGTATATCGCAGCTTGGGTATACGGTCCCTCCGGATATTCTGTATCAGCACGATTATCCGTACGAATCCTCAACCACCCGGGCCGGGCGCACCCACTTTTTTAATTTCGCTGCGGCAGTGGTAGAAAGATTCGACCTTGGTTCTAAGGATCTTGCGATCGATATCGGCAGCAATGTCGGAGTTCTGCTCGATGGGTTTAGAACCAAAGGCTGCCGAATTCTGGGAATTGAGCCGTCCGCCAATATAGCCGCGACTGCAGTCGGCCGCGGAATTGAAACCATCAATGATTTCATCAGTACCAAGCTGGCTTCTCAGGTGGTCGAGAGCCATGGCAAGGCGTCGGTGGTCACTACCACCAATGTCTTCGCGCATATTGATGACCTGGAGGATTTCATGAAGGCGGTCAGTATTCTGCTGAATGACCGCGGGGTGCTGATTATCGAGGCGCCGCATTTCCTAAAATTGATCAAGAATCTTGAATACGACACCATCTATCACGAACATCTCTTGTATATCTCGGTTCGCCCGTTGAACAAGCTCTTTAACCGTTTCGGCTTCGAGGCGGTTGATGTGGAGGAGATCGGAATCCATGGCGGCTCCATTCGAATCTATGTCTCCCGGATCGGCGCTTATCCGGGGACCAAAGCGTTGACCGATGTGATTGCCGCTGAAGAAAGCAGCCGTATTTTCGATATCGATCGATTGAACCAGTTCAGCAAGGACGTCGCATCGCATCGCACTGAACTGACCGCCTTGTTGCGTTCGTTGAAGGCTAAGGGTGCCTCATTGGTGGGAGTGAGCGCACCGGCCAAAGGCATGACGCTGCTCAATTACTGCCATATTGGACCAGAACTGCTCGATTTCATGACTGAAAAGTCGCGTCTGAAGATCGGCCTGTACACGCCGGGCACGCATATCCCGATTTTGCCGGATGCAACGCTGGCAGAGCGGCAACCCGATTATGCGCTGCTCCTGGCCTGGAACTTCGCCGATGAAATCATTGAAAATCTCAAGGACTACCGAGCTAAGGGGGGCAAATTCATCATTCCCATACCCAAACCCCGCATCGTGTAACAACGCAGCTCAATCTTGCCAGGTCAATAGCGGAGTCACTTTTATGATCGTAACGAAATGCGTCCCGGCCTTTGAAGACGCGCGCGGCGCCATTACCGATATTCTTCAGCACATCCCAGTGGATAGCGTAACCATCATTACCTGCGTTAAAGGTGCAATTCGCGCCAACCACTACCATAAAGAGTCGGTTCAGTATTCGTACGTTTTATCCGGGCAGATACTGGTTTACACGCAAATGAACGATGGGCCGGTAGAATCGCGGACGCTGGTTAAAGGCGATATGGTGGAATCACCTCCGTTCGAGCGGCATGCACTGCACGCAATCGAGGATTCGGTTCTGTTGATCATTACCCGGGGTCCGCGCGGCGGAAAAAACTACGAGGACGATACTTTCCGGGTGTCGCCTTTGCATTTGCAGACTGTCGCGTCCACTCCTTGAATTTTAATGAGCGAAATTTCCGAACAACTCGAGCGCTCGGCCGGAATAGTCAAAAGATGGGGGCAGTGTTCGCTTCCTAACGGAAAAACATTTGCAGAGCAGCTGACGTTCGATGGTCTGTCGTTGTGGGATGTGATGGCGCCGGTGATGGCGCTCTATTATGTGCCCGTCGCGCTGTCCAGCCAACGCTCTCCCTCACTCGCACAACGGGCCAGGCCTCATGTGAGTTTGGCTAAGCGCAGAGTACTTAATCTAATCAAGGGCCGCGAATACACGCGGGGGGGGGATGCAGGGTGGCCGGTAGCACCCGCACTTCTTTTTATCGGATTCAGCGCCTACATGTATCGCGATGTCTTGCAGCCTGTGGCCGAGCGCCTGGCTAGTAGCAACGGTCAGGAAAACGTTGTTATCCATGATGAACATCATCCGCGCAGCCCACTTGCCCCCATAGATTCGATTCGAGCCCAATCTATCTGGTGGCACTGGGACCGCGAGGTTAAAAATGAGGCGCGCGTACTGAGTAAGAAAACACGGACGGCAATTGCTGAATTGCAATCGATGGCCGCATTGCCCCGGCTATTCAGCGCCGAGGGTGAATCGCTATGGCCGCAAATCCAGCATGGCTTGAATTGGCTCCTGCATTTTCATTTGCCGTTGCTGGTGCCTCAAGTTGCCATCGCGCGCCGTATTTTGAAACGACACCGGCCGGCGTTGATCATTTCGGCCGATGTGGCCGATCCGCGCGGGCGTCTTTACTCCTTGCTCGGCCGCCAACTGCACATCCCTTCACTTGAAATCCAATTCGGTCCCAATGGAGCGGAAGGGATTGAATGGCGATTTCTGTCAGCGGATCGTGTTGCAGCCTGGGGTGAAACGACTCGTCAGGCGTTGCTGGAGCATGGCGTTCCGGCACAACAGATCACAATCACCGGTTCGCCACGTCACGATAGTTTGGTGAATGTGGTCGAGAGTGAGGTAGCCAAAACGCGCGTTCGACTGGGAGTTCCGGCCGGGCATGCCATGGTGCTATGCGCCTCAACCTATCAGCAGAAAGAATATAACTCCCTGTCGGATCCGGAGTTGCTGGTCTCAATGAAGCGGGCTGTGTTTAAGGCAGCGGATCTGACTGCCGGTTTGTGCCTGGTAGTCAAGCCGCACCCTCTGGAAAGGGTGCAAGAGACCAAGCAGCTGATTGGTACGGCGCGCAACGTTGTATTGGTCGATTCTACCGATGATATTCGCGAATTGACGAAAGCTTGCGATGCCTTCATCGGGTTTGGCTCGACCGCAACCGTGGATGCGATGATAGCCGGCGCGCTGACAATCTGCCCCGCCTTCCCGGGCTGGGTCTGGAGCGATATGTTCGTGAAGAGCGATGCTGTTCTGGTGCCACGCTCCGAGGTAGAAGTACTGGATAGCTTGCGTCGGGTCGTGGATGGTTCCATGGACAAAGTTATGGCAGAACTGGAACCCGCCCGACAATCCTTCCTGCAGAAGCTGGCGTATAGAATCGATGGACGCTCTTCTGAGCGTGCAGCGGCGATAGCAATGGAAATGGCCGAGTAAAGTTCGTAAAAAATTTCAAGAGTTCCATGCGTATCGCATTTTTTCACAATCTACCTTCAGGCGGCGCCAAGCGAACAGCATTTGAGTTCATAAAATACCTTGCGAAACAGCACCAGATCGATCTGTATCTTTACGATAAGAAGGCCGAAGACTTTATGGACCTGCGGCCGCTGGTCCGAAACACGATCTTAGTGGAGGGAGGCGAGACATCCGGCGCCAAGGGCATTGGCCGATTGATCTCGCTTTCCCGGGTACGAGCAGCCTCGCAAAAAACCGCGAGGCTGATCAATGACGGAAGTTACGATCTTGCTCTGGTTATGCAATGCAAGGTATCGAACAGCCCATTCTTGCTGCGCTGTTTACGTATTCCTTCTCTTTATTTCTGCCATGAGGCCGCCGCCAAGATAATGGAACCGCATTACAGAGGACTGGCGCAGGATGGCCGGCTAGCTCACCTGAAAAATATGATCCTGCGGTGGGGCATGGCGATCGATCGCGCTAACGCAGTCAGCGCAACATTAATCTGCACCAGTTCGCTGTATTCGCGCGAAAATCTCTATCGCAACTACGGTGTCTACCCGCGCCTAAACTATCTGGGAGTCGATACTCAGCATTTTCATCCACTTGACCTGCAGCGGGAGCCCATTCTTTTGTGCGTCGGTGCCCTCAATGCCGCAAAGGGCCAGGATTTCGTAATCAAGAGCGTCGGAACTTTAAGTCAGCGACCTCCCATCAAGTTCATTTACAATTTCGCTTACGGCGCGGCGGAGTATCAATCGCACTTGGTGCGGCTGGCGGAAAAACTTGGCGTTTCGGTTTCGTTTGATTGCCTGGTGACAGACGACGCCCTGCTTAATGCCTATAACCGGGCTATTCTGACCGTGACTCCAACTTTGCTGGAACCTCTCGGTTTGGTTGCGCTGGAATCCATGGCCTGCGGTACTCCGGTAGTTGGCATTGCCGAAGCCGGTGTACGCGAAACGGTGCTTCACAATGAAACCGGCTTGCTGACCGAACGAGATCCGCATGAGTTCGGCCAGGCAATTGAACGGCTTATTAAAGACAAGTCGCTGTGGACGGCCATGAGTGTGCGTGGCCGGCAGCGGGTGTTGGAGTGCTGGACATGGGAGCAAGCCTCTCGGCAACTGGAAAAGAATATGCACAAGACGTTAGAGCGGCATGCGGAACAGCGCTTGCACTGATCGAGCTGTAGAACTTCCCCTCGGTAAGGAATGGACACAATAGATAGCAATAGCTTGGCAATTGGGCTCGTCATGCTTCTCATAATGAGTTCGGTTGCGCTAGCGTTTGCGGCAATCCGTCCGCACATTATTCTTTACGCCCTGGCTGCCACGGTTTCCCTCGTGGGGATCAATATTCATCTGGGCGTTACTCTGTATCTGTCGCGCGTATTCATCCTCCTGTTTCTGATTTCGATATTAATAAGAGCGGCGGTAGGTAAGAGTGTTCGTTTCCCTTCCGGTTTCCTGGCCGCATTTCTGGTTTTGTTCGCCTTGATATTGTTCTTCCAGGTAACCTCGGTGTTTTTTTCCTCACGAATACCGGATGGCCTGCGTCAGATTTCCATCTACCTAAGCGCCATGGCCCTTTTTGTGGTGGTCATTGTTCTTGGTGACAGCACGGAAGCGATTGTCAAAGCAATAAAAGTATATCTCGTGACTGGTTTGGTTCAGGGGCTTTATGGCCTGTATCAGGTCGTCGGCAGTCCCTTTGGCTGGCCAACATATCAAACTCTGATGGCCGGTATTCCCACGGCCAACGATAGAACGTTGGATGGGTACGTGTATTCGAGTATCTACCAGACTTTCAGAGCAACCGGGTTCTTCCCGGCCGATGTGAGTCACTATGCAGGGTACATGGCAGGTGTCTTGATATTGGCAATTGCCCTCATGGTCCATAATCGGCGATTGCTCCTGCCCTATGTTGTCCTGGTGTTCGGGAGTATGGGCTTGATCTTTTCGCTGTCACGCAGCGGGCTTCTCGCCTTTATCGTATTTGGTCTTCCTTCTTTGTTCTTTCTGCTATCGCGTATCAGACCCGTTGCAAGGGTGCTTTATCGGTCATTTGCGATCCCTGGTTTGCTGGCGTTGATACTTGTAGGCGTTGTCGGGCCCGTGGTTCTGTCTTCGTCGAACATCGATCTGCCCAATCCTGCGGAAATCATTTCCTCGCGTCTCGATGACTTGTTCGAACCGAGCTCGACGACAGGTGAGTCGATGGGCGAGCATGTCGCGACCAGATTGGCGGGTTTAGACGCCACAGCATCGAGTCCTTTGATCGGTGTAGGTTTGGGAGTCAATGCTTCTCCTTGGTATTCGCAACGCTACGAGCGAGGATGGGCGGGATCGCATTCACATCACCTGGATATCCTGGGGCAGACAGGGATCATCGGCGCAGTGCTGCAGTTCTTATTCATGTTTTTGGTAGGGGCCTATATGTGGCGGGGGCTGCTTGCCAAGCGCGACCGAAGCTTGGAACGCCATCTGCTAGCCGGCCTGCTGGCGGCTTACATCGCAATAATCTTTGGTAACTTTATGTACTCCTACTTTCTTAACGATTTCGTTTGGCTGCTAATGGGTTGTGGTGTGGCCCTCAGCCGTTTGCAGATTTTGGACGCGCGCAAGGAGAGGATTGCGCGCACCCGGGATTTATCGGGCACAGTGCAGCCAGTCAATACCGTCCCATGTTGATGAATGTTGCCTATACAATTTGGATCCCCCTCATATGAACCTCGCCGCCCCCCGCCTAGCCGTTATCTTGGTCAACTGGAATCGTTCGAACGACACCTTGAACTGTCTGGAGTCGATCAATGCATCAACTCTTGCCGATTACGTTGTCATTGTGGTCGACAATGGTTCGAGGGTGGAAGAAATCCAAAAGCTGCGGCAGGTCAAATTCAATTTTGTGTTGCTCGAAACGGGAGAAAATCTTGGCTACACAGGAGGTAACAACAGAGGGATCGAGCATGCGCTGCAACTAAATGCCGATTATCTGCTGCTGCTGAACAACGATACCTTCATCGCGCCCGATACTCTACAAAATCTCATGCGAGCGGCTGCCTCTGATCGTCGAATAGGCATCCTCACTCCGAAAATCCTGTTTCATCCGGCGCGCCATCTCATCTGGTCGGCAGGCACATTTCTGGACCGGCGGTACATGATGGGATATTTGACGGGGTATAAAAGCGAGGATCGCGGCCAATTCGATCAGCCGCACGATCTTGACTATGCCTCTGGATGCGCGATGGTGATCCAAAGCGGCGTAGTTAAAGATGTGGGATTGCTATGCGATGACTATTTCGCCATTTGTGAGGACATCGACTACTGCTTGCGTGCAAAAGATGCGGGTTACAGAATCAGATACGAACCCTCCGCTCTGGTCTGGCACATCGAATCGGCAAGCAGCGGAGGCCAAGATGCCCCGCAGTACGTTTACTATCAGACGCGCAATTATTTTTTGTTTCATGCGCGATGGACCGAGAGTATTTATCAGTTGATGATGTCTCAGGGTTTCCTGCTATTGCATGCAGTCAAGCGCACGTTCCTGCTCGGCATACGCGGCAGGTGGCGCAGCATCCTTGGGATTCTATATGGCATGCGAGATGCCTTGCTTGGCAAGCTGGGACGCCGTGAATACAGGGCTCTGGTGAAAACTTGAAGATATTGAGCGTGAGTGACTTGATGAATCCCGCAAGCGGCGGCGGCGCAACTGACAGGGACTATCAGATGTGCCAGCATTTGGCGCTCGCTGGCGAAGAGGTTGACCTGCTGACGACGGAATGGAACCTGGACGAGGCCTATATATCCAGGCTGTCGGGCGTCAACTGCCATGCCGTCAATGCCCTATATTGCCGCTATCTGTTGCCACTTGGGGCAAGAAAATGGCTGGAGCGGCGCATCTCAAGTTATGACGTCGTTCATATATCGAAGAACTGGAGTTTGTTGGCAAATACCGCTGCCGTCGTTGCCAGCGAGCATGGAGTTCCCTATGTTTTTTCCGCGATGGGATTTGTAGCCATCCATAATCGTTCGAGATTTCTCAAGCGACTTTATCGGAAGTATCTGACGCTCCCATTGATATCCCGCGCCAGCGCCTTCATCGCGGTTACCGAAGAGGAAGGCGTGGATTTGATCGACGCCGGTGCTGCGCCGGAGAGCGTGCACCGAATCCCTAACGGCATTGTTCCCGGCGATTTCCTGCACCGGGACGACGAGCATTTTCGCCGCCGCAACAACTTGCCAGATCGGAAAATCATTTTGTTCGTTGGCAGAATGGACCCTATCAAGGGCGTGCATCTGCTGATCGATGCATTCCAGAGAAATCTCGCCGAATTGCAGGATTGGATTCTGGTGTTGGTAGGAACAAAGACCGCCTATCGCGCGGAAATGCAGCGCAAGGTTGCCAAGCTCGATCTGGAGCAGAAAGTGTTTTTTCTCGACCCTATTTTTGGAAAAGACAAGAGTGAGGCTTACCACGCCGCACAGTTTATTGCGATTCCCTCACTCAAGGACGCCATGACCATCATCGCTCCTGAGGCGGCGTGCTGCAAAAGGCCCGTGTTGATTACCAAGACCTCGGATTTCGGTGAGCTGGCGCGGCGCGGAGGGGCCGTCGAAGTAGATCCTACTGTCGAGGGGATATCGTACGGGCTGCGCATTTTGACGAATCAGGATTACGACCGCGTGGCCATGGGAAATAAAGGATACGATTACGTCATGGACAGTCTGCAATGGGAGCGGTTGATTCCAAGGTATATCGACCTGTTCCAGGCGGTCCGGCGTGTCCGGTAAAAATAATCGCGAGCTCATCAGAGATGAAAATGAACGCAAGATCGACAATGGGGCGAGCAGAAATATAAAAGCCGCCCGATGAGCGTGCCGGATTAGGCTGAAATAGCTTCCTTCAGCATCCCGAGGCGAGCATCCTCGCCTGAGGATGTGTTTTTATCGGATCACAAAATGCGCCCTTCAATTAGTGTAATCACTCCCGTTTACAACGGGGCTTCGACAATTGCCGATTGCTTGAAAAGCATCGGTTCGCAGACGCAGGCATGCGAGCATATTGTCGTGGATGGCGCCTCCAACGACAATACGCTGGAAGTCGTGAAGAAATTCCGCCACGTTGCGCGCGTGATATCGGAGCCCGATAAGGGGATTTACGACGCCATGAATAAGGGCATCGCCGATGCGACGGGTGACATCGTCGGTGTTCTTAACGCGGACGATTTTTATATCGACGACCAGGTGCTCGCGAAGGTTGCCGATGCCTTCGACGCCCATCCGGTGGATGCGGTGTTTGCGGATATGGTATATGTCAGGCCGCAGAATCTGGATAAAATCATCCGTTACTACAGTGGCGCCAATTTTTCCTTAGGAAAATTTGCTTATGGCTGGATGCCGCCGCATCCGACTTTTTTCGTGAAGCGCGAGTGCTACCTCAAGTACGGGTATTTCAAAGTGGATTATCGGATCGCGGCGGATTTCGAGCTGCTAGCGCGCTTTATGGTTAAGCACCGAATCTCCTATTATTATCTGCCGCGAGTCATCATAAAGATGCGAACCGGCGGAGTGAGTACGCGAAACTTCAACAGCAATCTCATCTTGAACCGCGAGGTGCTGCGGGCGTGCAAGGAAAACGGGGTTGCGACCAACATGCTGAAGATCTATTCGAAATATCTCATAAAATGCATGCAACTGGTCTCGCGGCCGGCGTGAGCATGTGCCTGCCATTTTGAATTCCAATCGATAGTCAAATTACACGGAAAACTTACCACCTACTATGAGCTTTGCTAAATCGCCCAGAGTTCATCGCGGCAAAGGTATTATCCTCGCCGGCGGTTCCGGTTCGCGCCTCTATCCGGTGACCCAAGCGGTCTCTAAGCAACTGCTGCCGGTCTACGACAAACCGATGATTTATTATCCATTGTCCACACTTATGCTGGCGGGGATACGGGACATTCTGGTAATTTCCACGCCAGTGGATATCCAGCGATTCGAACAGTTGCTGGGTAACGGTAGCCGCTGGGGATTGGATATCCGCTATGCCGTACAGTCCGCGCCGCAGGGAATCGCTCAGGCCTTCACTATCGGAGCCAAATTTATCGGTGGCGACGCTTGCGCGCTGGTATTAGGGGACAATATTTTTTATGGACAGGAGCTGGGGCGCGACCTTCAGGAAGCCCTGCGCAGTTCCGTTGGCGCTACGGTGTTCGCTTACCCGGTAAAGGATCCCGAGCGGTACGGGGTAGTTGAGTTCGACGGTAACGGCAAGGCGCTATCCATCGAAGAGAAGCCCCAGATTCCAAAATCGCGATACGCCGTCACCGGCCTGTACTTCTACGACAATCAGGTGGTCGAGATATCCCGCTCGCTCAAGCCTTCGACACGCGGCGAGTTGGAGATTACCGATGTGAATAAGCACTATCTTGAGCGCGGACGATTGAATGTCATGGTTATGGGACGCGGCATGGCCTGGCTCGATACCGGCACGCATGAATCGCTTCTGGAGGCTTCGCACTTCATCGAGACCATCGAAAAGCGGCAGGGATTGAAGATCGCCTGCCCGGAAGAGATTGCGTATCGCATGGGCTACATCACCGCGCAACAGCTCGAAGCGCTGGCGGAACCTTTGAACAAAAGCGGCTACGGCCAGTACCTGCTAGAGATCTTGCGCGAGCAGGTGTTCTAATGAATGTCATCGAAACTTCACTGCCCGGCGTTCTCATTCTGGAGCCGCAAGTCTTCGGCGATGAGCGGGGATTCTTTTTCGAGAGCTACAATCGGCAGGCCGTCAAGAAAACCGGCATCGATGTGGAGTTCGTGCAAGACAACCACTCGCGGTCGGAGCGCAACGTACTGCGCGGACTGCACTATCAGATCAAGCAACCGCAGGGCAAGCTCGTCCGCGTAATCCAGGGCGAAGCATTCGACGTGGCGGTTGACATCCGAAAAAGCTCGCTGACATTCGGTCAGTGGGTGGGATTCGTGCTGTCCGCCGAAAACAAGCGCATGACCTGGATACCGCCGGGGTTCGCGCATGGCTTTCTGGTGCTTTCGAAGGTTGCCGAGTTTCTCTACAAGACTACCGACTACTGGGCGCCTCAGCATGAGCGTTGCATTCTCTGGAACGATCCCGATCTTGATATTCAGTGGCCGCGGCGCGAAGGCCTTACGCTCTCCGCTAAAGACAAAACCGGAAAGCTATTGAAACAGGCAGAACTATTTCCGTG
>Ga0065707_10082184_pt1 | contig 19912 bp, 19 predicted proteins | sample SwiRhicommuniRL3_FD_59094 | JGI IMG/M metagenome (GOLD analysis project Ga0065707, IMG submission 59094) | Switchgrass rhizosphere bacterial communities from Rose Lake, Michigan, USA - RL3 v2 (version 2) | ecosystem: Host-associated > Plants > Roots > Rhizosphere > Soil | place: East Lansing...
GCGGGCCGCCGACAAACTGGTGGCCGAAGGCGGCAGCGACACCGATACGCCAGCGGACATCATGAAGACCTACCGCCGCCTGCATCGCGAGGAAATGGAAGCTGCCGGTGCGAAGTGGCCGGACAAGCTCACCGATGCGCATATCGCCAAAGCCGGCGTGGACTGGCACATGTTCCCGAATCAGATGGTGCTGCCGTGCATCGACGGAGCTCAATGGTATCGGGCGCGGCCCAACGGCGACGATCCGGATTCCTGCATCTACGATATCTGGTGGCTGGAGCGGTACGCTCCCGGCGCAGAGCCACCGGTCAAGCACGAGTTCTTCCCTACTCCCGAATCCTTCACCGGTCAGAATTTCTTTCTCGAACAGGATTTCAGCAACTTGATGGCCGTCCAGCAGGGACTGCACTCGCGCGGCTTCCCCGGCTTGATCGCCAATCCCGTGCAGGAAGCGACGGTCAGCACCTTCCACCGCGGCATCGAGCGATATCTCTACGGCCGGGGCCGCTGAGAGCGGTCGCGATGTATGTGAGCGGTCAGTCTATGTGAAACGTCGGCTCCAGGCGCACGCTCGCCATCAGCCAGGCGCCTGCGACCTTCTCGTACGTTTCGTGGCTGTAGCCGTAGCCATGACCGTGGAACTCGCCCCGGCGGAAAGCGGGCGGCAGGAAATGTTCCTGCCCCCAGATTCCCCGGGCGCTGCGCTCCGACAGCACTTCAATCTCAGGCAGATAGTTCATGTGCAGGGAAGGACTGGCGGCAAACCACGATTTCACCAGCGAAATGAATGCCTCGACGCCACGCACGCCACCCTGCGCCCGCAGCGATGGCAGATCGAGCGTGATGTCCCGGGACAGGATCCCGGCCAGCTGATCCCATTGCTTGGTATCGATGAAGCGCGTGTAGCGGGCGCGAAGGTTGCGGATGTCCTCGATTGCCAGCAGCCGTTCCAGATCCGTCATTGCCGTCTCCGCGAAAAAAAGGTATCTAGTTTAGGCAGACGTGGGGACGACGGCAATCCAGTTCGTAACCGCAGCGGCGGCGGGCCGCCAAGCACACCTTGAGGGGAGGAAAGAACAGTGGATATAGTGACGAGGCACGCATCGATGCAGGTTGCCCGCGAGGGCGACGAGCACGGCGAGATGACAAAATTCAAGAAAGATTCCGCTGTAAGAAAGGCAGCCAAAGCGCTACGCGCTGACGCATTGGCCCTCGCCGACGGCACTCTCATGGGCTCGGAAGACGAGCTGTTGACCCGCTATGGAATCAGTCGACCGACATTGCGTCTTGCCGCTGCGCTGCTGGTTCAAGAACAATTGTTGGTCATCAAACGCGGCGTCAACGGCGGATATTTCGCCCGGCAGCCCAGCGCCAAGGGCGTCGCGCACACGTCTTCGATCTATCTCCAGTCACGCCATACCAGCCTGCGCGAGATCATCCAGGCCATCCTGCCCGTCAAGGTGGAACTCGCCAAGCTGGCTTGCCGCAATCGCAATGCGGTCGTCCTGCAGCGCTTCCGCGACTTTCGCGAGCGCGATTTGCACTCGCCACATGACGATTACCATGCGTTCCTGAGATCCGAAATACAGTTCGGCACCCTGCTCGGCGAGCTGTCGGACAACAATGTTTTGCGGCTGTTCCTGGAGACGCTCTACGATTTCTGCTCGCAGCTTGGCGCCTCCGATGATATTTACCGCGGCCGGCCGGACCGGATCAAAGAATACTGGGCCATCCGCGAACAGCTCATCGACGCCGTGATCCGCGGCGACGAGGAACTAGCCACCACGTTCGCTCGACGCGGGGCCGGTCTCGCGGCGCAATGGGTAGTCGAAGACTTGGGCGCCAGAAACACATCCAAACCGTTCAGCGAACAACTCAGCGCCCCGGCGGTCCGCTCGCCGAGTGGCGCGACGCGAAAGATCGTCCCTCCGCCGAACAGGATGGAGAACAAGAAAAATCGCGCATCGCGCTAACCGAGAGGAAAAGACGATACAGGTGCGCTGCGTAATGCAACCATCGCCTGCCGCACCGAAGCCACTCGCGCGCATGCCATTATTTTTTTATTTCGTCCAGGCCCGCAAAGATGGTACTCCTATTCTCTGAAGGTCGAGTATTCAAAAAATGGAGCTACGCAGTGTTTGATCGATAGCCGTATCTTCAGCCCCCCGGCGACCACTGGGGCGCTCACTCCTCGGAAGCCAACGTCAGGCTCAAATCGTCTAGGTCCTCGCTCAGCTTGATCTGACATGACAGGCGGGAATTATCGCGATGGTGTTCCAGCGCGATGACGAGGTCGCGCTCATCGCCTTGCTGAGGCGTCAGGCGCCCGATCCATTCGGCTGCTATATACACGTGGCAGGTTGCACACGAACACATTCCACCACAGATCGCGGTCACGCCGTACTCAAGCTCCCGCAGCACCTCCATTAGCGAGCCCTGCGGCGCAGCCTCTACTGTGTGCTTCTGACCCTCGCGGTCGATCACATGCAAATGAATGGCCATCTTCTCTGCCGGGTTGAATTGCTGGCCAGGCCGGAGCCGGACGTTCGCTACCAAGCGTGCTCAGATTACGCGCGCTGGATGTTGTACTCGTGGACTGCCGAGCAAGTTGCGGTAACTGGGAGGCTCGCGGCCTCCCTCTTCTGTGATGCCGTACTGCATGGCAAGTTCGGCGGTGATCAAGGTCTGACCGCTGTAAGTCATCCGCCGCACATCGCTCGCCAGCGCATGAATCACGCGGCCATTGAATTCCGGCGTCTCACCTTGCTTCATGAATTCTTCATACTGCCCGGGACGCGCCTGCATTGCGACACCAGACCGTTCCGTCAATTGAGGCCCGAGCCATAGCGAGACTGCGGCCACCCCGTGTGGTTCGAGGTCAATGGCCATGTCAGCCGCGAATTTGTCGACACCGGCTTTTTGTGCACCGTAGGCCGGCCCGTGCATGTAACAACCGGACCCGAAGGAGGACGTGAAGGCAATGAGCCCAGTGCGCGCTTCGATCATGAGCGGAGCCGCGTAGTAACTCGCAACGTATCCCGATCGTAGACCAACATCCAGAATTTCGGCGAGTTCCAGAGGTTTCTCCCAGAAGCCGCCTTGATCGATCAACGCATCGTGAATCGCGGCAGCGTTGTTCACGAGGATGTCCAGACGCCCCGCCTCTACCGCCACGCGCTCGAACAACTCCTTTACCATGGCGTCATCACGATGGTCGCACTGTACGGCGATGCCCCTGCCGCCCAGTCCATCGATCTGCGATACCGTCTCGCGCAGGCTGCCGCCGAGCGGAACGCCCTTCAGGCTGCCGAGACTTTCGCTCGCGGAACGCCCAGTGACATACACCGTCATGCCGGCGCGGCCGAGCGCAAGCGCAATTCCCTTGCCGACGCCTCGACTTGCGCCGGTGACAACGGCGACTTTGGGCAAAGGCTGGTCTTGATCGGGACTCACGATGGTGCTCAGTCATGCTGGCAGCGTTGGATCACTGGGCGGCCGTGATCGGTCGCCTTCAAAACGGATTCGTCGAGCACCGCCCATTAGGTGAAGGAGATACTCACGGTGCCGACGCCGATCAATTCGGCCCAAAATCGGTCGCCTGCTTTGACAGGCTCAAGGGGTACCAACGATCCGGATAAAATGATTTCGCCGGCCTTGAGCGACACACCATATCGTCCCAACGTGTTGGCGAGCCACGCCACCGAGGCGAGCGGCGATCCCTGAACAGCGGACCCCAATCCTTCCGACAATGGTTGATCGTTCTTGCGAACCTGCACCTTGAGATTAGCGAGATCGTGCTCGCGCGGATTGACTCTTGCGTCGCCTAATACGAACACGCCACACGATGCGTTGTCCGCCACCGTATCCACTATCCCAATGTCCCATCGCGAGATCCGAGAATCGACGATCTCGAAGCACGGTGCAATCCATTCTGTTGCCGCCAGCACGTCGATTGGAGTGACGCCCGGCCCCGTCAAGTCGCCGCTCAAGATGAGGGCAATCTCTGCCTCGGCGCGTGGCTGAATCATTTGTTCCGCGAGCCGCACCGCGACGCCATTCGTGATATGCATCCGATCAGTTAAAAACCCGAAGTCGGGCTGATGCACGCCGAGCATGTCCTGCACCGCTTTACTGGTGACACCGATCTTCTTGCCGATGACTTTCTCGCCTGCGCGCAGCCGACGATTGAGAAGACCAAGTGAGATCGCATAGGCGTCATCAAGGCTCAGATTCAGGCCACGTTCGCGCAGCGGCGGTACAACTTGGCGCTGCGTGAGCGCCGCGAACAGCTCGTCCGCCAGCGTCTCATGAATTGGGCCGCGGGCTGCAACCTCAGAACCGGAGGAAGTTGACGACATTTCTGATTGAATCCTCAACGCGCCCTCGATCCTGGCCAATGACAGAACGCCAGACCTGAAGAACTACTATCGCGCGTTAGGGGCCGTAGGACCGGCGCGCAGGGCACGCTTGGCGGAGCTGGCGCCCCAACGCGGGATCGTTCGTCGCATCACGCGCTAACCATATTCTAGTTCTTCTTTTGCGTATTTTGCAAGCCGTTATATTACGCCTCTACTGCCTCTGTGCGACTAATACCAGTCGATTGCGCATATACTTCATTCGACCATCTTCCGGCGACCTTCGACCATTGACACTCGCCGGCACCGTGCCTCGTGCGATGAAAGATCGAGAGATGAAAGATAAGAAAACAATCTTCCTGACCGGTGCATCTGGAAACATGGGTGGAGCGGCGCTGCATGAGCTGCTTCAACGCTCAGATCGATTCCGTGTGAAGGCCCTGGTATTGCCGATTCACCGGAACGAACCGGCAATGCAGCTCGCACGCTACGCAGATCACCCAGATCTCGAGATTGTCTGGGGCGATCTCACAAACTATGACGATGTCTTGCGTGGCGTGACCGGCGCGGACCAGGTGGTTCACATCGGCGGACTTGTCTCACCCGCGGCAGACCGCGTCCCTGATCTCACCATGAAAGTTAACGTCGGCGCCGCCCTCAACATCGTCCGTGCGATCAAAGCACAACCCGATTCCAACCGAGTAAAACTCGTCAACATCGGCACCGTCGCGCAAACAGGACATCGCGCACCTCCCATTCATTGGGGCCGTGCAGGTGACCCGATCAAGATCAGCATGTTCGATCAGTATGCGGTCAGTAAGACACAGGCCGAAGCAATAATCGCCGAGTCCGGCCTGCAGTACTGGGTCTCATTGAGGCAGACGGGCATCGCCCACTCCCAACTCTGGAGAATATTCGACCCAATCATGTTCCACAGCCCGTTCAACAGCGTGTTCGAGTGGGTCACCGTGGGCGACGCGGGGCGGCTCGCCGCGAACGTATGCGAGGACTGCGTTCCAGAGCACTTCTGGCGCTCGTTCTACAATATCAGCGGCGGCGAGCGTATGCGCGTCGTCAATCACGAATTCGCCGCTGCGGCAACGGCCGCGATGGGACTTGCCGACTTTCGCACCATGTATCGTCCCAACTGGTTCGCCTCACGCAACTTTCACGGCCAGTGGTATACCGATGCCGATACCCTGGAGGCGCTGGTTCCTTTTCGTCAGGAAACGCTCGCTGACTATGTCGAGCACCTTAAAAACGCCATTCCCTTCTACGTGAAGTGGGGAGTGCGGTTTGCGACTGCAACGGCGCGCAAACGGATTCAGCGGCTGGCGGAGTCAGAAGGGGGACCATTGTATTGGCTCGCTCACGATGACAGCGCACACATCAACGCCTACTTCGGCTCCCGCGACGCGTGGGAGAAAATTCCGACTGATTGGGACCGGTTCGTGCTGGAACAGCCATCGCGCGTGCCAACACAGCTCGATCATGGATATGACGAACGCAAGCCTGCGGCGCAGTGGACGCTCGCCGATCTGCGGCAGGCGGCCGAGTTTCGGGGCGGCGCATATCGCTCGAATCAAGTGGCAGATCCCTATGTACAGACCGAATGGACCTGCTGCAGGGGTCACGAATTCTCGATGTCGGCGAACTTGATGTTACGTGGGGGACATTGGTGCCCTCACTGCATGATCGATCCGGCGAGCTATGAGGTGGTTGCCGCGCGCAGTCCCTTCTTTGCGCAGGTCTGGCGTGAGGGCTATTAGTTTGACGAGAAACGACATTGCACCTGTGGTAGCCCTCGCCGAGTACCCAGCCTGCTCGAATGAGATGACGCCATGGAAAGAAAAGTACAGCGCACGATTCTGATCACCGGCTCGGCCTCAGGCATCGGCGAAGCCACCAAACGCCAACTCGTCGGCCAAGGCCACTTGGTGGTCGGCGTCGATGTGCGGGACGCCGACATCCAGGCCGATCTGGGGACAGAGGCGGGCCGCCGTACAATGCTTGACGCGGCACTGCGACTAGCACCGCACGGACTCGACGGGGTTGTAGCCTGCGCCGGCATCTCCCGTCCCGACCGCGCAGCAGAAATCATCGGCATCAACTATTTCGGCGCGGTTGCAACTCTCGAAGGACTGCGCCCGCTGCTTGCCCGCTCCCGACGAGCGCGGGCCGTCGCCATCTGCTCCACCGCCGCACTGCTGCCTACTGACGATGCCGTCGTGAACGCCTGCCTCGCAGGGGATGAAGCACTCGCTCTCGCGGAAGCACATGCGCGACCGCAGAATGCGTACATGTCCTCCAAACGCGCGCTCGCACTGTGGCTGCGGCGTGCTGCGGTGGCGAATCGTTGGGCCGGTGCGGGGATTCTTCTGAACGGCGTAGCTCCCGGAGTCGTAAAAACGAGCATGACTGCCGGTCTGTTGAGCGACCCCGAGATGCTCAAACTGATCGCACTGTCGAACCCCATGGCAGTCCAGGAATTCGCCAAACCTGATGAGATCGCCGAGTTCATTTGCTACTTGTTGACGTTCGAGGGCCACTACCTGCTCGGACAAATCATCTTCAATGATGGTGGCACCGACGCCTTGATGCGACCCGACGCATTCTGAATCCACGATGCGCACTATCGCTCAGGGTCGGCGCTGAGCATCTTGGGTCCGACTATGCGGAGAGGCCCTTCGCGGACGTGATGCGCGCCACACGCACATCGTATTTGTAATTGTGAATCGAGATGGAGGTTTCCACCGAGCGGACACCTGGCAAGGTTCGAATCTGCCGCTGAATGAGTTCGTTGACCTGCTCGATGCTCGTGAACAACCCCATGGCCAGTAAGTTGTAACGACCCAGCAGTACCATGACACATCCTAGTTCTGGTATCGCGGCGAGCGACTTTGCGAGCGCCGGTACTTGAGCGATCTCAGCGTGAATGCCCAACATCACGAGGTTAGGCGACCCCACCAGCTGAAAATCGGTGACGACCGTGAATTGTATCAGCCGCTCGTTCTGCAACCGCTTGATTCGCGTTCGAATCGTACCTTCGGTGATGCCAAGCTCCGTGGCAAGTTGTCGATTCGATACGCGTGCGTCCTTGCCGAGCGTCGCAACTATCTTGTGATCCAGTGCATCCAGGAGAATAGTATTCATAGCGGTGCCACGCTGAATTCGAATTTAACTATATCTGCGGCGATGCCGGGAAGCAGTTCGCTGACGCCAGGGATCCGGGCGACATGATCGGCGAGAAAGACATTGATTTCGTCGAACTCGCTCAACGTCACCAGCAATTCGATGTCTACCGGGCCGCACATTAGATTGACTGAAAACACCTCCGGTAGGTTGGCCAGATCGCACGCCACGTCGGCTGGACTGCGCCCCATGACGCGAACACCGATGGCAATCAGGATCTTATAGTCATGCGCAGCGAAATCGGCGACTGCCACGACGCGCATCGATTTCGATTCCTCGAGACGACGCAGGCGCGCTGATACCGTTGCCGCGGTGATGGACAGACGCTGCGCGATATCCTGGTTGGTGGCACGACCGTCCGATCTCAATAGATCAATGATCGCCGAATCGATTTCGTCAAGTCCTGGTATCGTTGGGCTATTTCTTATCTGCATGTTCGAGACATCATTCTCTAGATTTCTCTAAAACGGCTCATGGTCAGCCACGAGGGCGTTCTACCACTGAAGGTAACGCGCCCAGACGTCAGCGGCTAGTTCGCAGGCTCGGCAGCGCATCGTACTGGATCGATCGCGACCTGCGGCCGGTCGCCTGATCATCGCATTTCTGAGCACGACGATAAAATCGACAGCCCACGCGGCCAATTCTGACACATCCCACTAGAACGTTCCGGGTACACCCGCTCGACATTGCAGTCGAGCGCCAGGCGACTCGTCGTTGTCTCACCGTTTTTGATGATGGACGCCAGCTGGGGAAACCTCGCTCGCACGACTAGCCATGCAGAGGAATAGTTCCACGCGGCGACCCTTATCAAACCTGCAGTGATCCGCCTGACATGAATGGCGCGCCGGATGAGGTCGCCAGCCCGCTATGCTAATTATCGTAGAAAACTAGTTAAATAATTACGCGAATGGTCGTTTTTTATCTGGACTACCTGGATAATTTGTATATCATTTCTTGCCACGATGTCTAACAGCTGTTGGCTGATTGCCGCGAGCTGTAGGACGTGAAGGCGTCAGCCCTAAGTAATCCAGGAACGAGGCGATGCATCGGGTTCTGGTTTGCGCGGAGCGGCGTGCTTGTTGCGGGGGCGTGGAAATCAAGGAAACGCAGGCTCGTCCGGATAGCTTGTGTTCCATATTCTCTTCGGCATAAAAACCATACAAGGGCAACCCATGCCTCTTGATCCCAAGCTAGCGGCGATACTTGCGGCCGCGCCGCCATGGCCCGACGTGCGAACATGCCCGGTGTCGGTATTGCGCGAGGCAATTAGGGCTAGTTCGATAGCCTTCCCGCGGCTGCGAGTGCCGCTTGCATCAGTCAAGAACGGAGCCATTGCCGGGCCTGGCGGTGGACTACCCATTCGTATCTATACGCCGCTCGGCCGAGGGCCTTTTCCGATAGTCGTCTTCTTCCATGGCGGTGGCTGGGTCACTGACGATCTCGATACTCATGACGGGATTGCCCGCGGTCTTGCCCATGGCGCTCATAGCATCGTGGTGTCGGTGGCGTACCGTCTCGCACCGGAACATCCTTTCCCAGCGGCGCCCGATGATTGCTGGGCAGCAACGCGATGGGCAGCTTGCCGCGCTCGCGAGTTCGGCGGCGACGCTTCTCGCCTCGCCGTTGCCGGTTCCAGTGCGGGTGCCAATCTCGCCTCAGGTGTAGCACTGCGAGCACGCGATGCGGGAAGCCCCAAGCTGCGGGCTCAGGTAATGTTCTACGGTTCCGGTAACTATCCATCGATCGAGACACCGTCGGCCAGGGAATTTGCCCATGGGCCCATCCTGAGTCGCGATGACGTTCATTACTTCTGGAACCTCTATCTTTCCAACCCGGAGAAAGACCAGGATCATCCGCTCGCTTCACCGATCCGCGCGGCTAGTCATGCCGGCCTGGCACCTGCTTTCGTGGCCACCGCTGAAATCGATCCGACGCGGGACGATGGCGAAGCCTATGCCGCGAAGTTGGCAGCTGCCGACGTGCCAGTCGAGACCCGCCGCTACCCAGGCATGGTGCATGGATTTGTTTCCTGGCTCGGTGTCATCGACGGTGCACAGACCGCGCTCGATGACGCTTGTGTCTTTCTCAAAAGGAACCTTGCGGTATCCGAAGGCTCAGTTGCTCGTTGATACCTAGTGCAGCGGATTGTTACGCACGCATCGGACGCACGGCCCGGCACCACTTCGATCCCTCACACTATCTAGACAGTAAGCACAACCCAATGCGACGAACACAACGATGCCTCCTCGTTGCTGCGTTGGCGATGCTCGGCCTCTCAAACGCACCGCAGGCCGACGAGAACGACAGCTTGAGTCCACAGGCACGCTCGATGCTCAAGGTGCTCCTCGGTCAGATGAAGCAGCGTAGCGGCGAGGACCCACCCCCCTCCACGTCCGAAGCGCTGACCGTCGAAGCCGCGCAGAAGCAGCGCGCAACGATGCGCCGGTTCGTCGACGCACCAACCGAGGGTCTGTTGAAGTCCCTCAAGGTGGCCGTCGAAGACGAGCGGATCGCCGACGTGCCAGTGAAATGGCTTACGCCGCAGGCTGCCGCGGCGCAGACAAGCTCCCGCATCGCTGTCTATATCCACGGCGGCGGCTATGTGACAGGGGGTTCGCTGGATCCCACCGTCGTGACGCTAACCCACCAGACCGGCCTTCGCACGGTGTCGATCGACTACCGTCTCGCGCCGGAACACCCATTCCCCGCAGGGCGCGACGACTGCCTCGCCGTCTACCGCGAGCTGGCGCGCCGCTTCGGCGCACACAATGTGGTGATGTATGGCGGGTCCGCCGGCGGCGGCATGGTGCTCTCGACCATGCTCGCCGCCCGCGATGCCGGCTTGGCACTGCCGGCAGCGCTGGCGCTGCTATCGCCTTGGACCGATCTCACACGCACAGGCGACAGCTACTACGGCAACGAGAGCCGCGACCCCATCCTCACCTGGCAAGGCCTACACGCCTCCGCAGAAGCTTACGCCGGCGGCAAGGATCCACGGCAGCCAGGCTTGTCGCCGATCAATGCAGATTACGGTTCCGGCTTCCCGCCCACGCTTATAACCACTGGGACTCGGGACCTATTCCTGAGCAATTGTGTGAGGCTGTATCGCACCCTCGTTCGGGCCGGTGTGACCGCCGATCTGCAGGTCTGGGAAGGCATGTGGCATTCCTTCGAAGGCTTCACCAGCGCAATGCCTGAGTCTCGGGAAGCGCTGGCAGTCATCGCGAGGCACCTCACTCAGGCGCGAAGCGCACCCTCCAAAGAAGCTACCCGCTAACCAACAGCTGACCCGACTCTCGGTGCCACATCGCAATGACGCGCCCGGCACGATGATCGGTTCCGCTCCGCGTCCCGCGACCGACCTCACTTCCATCACTGTTGCCAGGCTTGTTGCCTGCCTTCAAGGGCGTTTGACCATCGCATTTCGCATCACGCGAAAACAACAACAGCACAACGACGATACCTCGACGCTAGCAATGCCATCCGGTCGCCGTCGCTCAAGCGCATGGGCTGCACTGCTCACGCATCAACGGCAGCGCTGTCAAATATAACAATCAAGATGCCTATCTGCCGGACCTGCTGATTAGCCGCAAAGAGCATGCGCAAGCCGTCCTGCAGGATGAGATCGTGCATTGAGATTATCCGTTGGCACCAACGATGCCTGAGGTACCGCGCAACGGCGGCATATGAATCTGACAGAAGAGTCGCCCCGGAAAGTTCTTCGTCCGGGGCGCTTTTGCCTATCGCTAAGATGCCTGACCGGCGCTCAAGCGGCGTGTTGGCTGAATGAAGAAACGGGAGCTTCCGGCGGATACGTTGCCGGCCCACCGATATCGTAGGCAGCATTCAGTGTCTTGATGAACAGCGGGTTGTGAAAAGGGTCGGTCGGTAGATCGATCTTGATGCCCCTGGACCGCACGTCCTTGATCAGTACATCGAACACCCGATCGTGGGTTAGGTTGTCAGAGCCATCCATATTCTTCTTCAGCTCTGCAAAATCCTCGAAGACTTCCGCCGACCAATGCACGAGGAAACGCAGCTCATCTGTGTGATGCCGCGCGATCTCCTTGCCATGATTGGTGAGCAGCCAATGATCACGGCTTGCCGGATCGCCACCAAACACGGTATCGAAGCTGAGGCCCGCGGGTCGTTGCTGCTCGAGCGGGCCATTGGCCTCGCCGCGATGTAGCATCATTTCATTCTGGACCAGCACGCCGCGATTGTAGATCGGAGATTGCAATCGCCTCGGCGCCGCGAGCGGACCCTCGGGCCAATACGTGAAGCCACTGCTCTTGCAATGCGAGAACCAGGTAATCACCTGCGCCATCTTGATGAGATAGTCCTTGAACAACCCGGACTTGCCCATGACACTGCAAAGCCATGTCGGCGAATTCTCGTAGCGAATGCCGCGAAAGCTCGGAGTGTCTAGATGTCCCGGGTCGTTGTTGGCGCAGGGTCCGTTGACGTTGAACAACATCATCTGTGGCTTGGCGTACTTGGCATTCCAATATGACTTCGCCAACTCCAAGAATTTCTGGTTGTAGAAAATGTCGCTGATCTCGGGGTGCAAAGCCGCCGAATAGTTAGCGTAAAAGCCGCGGAATGTGGCGGTCAGAAACATGTCCAGCGTCGGCGTGACGCCTTCCGGCATCGCACCTGAGAGCGTCGCAAGAAGCTCCTCTGCGGATGCGAAATGCTGCGCGATGATGAGCTTCCACGGTCCTTTCTTGTGCACCACGTCCAGCAATCGCTCACGCTGATCGTCGGTGTAAACATTAGTGAGCTCGCGCGGCGGCGAAACCGGCCGCAGGACCTTCGAAAGCTGTTCTCGATACGCCTGACTCAACATTTGACTATTCCCTCTATGCCGAACGGAAAATTTCGGTGCAAAGATGCCGCACAATTCGCAGGTCGACTCATCGATAGCGGCGTCATCGGATGGTGCCAGCAGTAACCATCAAATCATTTCCCGAATTGCCCCACTCTACTATGCGGGCGTACCTCACGCGGGGACACTCAGACCCATTCTCCGTGCCACGCGTGCCAAGTATCCACTTGTGGCGATCCCTTGTCGGCTGCGAGACTTCCGAAATGCCCACCATGAAACGCCAGTGGCAAGCCAGAATGTCGCTGCAACGCCAACACCTCGCCGACGACGATGACGTGATCGCCGCCGCTGTGAAGGGAGTGTACGCGGCAGTCAAAACGACATAGCGCATCTGCAATTTGCGGCGGCGAGGGATTGCTACGCCAAGCGCGATCGATCTCGAATTTCTCCCGCGAACGGCGCGCGAAATGCAGGGCAAGATCACGCTGTTGATGCGCGAGAATATGCACGGCAAAGGGCGCACCTAATGCAAACGCTTCGACGCTGGAACTGGATTTCGCCAAGCACCACAACAGCAACGGCGGATCGAGGGACACCGACGTAAACGAGTTGGCTGTCACGCCTAGCGGCTCACCATTCGGACGTATCGCCGTCACGACGGTGACGCCGGTTGCAAACGTGCCGAAAGCTTCGCGCAGTACCCGTTGAGAAATTGTAGTTGGCACTGCCGCCTCCACTGACGCTGCATGGCTACTCACGCCGCACCTGCCGGGATGTGGAATCGCAGCGCAGCTGGGCAGCGAACTTCGCATGGATCTCCGGCCCCTCAGTATTTGAGGAACTAGATGTCATTGCGATCGTTCGTGCGAGCCAATCCGGCTCGTGGTTGCAGGTCGCCATATGAGCCACTCTGCGTAATAATGCAGCTACGTTACTACGAATTCGATTGTTAAACAACCTTTCCATCGCTATATTGCGCTAACTGCAAGCCATCCGTGTTCCCTGCTGAGGTTAATATGTCTACGGTTGCCATTTCAGCCACCGAGAGCATCTGTTCGCAGGACCTGGTGCAAAAAGCCCGCGAACTGATTCCGGCGCTGAAGCGCCGCTCTGAACAAGCGACGGCCGACCGCCGCCTGCCGGTGGAATCCATTCGAGAGATGCGGGACGCGGGCTTCTTTCGAGTGTTGCAGCCGAAGAGGTACGGTGGCCTTGAACTCGGTCCGCAGACATTTTTCGACATTCAGATGACCTTGGCCGAAGGCTGTATGTCCACTGCGTGGGTCTACGGCGTCGTCGCGGTCCACCCCTTCCAATTGGCCCTGTTTGATGCCCGAGCGCAGGAAGATGTTTGGGGTAGAGACAGCGCGACATTGATATCGTCATCCTATCAACCCGTCGGCAAGGTCGAACGCGCGGAGGGTGGCTACTTGCTCTCCGGGCGATGGGGATTTTCCAGCGGTTGTGATCACTGTGAATGGGCACTACTCGGTGCGCTGATCCCGCCGGCAGAGGCTGGTGGACCCGTGGATATGCGTACGTTCTTGTTGCCGCGCAAAGACTACGAAATCGTGCACGATTGGACGGTGTTCGGGCTGCAAGCGACCGGGAGCCACGGTATCGTCGTCGACAAAGTGTTTGTACCTGAATACCGCACGCATCGCGCCGTCGATGGCTTTATGTGCAAGAACCCCGGACAGACAGTCAACACCGCCCCGATGTATCGGCTCCCCTGGGCTCAGGTGTTCGTTCGCGCAGTATCGTCGGGGGCTATTGGCGCCCTGCAGGGCGCCCTTGACGCTTTCAAGAATGTCGCCGCAAAGCGCGTGTCGACCAACACGGGCAAAGCCACCAAACTCGACCCCGCCGTGCTAAATGCGGCCGCCAGGACGCAGACAGCCATCTTTGAAATGAAAGCAGTGCTCGCCGCCGCCTTTGAGGAAATGCTGGAGCGCTTGCAAGCCGGCGAAGAGATCTCCATTCAGGATCGACTGCAGTATCGATTTGCCTCCGCGCAAGTAGTGCGTCGCTGCGCCGATCTCTGCGACGATCTGATGCCGCTGCTCGGTGGCCGCGCCATTTACATGGATAGCCCCCTCATTCGTTATTGGCTTGACATCAATGCTGCCCGCGCGCATATCGCCAATGACCCTGCCATCATCGGCGGTTCGCTGGGCGCGCATTATCTGGGCGAGAACGTGTCAGAGTCGTTTATTTGATCTGCGGCCACCAGGCTGCGTCGACACTCGCCGCGAGAACTGTGTGATGGCGTTGCGTCCGAGCGGCGTCGTTTGACGGACTGTCTCATCAGGACTTGATCGCCACGGCGCAGCGCCCCACGCTCGGGGCTGGCGCCCACCGTCATCGACCGGCCAGGCGCGGTGCCACCGGTACTCCGTCGTATTTCTCTCGTGAGAATCGCTCAGCCGTCTGCTGGCGCTCACCGGCGGTGCGTGCGTGTGCACGGGCCCAGACGGGCCAAATGAATGAGCTAGCGAGAATCAGCCCGGATAGAACCTCGACATCGATGCCGCGGCTGTGCGAACGCGTCCATCGCGGCGGAAGTGAGCGAACTGGCAGGACTCATCCGCTGTATTTTCCTTTCGCCAGTACCGGAAAACTAAAGGTGCCATCCTCGATGCTGAATACGGTGGTGCTGAACGTTTCGCCCTGGGCCCGCGCCGTCACGGCCACTCCCGCGAGCTTTTCTCCGCCTGATGCAATGACATTGCCATTCAACAGACCGTCCGTCTTAATGACAGGAAGCGCACGAGCCGTGCGCGGGATTGGATCGGCCTCCGCTACTCACACTGTTGAGCCATCAGGCTTCTAGTTGCACCACTTCGTTTACGTGCCCTTCCGGATCGAGAACGAACACGACTTGTAGCTTGAACTCGTCGATGCGGCGGATTGGCTCCGGGATGCGACCACCAGCTGCCTTGGCGCGCCCCACCAGCGCCTGGATGTCAGTCGTTGTGAAACCCTGAACGGACTCACCGACTATCGGCTGCTTCGAGTCGAGATACTTGATCAAAGTCAGCGCGCTGCCGCCCGGGTAGGTCGACTGATAGGTGATCTCATCGATCTTCCGTCCAAACATCTCATCCTGGTGGCGGTTGAAGGGAACGAGGCCGAAGACCTCCTGGTAGAAAGCCGCCATCGCATCCAGATCGTGCACAAAGATCTTGCTGAATCCGTATTGCGCGTCGCGCGTCGAGCCCGAAGGCCTTGCATCTGCCATTTGATTTCTCCGCTCCGGTCGTTGTTTGTGGTGTTTCAGATTGACAGCATCTTGATTTCGCGTTTTCGCGCCGGCTCAGCATCCGGGCGCCTGGTCACCGTGAAATCTTCTCTCCGGGGTTGGCGCAGATCGTGCCAGATGCGGGAGTTGTGACGCGGAATCGCGAGGATGACTTTCTTGCCCTGGTCGCGGTAATAGCCATGCGCGTTGCCGTGCTGGACCCAGGCCGTCTTCGCCAAGTCCGCGTCGACATCGTCGACAAAAGTTCGCGTCGCCGCCTCCGTCACATCAACCGACGACAGCTCATCATCGGCCATCCACTGCAGGAGCTCGATCGCGTAGTGCACCTGCTGCTCGGTCACGACCGCATGGTTCGCGACGAGATAGCTGTAAGGCGCGCCCATGAAGACGAAGTTGGGGAAGCCCGTGATGAGCATGCCCTCATAGGAGAACGGATACGGCTCGAAGGTTTCCTTCAGCGTCTTGCCACCCTTGCCACGAATGTCGAACTGTCGCCCGAAGAACAGCTTGTAGCCGGTCGAAAGCAGGAGTGCGTCGCACTCAATGCGCGTTCCGTCGGCCAGAATCACCGCATGCTCGTCGCAAGCGGCCAGCGCGCCACGCACGATGCTTACATTGGGCTTCTTGAGAGTGTCATAGAAGCCGCAGTCGAGAATCGGACGCTTGGCGAACACCGGGAAACTTGGTGTGAGCATTTGCACCATTTGCGGATCGTCCGGGAAATGGCTCTTGAGATACCACTCGCACATCATGCGAATGCCGTCGTTGATCGGTCCGAATCCACCCGTCTTCCTGTGGTGCTCCTCGTCCTTCATCACCATGCCGCGCATATCCTGCATGGCGCTCGACAAGCTCTGCAGGCGCTTCCATTGCACTGCGAACGGAATGTTCTCCATCGCCCAGCGCTCCAGCTCGTCGACTGGAGCGTGAGCCGCCGGATTGGGAATGATGTGCTCGGGCTGGCGCTGAATGATCACCATTTCGCGCACTTTGACGGCGAGTGCCGTCGCCACCTGTACGCCAGAGCAGCCGGTGCCCACCAGCGCTACCTTCTTGTTCGTGAGATCGACCGAATGATCCCAAGTGGCCGAGTGAATCACCGGCCCCTTGAACCGGTCTAGGTTATCCACCTTCGGGTAATTGGGCGCGTTGTTCGGACCGACCGCCATGATGACGGCGTTGGCCTCGAACACGACGCTCTTCCCATCACGCGTTGCCTTGATCCTCCAAATCTTGCGCGCATCGTCCCACTCGGCACCCTCCACCTTGGTGTTGAAGACGATACGCTCGCGCAAGTTGTACTTGTCCGTGACCCGCTCGAGATACGCGAGGAACTCCGGGCCATTGGGATAGTATTTCGTCCATGAGGCATTGGGCTCGAACGAGAACGAATAGACGCGGCTTGGCGTGTCCACCGCCGCGCCGGGATAGGTATTCTCCAGCCAATTGCCGCCTACGGCAGGCAATTTCTCAATCACCTGGAAGTCAAAGCCGGCCTGTTGCAGCTTCACCGCTGCATTGATGCCCATCATTCCGGCGCCGACGACCAGCACTTTGAAATCCGCGGACGGTACACGCCCTGGCTTACGCACGCGCGTGTCGGTGGTAAAACCGGCGTGCTGATACGCCGGATCAATCGACATTTCGGGGAGTTCGAGGCCAAGCGCGAGCCGCGCCATCTCGCGGAACAACGGCATGTCCAGATTCGGTAGCACTGCCGGCTTGCCGGCCACTACGGCATTCAGCAGTAGAGTGCGTACCTCATTCGCAACCTGCAACGAGGCTTCGCTCGGCTCCCTGGGCTTGTCGAAGGCGACGAATGCCTCCTTTACTTGATGCTGCGTTCCCTCCAGGGCAGGGCCGTACTTATGCAGCAGCGTCCGGTCACCGGTGATCTGGACGAGGCTCAGCAACGCCACCACAGGATCGAGCGCTGTGACCGCATCTTCGAGCGTAGGCCTGTGCAGTTCATCAGCCGCAGTCGTCGCGTTCAGCATCTGCTCCCCCAACTGTCATGGCAATCTTTGTTTCTGCGTAGGCGTTACAATTCTTGTCTACGCAAATTATTACAACGCACGTTGTAGATTGTCAATCACGAGACGATACTGCAACATTATTCACGCAAACGCGGATCGAGTCAGATATGGACCCAGCATTCACGCCAGTAGTCAACAAAACAGGGCGACCGAGGGCGGAGGACGCACGGCAGAAGCTGGCTCTGGTCTTGTCGGTGGCGCGCGAACAGTTCATCCAGCTGGGCTACCGAGCCGTGACAATGCGCGGGGTGGCAGAAGGCGCACAGGTTTCCACTCGCACGCTCTACAACCGTTATGCCGACAAGCTCAGCCTGTTCGCCGCATGCCTCGATCTGGGCGCAGGGACGGCGTTTCCACACTTGACCCCTTCACCGCTTGCCCACGTGCGCGAGGTGCTCGTTGAACATGCCAGCTCGATCGTTCAGGCGCTCTCCGCGGATGCGAGTCTGCGGCTCAGCATGCTGGTTTACCGCGAGGGTGGTGACTTCCCGGAGCTGCTGCGTGCGGCGGAAGCCAACCAGGAGCGCCATCTAGTGCGTCCGCTCGCCATTTATCTTCGCAAAGCAGGACTCGAACGCCGAGGTTGCGACGAGCGGACGAAGCTGTTCCTCGCCCTGGCGTTGTCGGAATGGCAGCGGCGAGTCACTTTCAGAAGGCCATTGCCGAGTTCGGACGAGGTAGCACGACACGCTCTACTCGCCGTCTCCATTTTCCTCGACGGCGCAAAGGCGGCGGCCTCGACATGTTGAGTCCAGTCTCGCGACCGGCACATCCTCACCATCGATGGCGGCCAGGCGACCATCGGACCCGCATGCAATAAAGGGAGATCGACGATGACCACTCATGCTGTGCAAGCACACGCCATCACCGTTAATGATCGCAAAGTGGCCTATCACGAGGCAGGCCAGGGACCCACACTCCTCCTGCTGCACGGCTCGGGGCCGGGGGTGACCGGCATGGAAAACTTCAGCGCCAACATTGCTGCGTACTCGCAACATTTTCGCACCATCGTTCCGGACTTGCCTGGATACGGAGGAAGCGCCCCCGTCGAGGGTCCGCCCGATCACGCGGCAGCGAAGGCCGTCGTCGAGTTCATGGAAACGCTCGGAATCAAATCCGCCTCACTGCTGGGGAACTCCTTCGGTGGAATCGTCGCCGCCCGCATCGCTGCTCAGTGGCCGGATCGAATCGCAAAGCTCATTACGGTGGGGGGGTTGGGCTTCAACGTCTTCGCCCCGTTTCCGAATGAAGGCATTAATCTCTTGAGCGAGTTTGCGGAGGACCCGACGCGCGCACGAATCGCACAATGGCTGCGTTCGATGGTGCACGACAAATCTATTGTCACGGATGCGATGATCGATCGGCGCTTGGCTCAGGCCCTCGAACCGACAACGCTTGCCACCACCAAGATGATGTACTCGCGAGCCGCGATGCAGGCATTGGCCGACTTCCTCGCCGGGCCCCATGCGTTCAAAAGCATAGATTTTCTGCCGCAGATCCGCTGCCCGACGCTGTTGACATGGGGTCGTGATGACCGCGTCAGCCAACTCGATCGCGCTCTGCTGCCGATGCGGCTCATTCCTCAGTGCGAGTTGCATGTTTTCCCCAACTGTGGACATTGGGCGATGATCGAACGTAAAAAGGAGTTCGAGGCGACGACATTGAGCTTCCTGCTTCGGGACTGAACGTTCGGTTCAGTCAACTCACACGACCGGCGCTCGACTCGTGGCAGTCGGCTAATCGGGCAACGACTTTCGCGGGCGGTGCGTGCTCTTCAGTTTTCAGCGCCCGAGTCTACAGCCGACGCCAGATTCCCATAGGCTGACAGAGCACGGAAAGCGAGCGCGGCAGCGGCCCAGGAGGAAATGAACGCCACCATCGCAAGAGAGGGTCCGATATGACTGGTCCTGCCGCCCCCTGTTGATCGTCATGGCTCATGTCCACTCTTTTCCTTCGCCGAGGCGCTTGCCAAGCTACTACATAATGCAACTTGTAATAAAGCGATGGCCGTCGATGCGGATGGCCGAGGACGCGTGGGAGGATGGAGCGCCGACATGACGACCGAAAGACAGTTGCGACGTGAAGTACATCATGGCCGGGTGGTGCGGTGCCATGCGGACCGCCCGGCGGACGTGTTCGCGATGTTCGCCGAGGCGGTGCGCCGCGCGCCGGACGCGGTCGCGGTCGTGGAGGGCGAGAGCCGCTGGACCTATGCCGCTCTGGCGGCGCGGGCCGAACG
>Ga0065707_10082186_pt1 | contig 19894 bp, 9 predicted proteins | sample SwiRhicommuniRL3_FD_59094 | JGI IMG/M metagenome (GOLD analysis project Ga0065707, IMG submission 59094) | Switchgrass rhizosphere bacterial communities from Rose Lake, Michigan, USA - RL3 v2 (version 2) | ecosystem: Host-associated > Plants > Roots > Rhizosphere > Soil | place: East Lansing, MI...
TAAGCTCAAACTCAGAAGCTCACAAGAAGATTCCGCGACACCCACGAAGCAAAATATTTCACAAACAGGTGATAACTCGGATGATATTGATGAAGTTGATAACGAAGGACAATCAATCCTTTATGGAATCATTACTCAATTGAGACCCGGATGTGATTTATCCAAAATCACCCTTCCGACATTCATTTTGGAGAAAAAATCTATGCTTGAAAGGATAACTAACTTCTTTCAGATTCCTGATCTCTTGTTGGAGGCAAATGACGAAGATGATGATTTACAGAGGTTCATACTTATTCTTAAGTGGTACTTGGCAAGTTGGCACATTGCTCCCAAGGCAGTTAAAAAGCCACTTAACCCTGTTTTAGGAGAACTTTTTACGTGTTATTGGGATGATCTTCCTGATAATAATACTGCTTACTATGTATCTGAGCAAACATCTCACCATCCTCCTAAATCATCTTATTTTTATTTAGTTCCGGAGCTGAAAATAAGAGTCGATGGTGTAGTTATACCAAAATCGAGGTTTTTGGGGAATTCTTCGGCTGCCATCATGGAAGGTTGGGGCCATGTTACTCTAGGAGAAAGAGATAGTGAAGTTTACATTATGAACCAGCCCAATGTCTATTGTAGAGGTATACTCTTTGGTAAACTTAAAACAGAGTTGGGAGATCACATGTATGTGAAATGTGCAAAAACGGGGTTCGAAGCCGATATCGAATTTAAGACTAAAGGGTTCATTCTGGGAGTATATGATGCCATTGAAGGTATTATTAAGAACTCTAACACCTCAGAAGAGCTATACACGATATCGGGTAAATGGAATGGTGTCATGGAAATTAAAGATTTAAAGTCGGGCAAAAAGAATGTCTTATTTGACGCGTCTACTGCTATCTTGTGTAAGCCGAAGGTCAGACCATTTGAAGAGCAATGGGAATATGAATCAAGAAAATTATGGAAGCCTACCATTGATGGGCTTAGTAAGCGGGACCACAATATCGCAACAGAAGAGAAATTTAAAGTGGAAAACGAGCAGAGATTAAGGGCAAAGAAAAGAATTGAAGAAGGAGTAGAATTCCATCCTAGACTATTTAGACCAGTCAAAGAGTCGGAAGTGGATCTTCAGGACTTAGAATTTGTACTTTACAAGAATCTAGAACTCACAGATGAACCTCAAGTTTTGAAAGAGAAGCTTTTTGAGGTTGTTCCGATTTTGCCAGGGCAAAATACGAATGAAAGTTTTCATATTCCAGCTTTCAAAAATCATGCTGATCAGAACAGTTGAAACTAACAATTATTGATTATTTCTAATTCCTGATATATTCCACGCTTTAATATTATTATCGCGTTTGTAGAAAATTAGAATTCGACCTGCATATAATATTCGATTGTCCACAAGGGACCAGAAATGAATAATTTGTACTCCATCAATCTCGGATCAGTAGATGCTGCTAAGGTGAGTCAGAATGTCACCAACAGAAAACCAGTTACTTATTGAAGAAATAAGATCACACAGCTTTAATCTATTCAAGTGCATAGATTATCTAAAAAGGTACAGTGGTTCAATTGGTATTCATCATGCTCTCGTTCAAAAACTCAACCGATACAGTTATGATGAATTAGAGTTCTTTATTCCCCAGTTTGTACAACTTTTAGTCTCGTTTGAAACAGACTCTATGGCTCTTGAAGTATTTTTGCTTGATTATTGTTCAAGGTACCCACATTTCAGCTTAGTTGTGTTTTGGAATTTGCAAGCTTACATATTTGAATTGAGAAATGATCCAGAATCGAATTCCTTTCAAACGGTTCGAAAGTTTATAAATAAACTCCAGAATATCTTATTTAACCCAGATGCTTCGGTTTCAAAAGGACCGGACTTTAGAGAAAATCTTCTGCCAGCGTTAGTATTGTGCGGTGCAATTGCGTCTTCGTTTGCAACTCCTCGAATGAGTGAATATGCATACCCATTAATTAAATCACAAGGAAAGCAACAAAAATCCTTTGTATTTAAATTAGCCAATTTTCAAAAGACTTTGACAAAGAATTTGACAATGAAAAACCAACGCATGTCGAACGATATTCCTCCTTCCTCTTTATCTGATGATGAATCAAATGTTAGTAAAGTGAACAATGAAGTATTGGAAACCCATCAAAGATCTGCATCGGTTCCGCGGATCACTTCAAAGTCATCTACTTTTACATCGCTGCCCGAAGATTCTGAAACCTACACTACCGATGACGAGTTCGATAGAAAAAGTACAGAGATTAGACGAGACCTTTCGAAGTTAAATTTCAAATTCAATGAATCAAAACCTTCAAAATATAGTGAAATTGAAGATAATCTTAGAATCAACACATTTATTAAATCAAAGAAGAGTTTGAAATATCTAGTTGACAAAAATAAGATATCAAACTCCACGGAAGAAGTATTAGGTGGAATTGACCAATACAACTTGAGCTCGCAATCGATGCCAGACCTTTCGAAAGTGTCTGACAAAGTTATAAAACCATACCTTTCGCCAGCTGAATCAGAATCTTCGTTGAACTTTCCTCATACTAGTATTGAAGATGGTCTTAAACGAAATAATTCACTGTATTCGCTGTCTTCAAAAGCTCCAACTTACAACCAGTTGCTCAAGCTCTTGCAGGTTAACTATGCGAAGAAAGAAACTGAATTCATTATGTCCTTGCAAAACATTAGCTTGCGTCTCTCTCAAGTTCCCAAAGAAGCACGATTATCTGCATTGCGCGCAGAGCTTTCAATCATTAATGAGACATTGCTACCTTCCGAGATAGATATACCACAGCTACTACCAGTGACAAGCAACAAGAACAAAAAGTACCATAAAATCTTGAAACTTAGCATTAACGAGGCATGCGTGTTAAATTCAGCGGAAAGAGTCCCATTCTTATTGCTTATTGAATACTTAAGTGATGAGTCGGACTTCAATCCTTTCTCTGAACAAAACCAAAAAATTATATCAAATAGTAAGAACCAATCGTTCGTTCCAAAGGTTAAGGATACCAGGAATATATTGGATATCACAGACACTGAAATTGAATCTCCGAAATCTTTGCGAACAAGAACAGACGTCATGGAAGAAGCAGTCATTCAGGTTGAAGCAGACTTGAGTGATCTACCAATATTATCTCAAAAAACTTCTGGACACGATTTGAATAAAATCAAGGGTGTGGATAGCCCCAAGCGTCTTTCATCCCCCTTTGCAAGTGAAATTCATAAATCACCTGCATTGGGTAACAGTACACCAACCGACAGCTCTACTAAAGTTCTTGCTGACCACATGAGAATTGCTTCAGTGATGCTACAACAGCTAGACAGCTCTGGGCAGTCAACATCGGAACAATCTAATTTAATCAGAAGTAGAATAGTGGATTCTATGATTTCATTACAAGATCAATTCGATTCTATCAATTACGAAAAACTTAACCAGTTGAAGGGAGATGTGCCAGATGCAGGGCAAAGGAAATTAGAGAATGACTTTAAGCTTGGTGAAGATTGGAACACAAAGAAACAGCGTATTCGATCATCAAGCGTATATGGTCACTTAAGCAATTGGGAGCTATGTTCAGTCATCGCAAAGAATGGAGACGACCTACCCCAAGAAGCGTTCGCATGCCAGCTTATTTCAATGATCTCAAATATTTGGAAAAGACATAACGTCGGTGCTTGGACTAAGCGAATGAAGATATTGATTACAAGCGCAAATACTGGCTTAGTTGAAACAATCACAAATGCAATGTCTATCCACTCTATTAAAAAATCATTAACTGAGATATCAATAAGTGAAGGAGAAAATTCGAAGGGAAGAATATTCACTATGCAAGACTATTTCATAAAAATGTATGGATCACCAGAATCCACAAGGTACAAGAAAGCCCAAGATAATTTTGCGAGAAGTTTAGCATCATATTCCATTATATGCTACGTTCTTCAAATTAAGGATAGACACAATGGAAACATAATGGTGGATAATGAAGGGCATATTGTTCATATTGACTTTGGTTTTCTCCTTTCAAACTCCCCAGGAAGTGTTGGATTTGAGGCAGCTCCATTCAAACTAACTTCGGAGTATGTTGATTTACTCGGTGGAATTAATAGCGATATTTACAAAAAGTTTGCAACTTTGTGTAAGAAGTGTTTCAATGCGTTGAGGAAAGAAAACGAACAACTAATTAGTCTTGTTGAACTAATGCAGAAGGACTCGACCTTACCATGTTTCAATAATGGAGAAAATACAAGTGTTCTTCTCAGACAACGCTTGCAACTTACACTTTCTGATGAAGAATCAGATACATTCGTGGAAAACATATTGATTGGTAAAAGTATTGGAAGTATGTACACAAGATTGTACGATCAGTTTCAAGTAATAACACAAGGGATCTATAGTTGAATACCCCTGATATTAGTAAAAAATATTTTTATCCAGTTTAGTCTAAAACACATTTACCACATTTGAATGCATATTTGAAATATCACTTGAAATTTAGTATAAAGTAATGCATGAAGGGTCATATTCTAAATTGAGGAAGTTTCATTTCCAAAGTGAACAGAAATCTTCTAATTTAATGGCATCAAGAAGAAAACCTAAAAGAGAACGAAAAATTCCAATAAACCTAATGGATAGATTTCGAACCAAACCTCCAGCTAGCAAAAGATGTAAAACGAAGGCTTCTGAAAATAGAGAGCCTCAACATGTCTTTTCTTCAAATGAATTTCCCATACTACCTATGCCTTCCGATTCATTGAAAAAGCTTTTATTTGAGGTCAATAATATGACACAGAAACAACCGAAGAACAGAACTCTTTTCTCACCCCATAAAAAGAATAATAGTTTTAAAATTTCTAGCAAAATAAATGGGTTTATAGCGTTTAGGTCATTCTATTCGAAATCAATATCAAATCCAGCGGACCAAAGAAAACTTTCTCGCTCGTTAGCAAATATATGGCTAGGGGAAGAGAACAAGGAAACATGGGAAAGTTACTCTCAGTTGTATAAAATGTCTAAGGCATATTTAAAAAATCAAACTTTCGTAGCTTGGTTGTGTCAACAATTAAGTCTAAAGTTTAATTATAGCCAAATTTACTCCACAAACATCTTGCAAACCGCAACTACGAGCCATACTAGAATCGATAGATTGGACAACGTTTCAAGACTGTATGCTGTAGAAGATATTTATTTATAAATGTAGTCGAGTATATATATTACATTCTATAAAAATCGATTTATTCATTTTCAGTTTCATTTTAATTGGATCCACTTACAGAGACAGCTGGGGTTGATAACGTACTTCTTGGGCGCTTAAGTTTGTCGACTTCGCTATCTTTCTTCCTTTTTTTGCTTACCTTTTTGGGTCTTGTTTCTCCTTCAATATATACATCATTTGGAAGATCAAACAATTTAACATTCTTAATTTGAATTTGATGCAATTCTTCACTATAAGACGTCCAGCTCTTGCAAAGACTATAAAATTCAGAACAAGGGTATTGTATATCTAATCTCTTAACGCCATCTGATTGTCCGTTAGGTTTTGAAACATTAATATCCAAACCAATGAAAAGTTTTGTCATATGAATTTGTTTCTTTTCTTTATCCTCTGAAGTAGGAATGGTAAGAGTATTGAGTAAGCTTTCACCTTGTAAAGTACCATAAGCATTTATTATGCTCTCTGGGTTCTCGCCATCAACTAAATAGCTGTTTGAGAAATCTTTCACGTATGGATGGGCCAATTCAACGCCATCTGTCACTTCTAGCTTGAGCACCAAGTGCCTTAATCTACTTTCAACCCATCCGCTCCACCTCAAATGTTCCTCATCCGAAGAGCTAGTTGCAACTACAACACAAAGGTAAAACTTGTAGCGGTGAAAAAAGTTGTGCCTTATGAAAAGGTCGCTCCACGATTTCTTACCTGAATTTATCTGGTTCATTATGTCTGCTCCCCTTTCGAGTTCGGTTAATATAACCTTCTGAGTTGAGGCGGTGATATTATGAGTGGCACACATAGAAGGATATGCTGGAGTAATTACTGGCATTCTATGTTGGCGGTCATGTGCATACAATCTTGGATTCCACACTCTTACTTGCAAAGGACCATCTTCAATTGCTTTCAACAAAACTGGTTGAGGCCAGTTCCATTTGGTGTAGATATTAAAAAACTTCTCAACTATTACTGCACTTACAGCATTTGGATAAAGTTGGCAAATTCTTGCGACGAGCATTGCCCAGGCAACCCCCCCTGGAAATCCGAAGACATTAGCATATATGGCTCTTTGTTGTGCCCACATTTTAATACAACGTAATGCGTGTTTGAAAACGGTCGGTTTAGGTACTAGCTGAAGAATCTCATCCGTTACCCTCGTACCATTCAATGATCTTAAGTCCCTCTCGTCAATGTTCTTAAGAAGATTTTTATCATCCAAAGTCATATCTAACGGGACGCGAGGTACATTGACAGTCGCTATGATTAAATCTATTGATATACCATCGAACTCAATTTTGATAATGGGCATAAACGCATCCGGGACTGATGTTATTTCCTCTAATTCTGGGCGCTTACGAATAATTTGTTCGAAGACAGTAAAAAAGTCATCTCGGGTGACATGTTTTGGAACAACCACTAATGTATCGATATCTGACCCAGGACTATGAACTCCTAGTCTGTAAGATCCAAATGTGAAAACTTTTCCTCCGGCATCTTTAGCCATCCCATCAGACATATTCTTGTTCTTGGAAGTAATGTAAACGAACTCTTGTGCCATCTTTTGAAAGAGTGAGAGAACTTCTACTCTTTTTCTAGTCGATTGCTCACTTTCGAAGGAACCTCGACTTTTCAATTCAGCAATTAGAGAATCGTTAAGACCATTTTCCTTAGGCGTGGGATTAGCAGTGGAAATGGGATCTGTTACCCCGTATGTCTTCAAACTCATATTTTGATTGCCTACAAATGTATTCTCAGCGTTTATGTTTTCTTACAGAAATAAAGTATTGAGAAATTACCCGTGGACACTACTTTCAACGAATGGAATTTAATTACTATTACTAAGTTCTAAGTTTTATGCATCTTGTATCGCTTTTTAATAACGCGGTTCAATTCCTTCCTTTTGTTGAAGAAGTCCAATACCCAAGTTCTCGAAGATTCCGACAATTGGGTTGCGTCACCGTTCCTTTTATTTAGTAAATGCAACAATTGGAACGCAGTTGATTGTCTTACTTTGTGTCTGTAGCCCAACTCCTTTAGTGTCTTTATAAACAAATCAAATGTGTGGATCTTTTGGTTCTTGTCTAGGTTGCTGGTACTGAAAATACCAGATATCATGTAGTGTATGACTCCAGACAAGTATCGTTTGTTGTTCTGGTAGTGTTGCAACAACTTCAACGATTTCTGGGGATCTTGTTTGACCATTAATCTAAATAGAAAGCCCTGAACAATACTATTTGAAGTATGGCCCAAGATATCTCTTATTTTCAATATGGCTTGTTCAGAAGAGTTGGCCCTTTCGCTAAATCTCATTATTTCATTTACCAACCCATTCAATAAATATTCCCTGCCGTATTTACTTCGGACAAACAGAAAGTTTCGATGGAAAATATGTTCATGTAATGTGTCAATAGCCTTCGCTATATCTCGTGGTTGCTTTAGAGAAATGGTTTGTCCGAGAGCTCTGAATGAGTTATGGAATACTGCTTTTTCAGTCGAGTTAGCGAGAGCTAGTAGCTTTTGAATATCATGATCGAATTTAACTGTTCTTGTAGTTCTAGAAAGAATCACATCTTTCTTCAATGTAATGGCCAAGATTTTGTCGAATATAACTGGCAACATATCATAATCTATTGTAGGACTTCGCAACAAGATATTTCTCGCGATTTCAAGCACAACCAGGGTTGACTTTAGATGCTTATCTTTCAAGATTTCATTGTGAATATATGCAACCTCCTGCGGAGTATATTGATTAGTTGTTAACACTTTCAAACATTCTCTCGCTTTAATATTGGAGCGCATACAAAGCTTAAAGATTATATGAATATCTCCAATGGTTCTTTGGTTCTGGAGTAAATTGGTCACAAGAAGTTGAAATATACGTATTGCATGATCTTTGGATACTCTCTTGAAGATTTTCAAGACTATTATATCAAAATCGGTTTTCGATTCCGTGAAAACAACCTCTATACCACGGATCAACACTTCGTCATCGAGAATAGAAAAGTTTTCAAACAAAATTGACTTGATTTGGGTGTAATTTTTCCAGAAAAGAACATCATTCATAAAGTAGTTGATTATGTGTTTGTTTGGTAACCGTTTGGATGAACAGACATTCATATACAACAGATAGATGGTATATGATTTGATTTGAGGATTGGAGCGTAATATGTATGTAATGTCGTTTTCATTTAGATTAATTTCCTTTCCAAGATGTAGAGTTTGAGTAATGACTTTTGCGATAGAAGAACTACTAGAATAAGTCTTCAGTATAGCATTGGGTAAGCAAGAAGACCCTGTAAATGGAGGAGCTACCAATGACAACCATCCTGAATATTTCATCAAGTTTTCGAATTCTGTTATTATGTCAAAACATTCCTGTGAACTAATCTCTCTATCTAAAAGCATAAAGTGCTTTTTGAGATATAGTAACTGTATGTTTGGGTTTTTTTGAATTATATCAAGATTGTTGAATTTGAAATGTTCCAAATCTTCTGTGGTATTGATTCCTTGGATATCCAGCAAGATACTAAAGTTTTCCTGGATCCAGGTCTTGCGGATATTAAATTTGAAGCAAATGGTGTCTATAATATGATTTTGCAATCGTTGGTTGGTGAAGTCATTTTGCGATGCAATTAAGAGTTGGAAGAGTCCAAACGTTAGATTATGGTTCTCCTCCAATGCTTTAAAGGCCACTTCTAAAAAATCCTCAATATCTGTGAGCGATGTATAGGTCTCCATGCAAATTTTCCAACAATAGTCATATTGCTGATGAAATAATAATCTTTTGAACAACAAAAGCTTTACTGTGGTTTCAATGGGAGTATCCAAGTTCTCATAGACTGATATGTACAAGTGAGGGTTTATGATAATAGGATTGAATGTCAAGAGGAAGAACAATCGGTTTTGATTATCCAATAATTTATCAAAATCATGTTTTAGTCGAGGCTCAAGTTCGTTATGTGCTAGGGTGGCTTTGTCGTTGTCATTATGTTCTTCAAGTGACAGTAAGTTTCTATTTATTGATTCAGAAAGCGCCAGTGCTTCCTGTTTAATAAAGGCTTTGATATAATTGGATACCTTCAGCTGTAATGAGTCGTGGTTGGGTCGAACTGAATAAAACTTTTGGGATATGATACAGGAATAGCGAATGGAAACTATGCCTCGTATTCGGCTTAGATGTAGTCGCCGCATGCCTTTCAACATCCTTGCCCATTAACCTTGGAGTGATCTATCAAATTTAAAAATCGCACTCATCTGAAAAATCGTACAAATTACTTAGTATTGACGATAACCACAATGGCACAGGTGATCTGGAATTCAGATATAGACGTCTACAACCAGGATGTCATACCTGTACTGGTAGCTCAGTGTATTTGCAAATACTTACCGGTGCAAGATCTTTTATCGTTCTCGTTGATCTCGAAGAATGCTTACAAGGTCTCCAACGACCCCAGCCTCTGGGTTTCAAAGTTCAAGAGTATGAAGCTTTGGGATAGGGCAAAGGAAGTTCCGTTGACGAAGAATGACTCTCGGAATCTTGAAGATCCTCTTGTATGTTTCGACCATATAATAAAGAACCCAAAGACAGCGAAGTTTCAATTGTTGAAGATCCATAAGGCGATTTCGCCCTACTATCTCGATTTGCTTTCAAACAAGCCATATGACAATTTGAAAATCTTTAAACAATTCAAAACTCCTGAAGATCAATCGAAAATATTGAACAATCTCTTGATCTACAACAAAATCGATTATATCGAAAGTTCAAGAACCACGGTACGAGATAAGATCGGAGCACTCTTTGAAATATTCGAGAATGCTTTACTACGAGAATTGGAAATTCATTTCGATATCCAAGACTACAATACCACCAGAAGGTTTGTCAAGATTCTAATCAACTTAAATAATCATCAAACTTTGATTGATTTCTTTCTTCAAAAGAGTATTTTTGATAACGAACAGAGTGAAATCTTTAATTTGGAAACTTTTGACCCTTCCAAATACTTCTTTCACAAGGATGAAGACAAGTATGGGCTTAATATCGACGCATTGAAGGCATTGATTCAGGAAATCGCCCATATTTTTAATAAACAAGCAGCCGTCATTGATACAATATTTCCCCAGTCAGTACCGATGATGTATAAAGTGTGCGAAGAGTTGATTTCAAATCAATTGAAAGAATTGTTGATGATATTGGTGGATGCTTCAAAACCCAAATCGTTGTATTTGACGATAGTTCCGTATCTTTACGAAAGTATCACCGTCGACTTTATTGAAGAACTCAAGGAATGCAACAATGTTGGAGACTCATACAAGGTACTTGTGGTTGAATTATTCGATATGCTGTTTGAGTCGTTTGCTGTCGAATATATGAGAGAAGAAACTTTGCATTTTAAAAGCACATCCAGTAAGAACATTCTTGGATGGAAGGAATTGATTTCCAAACGAGAAGCAGAGACCAGTCAGAAAATCCTCCAACATGTCAAGGTGGAGACCAAAAACGATTTCTTAACCAGTTTCAAAAAAGTGTTTATCATTAATAATTCTTCTGGAAAGGACACAAATGATGATGAAGAGGCCAACTTTTCAGAAATCCAAGCAAAGGCAAAGATTTTGTCTGAAAATATCAAATCGTTGGATAAAATTCTTAGTCCCGAGTTGGTACTTGAAGGATTGAACGAGGCTAAAATCTCGCTTCATCGATTATACAAATTCCGAAACTTTTCGATTGTTTCTGTCAAGAACGATATTTTTGCATCCATGCAAGATATTTTCATTACTGACATGGAGACTATTGGTACGGAACATTTAAGACCGGGGTTTGAAAAGGGTTTACTTTATTTACAGACTTATAACCCAAGCTCCCCAACATATACAGAGTCCCATAACGAATCTTTTGTTGAACCTTTGGTACTATTCTTTGAATTGATCAATATGGCCGATTTGATTATTCAGATGGTCGATATATTCTACAAAGAGGAAATGATCAACAGACATATTGTTAAGCATGAAAACTCCATTCTTAACCCATCCTTACAGCATAAAAAGAAATTGGAAGGATTGGTGGATAAATATGTAGCCGATGGGCTTAACGTTGGTATTGAGGTGTTGGTGAATCAAATAGAAAATGTTTACAAGACATTTTTGAACGAGGAAGACTATGATCCACCAGCGGAGATGATTCCTACCTTTGGTCCTACAGATGCTGCACGAAAAGCAGTTAAAATCTTGGATGAAAATATCGATTTGTTGGTGGACAGTGCTGACAAGTCTATTGTTGAAGTGTTTCAACAAGAAATCGCAGAGAGATTTTTCCAAATCATCGTGAAGACAATGAAAAAGAGTACAATCTCTGTGAATGGAGCCACCAATTTGATTTCAGACCTCAATCTATACTATGACTTCATTGTGTCACATATCAAATCCAATAAGAAAATGGTAATTCCGTTATTTCAATCTCTAAAGAAAGTCGGTAGTATATATTTGATTGGTGGTGAGGATTCTAAAGCCATTGGAAAACTTGTGAGTGATTTATCCAAATTTAATGGGATTTTCGGACAAGAAGAGATTTATGAATTCGTTCAGAGACGTCAAGATTGGCCGATTATCAGGAGACATGTTGAAAAGGTGATGTATGGATTTGGCCTTGGTGATTGTACAATAGTTTAGCTGGATTTTAATCGATCAATACTATTAATAAATACTGAGCGTAGCGAAGTGTTGATCAATTCGGCTACACTCTGTATTGATTTGTTTCCAGTATTTAGTGGAGTTACAACAGTTTTGTTGTAGAATAGTACAGGAGTTTTGTAAGAAAAAATTACTACCATAGGTTTTTTTAGACAACTATTAAAGAGGCGCCAACTCTCATGTCCGGGATTTGGCAGCCAACGCTAACCATAATCGGGCCCTGGTATAGATTTTGTAGTTTACATTGACACTAGTGACTTTTTGCAACCTTTAAACGTCTTGTGACATTTTCCACGTGACTCTCAATGAGCATAGATTTTTCCCATCTGCAACCATTTACCAAATCAACCAAGCACATGAAGCGAAATATAGGGCGAAGCCTCAAATCTATACGGCTTGGTGGCTTACGAGAACAGCATGTTGGTCAGGTGCTATATAAAACTGCGTACGGTGATATAACTGATCCTTCTGAGTTGGAACATGTTAATGCACTAGACACGGAGATCTTCCGTAGGCTCTCATCTGTCTACAATCTTTTGATGAAAAGCTCACCATTCAAGGATACAATTTACAAATGCCATTCTGTATATCGTGATACTGGTGGGATCCTACTTCAAGACTTGCTCAAATTCCCTCGAATCAATAAAGAATTGATCAAGTTATTGTTTGGAAACTATACATTTTCAAGTTCAATTAGAGCACTTGTACTAAATGATCTTTGCCAACTTGTTATTGATGGAAAAAACGACACTGTTCTTGAAATCCTAGGACAGATGCAAACATACTCACACAACATCCTTAGTGCTGCAGTTCTTAAAGATTTAGAATCTGCCCAAGTTCATGAAAGCTCAACAGTATCCATGCTGGAATTACTTGCAAATATCATCATAACTCAGGCAACTATGTCTGGAGAGACATTATTGGGAGCAGCTTATTTGATCCGTCTTGATCAAGCAAAGATCAAGATAGACGACGAAACATTACGTCTTGTCATCAACTCATTGACAGTCGATGATGAGATATTGAATTCTTATCATGCATACACCATTCTCAAATTGATCGATTTATATGGCTTGACAATATTATCGCCAACAGAAATGTCTAAGAAATTATCGTACCTTAGTCAACGAGAACAAACGGTGTATTTTGCCAATATACTCTACAACCACATTACGCAACGAGTTTCGCTCAAAGAATTGTCACAAGAAGAACAAAATCAATTCACTGAATCCTTTCACAGTCTAATAGAAATAAATTTGAACGTGGGACAGTTCTCCAGAGCATTGGATATATGGAAACAAACATTTAATAAGGACAAGGTAAATTCAAAGTCATTGGCAATTATAAGAAAGCTTTTGCAAGATCTGCCGGATTGTGACACCATCAGAGCAATCTTAAAAGAAGTTCCTTCATCTGTAATCCATGACGATGATGTGATTGATATACTACTCAAAATGTTCGGCAAAGAGTCGAATTTGGATACTTATAATACTTTGGTGAAGAATTTGAATCCTCCACTAAAGCGACTGACATTGTCGCTGTTGTTCCAATCATTTTTGTATCAAAGTAATGAAAATGCTGCTGAAAAAGTATTGGGAATAATATTCAAATCCAAGAATGGACTCTCTAGTGAAGATTTCAACTCCATCATTGTTAAGTTACTAGACCAAGGTAACTTTAAGCAGTGTATGAGTATGGCTCAAACTACCGATGTGCTGGTCGCAAAGAGGGCATATGTAAGTATCTTTCGCAGAATATTGGAGGACACAAGTGTGGAGGACGGCGAGAAGAACGATATTTTGAAGGAAATCACCATCAAACTATTGAAGTTCACGCCAAACGACGAATCTAGAGTTTTGATAACTGTTGAGCTCATTAGATATTTATCTGCACGTATTAGTAACCGAGCAGCGAGAAAGTACTATATTGCTATTGATAGTTTGGTTTCTCAATCAAGTATATTTGCTACTGACAAGGGCAACAAAGTATTCAATTTCGAACAATTCCGCATCCCAAACTCCATTAAAGGAGTTTTGGCACTCTCTCCAAAAGGAAGAATAAAATGTTTAAATATCATAATGAACCAGGCCATAGTTGAAGAAGATACCGACACTATCATATGGAGCGTTGATGAAATGAGGATCTTGGGATGTCAAGTACAAGACATCCTTGAGACAGCAATATCTGGACCAAATGGCGAGTATTTCAAGAGTATATTGGCTCCAAAAGTTGTACAAACATGTAAATAATTATTGTGGAATTTTATAGAACTAATTTAAATATTGAGATTTAAAGATTTAAAGATTTAATAACCTTTTTACATTGATATGGGATATTTTATATTTACATGATGCAGCTATCGATACTAACGCTTTTCTCTATTTCTATTCTTCTTTCTGTCAAATAAGACACCACCCTTTTGTACTTCTTGGACATTATGGCCCATTAATTCAACAAAATCGTCATTCTTTTCTTCGGTGGAAACCTTTGTGTCTTGAACGTTTGTGTCTTGAGCCTTTTCTTCTTCAACTTCAGCAGCAAACGAAGCGAATCTTTGGTTGAACTTACTGATCTTACCAGTGGCATTTGGATCGGCCACCGATAAATCAGATCTGTTTGGATTCCATAAAGGATGGTTTCTTTGATCGGAAATCATTCTGATTTCATCCTTTGGGGCTTGTGATCTTCTTTTGATGACAGAACCATCACTAAGTTCGATTAATGTATCAAATTGATGGAATATGGCTGGTCTGGCTTTACCTAATTTGATCTTTCTCATCACTCTTCTGTTGGAGAGATGAACATCTCCCTTCATGGCGACATTACCGATACCCCTTTGAAACGATTTCGTCACGGGTATTATTCTTTGGGGTGTTACTGAAAACATATTGCTTCTGAAAACGTATGGCTTAATGTACCTCGTAGTTACTCTACATATCGTTCTTTATGTGCGGGTGGTGAAAAATTTCAAGGTCGTGTGCGCGCCATAATCAAAACTTTTTCTGTTGACCATCAAAGATTTAGAAGGCGACGGATCTTTAGCAACACAGTTCATCAATATACAATGGCATTCAATTCACAAACACCTACTATTGTAGTGTTAAAAGAAGGCACTGACACGTCCCAGGGGAAAGGACAAATTTTGAATAATATCAATGCTTGTTTGGCAATTCAAGATACCTTGAAACCGACCTTGGGACCTTTTGGATCAGATATTTTGATTGTTTCGTCAAATGGTAAGACTACCATCTCCAATGATGGTGCTACTATCTTGAAGCTCTTAGATATAGTTCATCCAGCCGCCAAGATGTTGGTTGATATTTCTCGTTCTCAAGATGCTGAAGTCGGAGACGGTACTACTTCAGTCACCATATTGGCCGGAGAATTTTTAAAGGAATCCAAAGCTTTTATCGAGGACGGTATTTCGTCACATTTCATTATTAAGGGTTTAAGAAAGGCTAACGATTTGGCGGTATCTAGATTAAAGGAATTAGCAGTTGAAATCAAGAAAGACGATCCAGTTGAATTCCGTCATTTATTGGAGAGATGTGCTACTACAGCTATGTCGTCCAAATTGATCAGTCAGAACTCTGCATTTTTCACACAAATGGTTGTCAACGCCGTGTTAAGTTTGGATCAAGAAGATTTGGATGAAAAGTTAATCGGGATCAAGAAAGTGGCAGGTGGAGCCATGGAAGATTCGATTTTCGTCGATGGGGTTGCATTTAAAAAGACTTTTTCATATGCTGGGTTTGAACAACAACCCAAGAAGTTTAGCAATCCAAAGATTGTTAACTTGAATGTTGAGTTGGAATTGAAGGCCGAAAAGGAGAATGCAGAAGTTAGAGTTGAGCAAGTCAAAGATTACCAAGCCATCGTAGATGCTGAGTGGAAGATAATATTCGATAAGTTGGAAGCTATTTCTGCTACTGGTGCTGATATTGTTTTGTCCAAGTTACCAATTGGAGATTTGGCCACGCAATATTTTGCTGACCGCAATATCTTCTGTGCTGGACGAGTTGCCAGTGAAGACATGGATAGAGTGATCAAGGCAGTTGGTGGTAATATTCAATCTACATGTTCTAACATCAATGCTGAAGATGTCGGTACTTGTGACCAATTTGAAGAAGTGCAAATTGGTGGTGAACGTTACAATTTCTTCAAGGGATGTCCTCAAGCAAAGACATGTACATTAGTGTTGAGAGGAGGAGCAGAACAAGTTATAGCTGAAGTCGAAAGATCTTTACATGATGCCATTATGATTGTCAAGAGAGCCGTGAGTCACAACAGTATTGTTGCAGGTGGAGGTGCCATTGAGATGGAGTTGTCCAAGTACTTGCGCGACTATGCCAAAACCGTAGCAGGTAAACAGCAGTTGATCATTGCAGCCTATGCCAAGGCTCTTGAGATCATTCCTAGACAGTTGTGTGAAAACGCCGGTTTGGATGGAATTGAATTATTAAACAAGTTAAGAAGTGCCCACGCCAAAGGTGATACATGGATGGGTGTTGACTTCCAAAAGGAAAACATCGGAAACAACATGAAGAGTTTTATTTGGGAACCATCATTGGTCAAGATCAATGCTTTGGAGTCTGCAACTGAAGCTGCCATGTTGTTGTTATCTGTCGATGAAACTATTAAGAACGAAGATGCACAAGAAGGTGCCAGAGGTAGAGGTGCATACTAAGAGCATACTAATAGTAGTGATAAGCACAGGTAATTCATTAGCATAAGTCATTAATGAGGTGCCGTGCTAACCTCAAATCATTAATGATTATGCCGTGTTAACCTCAGGCATACTCGTATGAAACTCGAGCTAGACCAACAGTGTACTATTACCAATTATATACCAGTGTAATTATAGAAGAGAATTAGCCTTTTATTGATTAATTCTTTGATGATCTTCGGAGTAGCTGTCAAATGACTCAACATATTAGTAAAATCGTATAAACCCTTGGGGAATCAGAGAAATTAAGACAAATTTAGAGAAATACGACAAAATATGACAGAGCCTGGCCCCACCAAATCTAGCCCTATAATTAGAAAATTATCCTTCTATAAGAATAAATATATTATAACGAATAAGTCAAATAAATTATAGTCAAAGCAAGTTTATTATACAATTCTTAATTATGTGATTTAAGCGTGGTTCGTGGTTAGGTTTGAAATTTTTTGATTGATTCTGATTTGCCTGATTCTCGTATTTTTATTCAAATTTGTCTGAATATTAGTGCCCTTAACCCAAATTCATCCCTATTAGGTACCCATCTTGCCCAAAACACCGGCAGCGTCGATCAAAACCCAATTGATGAATTTTGACGAGCGTCTAAGAATTGTTCGAAATGCGTAGTCGCCATTTACGCGAAACGCGTTGTTCCAGGCCACTAAAAGTGACATTTCCGCGAAAGCAACTAGAAGGTATAGAGAGCCATCTGATATGGTACCGTCTAATAGTGTAGTTCCAGACAGTACCATACAAATCTATGTGGTTACAAGATATATAAAAATATGCGTATCAGGATTACTCGTTACGTTCTATAACCATCACCACACTACCATCGTATTGCCCTCCTATTACGCTTCATAGGGGGTTTCATAGGGGGGTTCATCTGGGTGTGTGGTTCACAGAGGTTGCACGGAGGTTTCAGGCGTCTCATAGGAGTTCCCCCCAAAGATCCTACACCCACTCTCTCAGATCACCACAGTACCACCGATCTAGATGACGCCAGGACGCGTTTCAGACTAAGGAGTCGCACTCCACAAACTCCATTGCAGTTTCCACTCTCGGATTAAACTATTGTTGGGACCGCGCGAGTCTTTGCCCTAACAATGAATGGCTAACGTAAGGTAGTATGGATGGTAGATACGGTGGAGCGACAACCAGTCACAGAGATACTATAGATGCTATATACTCTACAGACTCTATAGAAACTATATTCATACAACGCATTGTCACTAAAGTGGCTTTTTACGACATCGCGGTTTCTGCGACCGCGATTCTCGTTACCACTGCTTGTTGCCCTGTCGCGTTACAATTCACGAAGGTACTTCACGTCTTCTGAAACCTGCACACACCTAACCACGTCCAGACATCAAATATATATATCTTAAAGTCCATGTAATTTTATATTCAAGAAATCTATAAGTGTATAGCTTTGATTGGTACTGATTTTCGAATTGGTTGGTTCATATTATATTCGCTATGGTTCAAACAAAGTATGGTCCACCATGTCATAAATCGAAACCATATTCAATCATGCTTGAGTTGTTAGAGACTCAGGCCAATAAGAAGTTGATTTCCGAATATTCGAATGATATTTTGAAGACCTTGGCTCATCTTGAGGGTACGTCCCAGGTTAACCCATCGATGATCGAACTTCAGCCCGAAATCCAATGGTTCATGAGACCGTTTCTTCTTGATTTCTTGATCGAACTCCATTCGTCATTTAAACTCCAGCCCCAAACTCTTTTCTTGTGTTTGAATATTATAGATAGATACTGTGCAAAGAGAATTGTCTTTAAGAGACACTACCAGTTGGTAGGGTGTACTGCTCTCTGGATTGCTGGGAAATATGAGGACAAAAAGTCGAGAGTTCCTACTCTCAAAGAATTGACAATCATGTGTCGTAATGCTTACGATGAGGAAATGTTTATTCAGATGGAAATGCATATCTTGAGTACTCTTGAGTGGAGCTTGAGCCATCCGAACTTGGAAGATTGCTTGCAATTGGCTATAACCAATTCCAACATCTCCACCACTCCATATAAAACATCACCATCGTCCTCAACTTCGGCAATTTCCGTAGTGGCACGTTTTCTTTGTGAATTATCTTTATATGACAAGTTCTTCTTGGCCATGCCTACATCGCTCTTGTCGATCACGGCCAATTTGTTGGCGTGCTCCATGTTGCAGATTCCAAATGCTGCCACGGCCTTGAAAGAATTGGTTGCGAAATCAAAGAAAAAACAATTGGTGGGAACGTTATATTGTAATGATAATTCAAGCAACTATTCTCACAATCAGTTTCATCAAAGAGACTCGTTTGGGTATTCCGACTCGGAGAATGAAGATGAAGATGACCAAAACGAAAACTCGCTGCCTGCTGTTCATGGAGCGTTTCTTTCTGGCCTCGATGAGAATGCTCTCTCCCAGATCAAAAGAATCGCCCTCATGTTTATAATCCAATTAAGCAAGGTAACTGAGGTATTATCGAAGAAATACGAACCTTTGGGCGTAATCCAAGTTATCAACAATTTCCATTCAAGATATACTTTTATAATCCAAAACATATATGAAAGCCAACAAGAAGTATCCTCAGACAGTGTTGATTCCAAACTCTTACAGATGGCCGAGGTTCTTTTACAATTCCCATCCTTTGATGACTTTGAACAACCATCTTCGATGTTCAATAACAATACCACTCCATTCAACTCTTCGTTATCTCTCGACACCTGCCTTCCACCACCAGTCACTCCTCCATCTGCAACTTCGCAATACTCGGTGTTTTCAAACAAAAGATCCTCTTCGGTATGTGTGACGCCGATCCATGCACCCAATCCAAACACATCCAACATAACCAACTCCGGCGACTCGATTCTTCGTAAAAAGAGTCTGCGAGTCTCCAAAAACCCAAAATCACTCCATAACACCTCCGCCACGTCCCTTATATCTAGATCCAGCCAATCAACAGTACCGGCACAGTCTTATAATCATAACAATAACGCTTCGTCTCCCATAAGCGATGGAAATTGGTCATCGCCTATCATGCACGTATGACCGTCTCCTAAAACAAATTCCCATGAAATTGATCATTGTCTATCATGCACTAATAGACCCTCCCCACATTTAAATTAATTGCATTCCCCAATCTTTGTATCCTATCTATATATTCCCTTTCAATTCTTCCCCCAATATATTATTAACGACTTTACTGAATAAAACGACGTTTTCGTCAAAATATTAACTATAAAATAACATTCTTTATTAGGT
>Ga0065707_10082188_pt1 | contig 19787 bp, 20 predicted proteins | sample SwiRhicommuniRL3_FD_59094 | JGI IMG/M metagenome (GOLD analysis project Ga0065707, IMG submission 59094) | Switchgrass rhizosphere bacterial communities from Rose Lake, Michigan, USA - RL3 v2 (version 2) | ecosystem: Host-associated > Plants > Roots > Rhizosphere > Soil | place: East Lansing...
GCCCTGACGAGCCGGCAGGTGCTCTCGTCCCGGCTGGCGGACTCGCGCAGCGCGCTGGCCGACTTCGAAGCAGCGAACCGGCTGGCCCGACTTCGCTACCAGCGCGGGCTGTCGACCTATCTCGACGTGCTCGCGGCCGAGGAAGGCGTGCTCGACTCCCGCCTCAACGTCGCCCGGCTCGAAACCCGGGCTTTCGCTCTCGACATCGCCCTCGTCCGCGCTCTCGGAGGCGGCTTTCATTCGTAATGGGGAATTCATCATGACTGTTATCGAACACGATTTTCCGTCCGACCTCGACCTGGAAACCAAGGAGGACGCGGCCCGTCTCGCCAAGCGCAAGCGACTGTTCCTCGGCCTGGCCGGCGGCGTCGCGCTGCTTGGCGCCGGTTATTGGGGCTATGATACCTTCGTCGCCTCGCAACATGTCGTGACCGACAATGCCTATGTCGGCGCCGACATCGCGCAGGTGACGCCACAGATCGGCGGGCCAGTACAGCAAGTACTGGTGCAGGATGCGCAGTACGTCCGGCGCGGCGACGTCCTCGTCAAGCTCGACGACACCGACGCCAAGATTGCGGTTGCGCGCGCCGAAGCCGAGCTGGCGCTGACGATCCGCCGAGTAAGAGGCCTCGTCGCCACCGACAGCGGACTTAGCGCGCAAGTAAACGCCCGGCAGGCAGACGAGCTTCGCGCCGACGCGCAGCTCATGGCCGCGCGTTCCGACTTCGAGAAGGCACGGATCGACTTCGGCAGGCGGGACGGGATCGCGGCGACAGGCGCGGTCTCGGGAGAGGAACTGACCTCGATGCGCAACGCGCTGAACACCGCTGCGGCGAACCTTCGCGCTGCCGAAGCCGCGCGCGCCGAGGCGACCGCAAACCGCAACGCCGCAAAGGGCAGCCGCGAAGCCAACCGCGCGCTGATCGCCGACACGTCGATCGAGAACAATCCGGAAGTGCTCGCCGCCCGCGCCGCGCTCGATCAGGCGCGCGTCGATCTCGAACGCACCGTGGTGCGTGCTCCCGTCGATGGGGTCGTCTCGCGCCGGCAGGTGCAGGTCGGACAGCGCGTGCAGCCCGGCGCCATGCTGATGGTCGTGGTGCCGATCCAGGCGGCCTATGTGGATGCGAACTTCAAGGAAGTGCAGCTCGACAAGGTGCGCGCCGGCCAACCGGTCGAGCTGACGTCGGATCTCTACGGCGAGGACGTGGTCTATCACGGCCGCGTCGTTGGCTTTTCGGGCGGCACCGGTGCGGCATTCGCGGTCGTCCCGGCACAGAACGCGACCGGAAACTGGATCAAGGTGGTTCAGCGCCTGCCGGTGCGTATCAAGCTCGATCCGCGCGAACTCGCCCAGCATCCCCTGCGCGTCGGCTTGTCGATGACCGCAACCGTGACGACGTCCGAGTGACGCACCGGAAAGGGTAGTCCCATGTCCAGCATCGCTGCACCGGGGGCGGCTCACACAGCCGCCCCGCTGACCGGCGTCAGGCTCTACGCAGCTGCAGTCCTTATCGGACTCGGCAACTTTCTCGTGGTGCTCGACACCACCATCGCCAACGTGTCGATTCCGACGATCGCGGGCAATTTGGGCGTGTCATCGACCCAGGGCACCTGGGTGATCACCTCCTATGCCGTCGCGGAGGCGATCACCGTGCCGCTGACCGGCTGGCTCTCGAAGAAGTTCGGCGCGCAGCGCACCTTCATCACCTGCTACCTGGCGTTCGCGGCGATTTCGCTGCTGTGCGGCCTCTCCGGCTCGCTCGGCATGCTGCTGGGCGCGCGCGTCCTGCTCGGCCTTTTCGGCGGCCCGATCATGCCGCTCTCCCAGATGCTGCTGCTGCGCATCTTCCCCAAGGAGAAGGCCACCCTGGCGACCGTCATCTGGGCGATGACCACGCTGATCGGTCCGGTCGCCGGTCCGATCCTCGGGGGCATCATCTGCGACAACTACGGCTGGGAGTGGATCTTCTTCATCAAGGTGCCGGCCGCCGCCGCTGCAGGTTTCGTCCTGCTGCTGCTGATGCGCGGCCAGGCGGATCCCAAGTTCCCCGCTTTCATTGACAAGGTCGGCCTCGCTCTCCTGGTCGTCTGGGTTGGCGCACTGCAAATCATGCTCGACGAAGGCCGCAATCACGACTGGTTCAACAGCCACGAAATCCAGGTGCTGGCGGTGATCGCCGCGATCGGCTTCGTCGCCTTCCTGATCTGGGAGCTGACCGAGAAGAACCCGATCGTCGACCTCAGGATTTTCCGTCACCGCGGCTTCGTGGGTGCGGCGACAACCTACTCGGTCGGCTTTGGCGGCTTCTTTGCCAGCATCGTGATCCTGCCGCTCTGGCTGCAGTCCAACATGGGCTACACCGCGACCTGGGCGGGGTATGCGACAGGGATCATGGGCATCCTCGCGGTCGTCTGTTCGCCTATCGTTGGCAAGGCGGTGGAGAAGTTCGACCCGCGGGCGATCGTTTGCCTCGGGATCCTCGGCCTCGGCGCGATCATGCTCTGGCGCATGTGGACGTTCAACAACGACGTCACATTCCTCCAGATGGCGTGGCCGACGCTTCTCACGGGTGTCTTCATGGTCATGTTCTTCGTGCCCGTCACCGGCCTCGCCATGGCCAGCGTCGAGCCCGAGGAGCAGGCGAACGCCGCCGGCCTCTCCAACTTCATGCGGACGTTGGCCGGCGCCTTCGCGACCTCGCTCATCCAGAGCGAGTGGTCGAACGCGACTCGCCTCAACAACACCGAGATCGCGAACGCGATGCCCGGCGGCCAGGCCGCGGTCGATGCCATCGCCTCGCAAGGCCTTCCGGTTGAAACGGCGAGGACCATGCTGTCCTACATCGTCGAAGGCCAGAGCGTGATGCTGGCGACGCTCGATATGTTCGGGGTGATCGCCGTGACCCTGGGCGTTGCCGCCACGATCATCTGGATCGTGCCCAAGCCCAAGGGGCCGATCGACACTAGCGGCGCCCACTGAGAAGCCGCCCTCAAACAGAAAAGAAACGCCTCCAATAGACTGACGTCAGCACCCTAACCTGGCTGATTTTCGCGGCGTCCCTTGGTAAGTTCCATGAACGCATGGCGGGTTCGTACTCGTCGGCGGGTGCGGACCAGCACCGAACGGCAGCTATTGTGCTGCTACACTAGGAATTCTAATGGCCGGGCCGGACCGATAGCTGCCTCGCTACTAGGCGATCAATCTCGGTAATTGGGGCAGCTCTCCAGCGCACCGACTGGACTGTGATCTTGTGCGTGGAAATCTACCACCATCAGCGTGTACGATTATAACATCAATCTTAGTTTCGGCAGTAAGCCGGGGATGCTTCGCCAGATCATATAGAGTGCGACCCCGAAGATCAGGGCGGCGAAAACGGTCGTCAGCTTTCCGGTTCGGGCGCCCAGCCTGCTGGCCAGTCGTGTACCGGCAAGGCTTCCGAGCAGGCCGCCCGCGATGAACACCCCGGCGAGCAGCCAGTCGATAAGACCTGAGAAGGCATAGTTCGCCGCCGTCGTCAGCCCGAATGCGGTGACCGCGACCAAAGAGGTTCCGACTGCCATGAGCATCGGCATACCGGTGGATGCGATCAGGCCTGGTACCACCAGGAACCCGCCGCCGATGCCGAAGAAGCCCGAGAACATACCTGAACCCAAGCCGTAACCGATCACCAGCGGCGCCTTCTGCCGGTTGCATTCGGCACCGGGATCGCCGGGATTACCGCGGCCCTTCAACATCAGGGCACCTACGACCAGCATAACGAGCGCAAAGAGGAACAGCAGCTTCTCGCCGTCTACGAGCTTACCCGCAGTGGATCCGGCAAAGGCGCCGAACATGCCTGCCGCACCGAATATGCCACCGCAGCGCCATTTGACGTGATGGGCGCGGGCATGGTTGGCGAGCCCCATTGCCGCATTCACGGCAACGGCCAGCGCACTCGTGCCGATAGCGACATGGGGGCTCGATACGCCAACAACATAGACCATCAGCGGAACCGCCAGTATTGAACCACCCCCGCCGACAAGGCCAAGAACGAAGCCGACCAACATTCCAGAAGCGCCGCCAAGGAGATATTGCAGCGGTTCCATCAACGGCTCGACAGGCGCTGAGCCAGCATCCCGGCGAGCATGGCAGCCGCGAAAATCGTGGTCTTCAGCGGCGCCAGTGCCAGGCCAGCAATTGCCGGTCCAGGGCATAGGCCGCCAATGCCCCAGCCAATGCCGAACAGAATGGCACCGAGCGCCAGGGGACGGTTGAGCCTGGTCGTGCCCGGTAGATCGAAATGCGCGTCGGCAAAGGGTTTTTGGAACCGCGCCCGCAGGCGCCAAGCCACCGCCATGGGGAAGATCGCTCCGATCATCACGAAGGCAAGCGTCGGGTCCCAATCGCCGAACAAGTCGAGGAAATTCCGCACGCGCAACGGATCCACCATCCCCGACCAAGCGAGGCCAGCACCGAACAGGCTGCCGGCGGTCAGCGCAACCAGGATCCGCTTCATGCCAGGCCCGCGAGACGTAGCAGCGCCACGGTGACGAAACCGCTCGCCATGAACAGCGCTGTCGCCAGGATCGACCGGCGCGACAGGCGGGAGAGGCCGCAGACACCGTGCCCGCTCGTGCAACCGGACCCGAGCCGGGTGCCGAAGCCCACCAACAGTCCGGCGATGACGAGCGTAGATGCGGAGTCCGGAAAATGGGTCGCGATCCCGCCCGTCGCCAGGTTCAGCAGGCCCGCGCCCAGCGGAAGGCCAAGCACGAACGCGATCGCAACGTCGCGTGGTCCACCGCTATCGGCAATACCGGTCGCTCGCGCCGCAAGACCGCTGACCCCTGCAATCCGACCGAGGCCGAGCAGCATAATCGCGGCTGCGATGCCTATCAGCACGCCGCCGGTGAAACCTTCCAATGGCTGGGCATTGGGGAAGGCGGCCATTATAGGGCGTTCACCGGAATCTTCAGGTAACTGATACCGTTACCCTCGGGTGCCGGAAGATGGCCGGCGCGCATGTTGACCTGCACTGAAGGCAGGATTAGCCGCGGCAGTGCCAGCGTCTTGTCGCGCGCCTCGCGCATCGCGACGAAATCGTCCTCGCTCACTCCGTCGTGGATGTGAATGTTGTGCCGGCGCTGGTCATCTACGGTGGTCTCCCAGGCATAGGTTTCGCGTCCTTCGGGCAGATAGTCGTGGCACATGAAAAGCCGGGTTTGCGGCGGCAACGCCAGGATGCGGCGCACCGAACGATAGAGGCTGCGGGCATCGCCGCCCGGAAAATCGGCGCGCGCAGTCCCATAGTCCGGCATAAACAAGGTGTCGCCAACGAAGATGGCATCGCCCACAGCATAGGCAACGCAGGCGGGGGTATGTCCTGGAACGTGCAACACGGTGATGTCGAGCCCGCCGACCGCAAGGTGCTCGCCTTCCGCCAGAAGCGCGTCGAAATCGGACCCGTCACGCCGGAAATCCCCGCCCGCATTGAAGAGCTTGCCGAAGGTCTGCTGGACGGTGACGATATGCTCGCCGATGGCGATTTTTCCGCCCAGCTTGTGCTGGAGATAGGGTGCCGCCGAGAGATGGTCAGCATGAGCATGCGTCTCGAGCAGCCACTCGACCGTCAGACTATGGTTCATCACATAAGCGACGATCGCATCGGCGGATTTATGAGATGTCCGCCCGGAAGCGGGATCATAATCGAGGACACTGTCGACAATTGCCGCAGACCTGGTCGCTGCGTCGTGGACAACGTACGACACAGTGAATGTCGCTTCATCGAAGAACGCCTGGAGGACCGGCATCTGCGGGCGCGCGACGACCTGATCGCGCGAATTGGAAAGGGTAGTCTCGTCCATGGAACATCCCTGACGATGGGTTCAGATGCCTATAATTAGGACAGCATTCCCGGCGGCAGGATACGCAGTGTTACTAAGTTCGCGTTCGCAGCGGCCCCTGAACGTGCAAATGCTTGTGGTGCATCTGGAGTGACGGCAAGTTCACCAGCGCGGCAGTAACAAAAGGTGATGGTGAAGGTCGCTCTGCTCGCGTGGGTCGCGACAGACAGTAGCTTTATCGCTATAGCCCCGAAGTGGGTGGCGTACTTTTGCTTACATGAAATTGAGCGCTCAGGGGATCAACATGCCAACGGCGGGTGCCGCGCGAACCGCTCGACCCTTTGCGGGAAAACGCTGGGCTTATGTCATCTCAATCGCTGCGGTCGCAATCGTGGCGTTCATGCGCTCTTTGCTATCGCCCTGGCTCGGTGAAGGATCACCATTTCTCTTATTCGCGCTCATCGTTTTCATATCATCCCAACTTGCCGGGCCTTTGGCGGGCGCTCTTTCGGCAGCGGTCTCGGTTCCCCTAGGCCTTTATTTCCTCCATCAGCTCGGATTAGCACCTTCGGTATGGAATCAACTGGCGCTTTTTCTTTTCGTATCCGCCGCAGTAATTTTGCTCACGATCCTGGAAGACCGCCGCGGCAAAGAGATCCTCGTCTCTGAAGAGCAGCGCAACAAGATGCAGGAGCAGGCGAGTCGCCTAGCGACCGAACTGGAACTGCTAATCGATAGTGCGACGAGCTACGCTATTTGCATGCTGGGCGCGGATGGTCGGATCGTAATTTGGAACAGGGGTGCAGAACGCCTCTTTGGATGGTCCGAATCCGAGGCATTGGGAAAGGACCATGGGCTGCTGTTTGCTGCGGAAGATCGCGAGGCGGGGGTTCCAGACAGGCATCTTGCCGAAGCCAGGGCCAATCATAAGTTCGAGGAGCAAGGTTGGCGTGTCCGTAAGGACGGCTCTGAATTCCTGACGAGCACCACGGTCACGGAAATTCGGGATGGATCGGGGGCAGTGGTTGGCTACAGCAAGGTGATCCGGGACATCACCGAAGAGCAAGCCAATGCCGCTTCGATTGAAGCGCGCGAAATGCATCTGCGCTCAATTCTAGACACGGTTCCAGAAGCCATGGTTGTAATCGACGACCACGGCCTCATAACCTCGTTCAGTTCGACCGCCGAGGAATTGTTCGGCTATTCCCAAACCGAGGTTGCGGGAAAGAATGTCTCGATGCTGATGCCTGCCCCGGATCATGAGGCGCATGACAGCTATCTGGCGCGGTATCGGGCGACGGGCGAGCGTCGCATAATCGGGATCGGCCGGCGCGTTATGGGACGCCGCAAGGACGGCAGCACCTTTCCCCTGGAGCTTGCAATTGGAGAGGCAATCGGAGGTGGCAAGCGCGTCTTTACGGGGTTCATGCGGGATCTGACACAGCGGGAAGCCGCTGATGCGCACCTTCAACAGCTACAGGCCGAGCTTCTCCATATATCGCGAGTAAGCGCCATGGGTACGATGGCCTCGACGCTGGCCCATGAACTCAATCAACCGCTCACGGCTGTCGCCAATTATGTCCAGACGGCGGCCGCACTTTTGAGAAATCCTGATGGGGATACGTATGAAACCGTTCAAGAAGCCCTCACGGAAGCTGGAGCAGAAGCCCTCCGGGCAGGTGGCATCGTCCAGCGGCTTCGGGATTTCGTCGGACGGGGCGAGATTGAAAAAACGGTCGAGCAGGTACCCAAGCTGATCGAAGACGCCTGTGTGCTCGGCTTGGCCGGCGCGCGCGAAAAAGGCATTACATATGGGATCGAAGTTGAGCCGGAGATTGGTCCCATCTTCATCGATCGCGTCCAGGTGCAGCAGGTGCTGATCAACCTTGCACGCAACGCCGTCGAAGCTATGGCGCCAATGGGTTCCGGAGAAATTCTTATCTCTGCTGCCACGGCTGAAGATTTCGTCCAGATTACGGTGGCCGATACCGGTCCGGGTTTCTCGCAGGATGTTGCTAAACAGCTGTTTCAAGCCTTTGTGAGTACCAAGCGAGACGGAATGGGCCTGGGACTCTCGATCTGCCGCACGATTATCGAGGGTCACGAGGGAAAGATCTGGGCAGAAGATCGTCCTTCTGGTGGCGCCCTCTTTCATTTTACAGTTCCACGGGCAGTGACGGAGAATGCTGATGTCTGAGAAGCGGATTGTCCATCTGGTCGATGACGAGGAGGCAGTTCGAAAATCTGCGAGCTTCATGCTGAAGACATCAGGGTATACCGTTCATACGTGGATCAGCGGTGAAGCTTTCCTCAAGGAAATTGGCCACGAAGACGTGGGCTGCGCGTTGCTCGATGTTCGCATGCCCGGGATGGACGGGCTCGAGGTCCAGGCTGCCATGGCTGCACGCGGTATATCGATGCCGGTGATCATTCTCACCGGACACGGCGACATATCGATCGCTGTGCGGGCGATGAAGGCCGGCGCGATCGAATTTATCGAGAAACCCTTTGACAGAGAGGTGATGTTATCCGCCGTCGCTGCCGCATTCGACCAGATTGACGACGCAGAAAAGCATCTCGCCCGGGCATCCGATGCCAAGATCAAGCTCGCCGCCCTAACCCCGCGTGAACAGGACGTGCTCAATGGCCTGGCTGGCGGATTGCCGAACAAAACGATCGCATACGACCTAGGCATTAGCCCTCGTACCGTGGAAGTTCATCGGGCCAATCTCATGACCAAGCTGGGCGTTCACAGCTTCTCCGATGCGTTACGGATCGCATTCGCGGCAGGGCTGGGATCGGAGCGAAACTAGGGAATTTGCGTACAGCGCAAGCCTTTCAGATCGGCAAAAATCCGTTGCATTAAGTGGGTCGAATGCGGGCGGATGCAAATGGTCGATGCAGCGTATGATGAAAATGCCCCAGCGGTATTGGTGGTGGAGGACGATGCCGGAGTACGTAGATCGATCCTGATGCTGTTGAAGGCGCATGGCCTGAGTGCCAAGGCCTACGGGTCGGGCGCGACCCTGGCGCAGGATCCCTTGGCGTGCGCCGCTCGGCTGTTGATCGCCGATTGGCAGATGCCCGACATGAACGGGTTTGAGGTTCTTGCGTCGTTGCGATCGACTGGATGGACCGGCGCGGGCTTGATGCTGACCGGTTTTTATGATGCCATCCTTGCTGCGAAGGCCAGACAGGAAGGGTTCCAAGAGGTTCTCCCGAAGCCGGTCCTTGATCATGAGCTCATTGGGACCGTCACAAGGCTGCTCGGCGAGCAACGGGCAAAGGTCACGGAATAAGCGAAATTCGGCTGATAGATTTCAACGCCATTTCTTTTGTCAGTCCGTGTCACAACAAGAACGCGTATTTTCAGCCAGTCCCTGCGGGGCCGCAGATATGGCCTCCTTGGCGGGTCTCTGAAAGGGCATCCCATGATCACGGACCGGAAGCAACAAAATGATCCCGGATCTGGGCTAAGCGCTTCGACAGCGCAAACACTGCTGGAAACTGATGGGCCGAACGAGCTTCCACGAGCCGATCAACGCTCCACATTCCGAATATTCGCCGAGGTCATCCGAGAGCCGATGCTGGCGCTACTCCTCGCCGGTGGAGTCATCTATCTGCTGTTGGGTGATCTCAGCGAAGCGCTCATCCTGTTGGGATTTGCGACCTTTTCCATTGCCATCACCGTCATCCAGGAAACGCGCACCGAACATGTGCTTGAAGCGTTGCGCGACCTTTCGGCGCCACGGGCGCTCGTGATCCGCGACGGTGTGCGCGTGCGAATTGCCGGGCGCGAGGTCGTATGCGGCGATCTTCTTGTGCTCGATCAGGGCGACCGTGTCGCCGCCGACGCAGTGCTGCTGGCCGCCGACGACCTGCAAACCGATGAGTCGTTGTTAACGGGCGAATCCGTGCCTGTGCGGAAGCTGGCGGCTCCCGACGGGAAAGATCTGGAATCGCTACGACCGGGGGGAGAGGACCAGCCGATCATTTATTCGGGCTCGCTTGTAACACGTGGCAATGGTCTCGCGCGCGTTATCGCGACTGGTCCTCGTACCGAGATCGGGAAAATCGGTCAGTCTTTGACTATGCTCGATGCCGAGCCACCCCGTCTGCGCCGAGAAACAGCGCGGGTAGTTCGCCTGTGTGCTATCGGCGGCGGGTTAGTCGCGGGTCTGGTGGTGGTATTGTTTGGGTTATTGCGCGGGGGGTGGCTCGACGCTTTTCTTGCCGGCATTGCGATCGGGATGTCGATGCTTCCGGAGGAATTTCCGGTCGTACTTACCATCTTCCTGGCCATGGGAGCATGGCGGATCGCCCAGGCAGGTGTGCTGACGCGCCGCGCCGCGGCGATCGAGACCTTGGGATCAGCCACGGTCTTGTGCACCGACAAGACCGGCACACTGACGCAAAACCGCATGGCTGTGGCTCAGCTTTGGCTGGCATCCGGTGAAACGGCCATCGTTGATGGGGCTATGAGCGTGGCACCGCAGTTCCACGACCTGATCGACACCAGCATACTCGCAAGCGCACCGGTGCCGGTCGACCCTATGGAAGTCGCGTTTCACGAAGCCGGGCAGCACATTGCCGCAACGGGCGATCGTCGCCCCGGGCTCGAACTCGCCCAGGTCCACGGTCTGCGGCCTGAACTTCTGGCCATGTCGAATATTTGGCGGCAGGGCGAACCTGACGAGGATTACAGGGTTGCAGCAAAGGGTGCACCCGAAGCCATTGCGACGCTTTGCCGACTATCGCCTGACGAACATGGACGTTTGACGACGGCGGTCGATGCCATGGCTGAAAGCGGTATGCGTGTGCTGGCCGTGGCGGGCGCATCGGCGCGAGGGGACCTTCCCCTGCCTGCGACGCAGAACGAGCATGATTTTACCTTGCTAGGCTTGATCGGTCTTGCCGACCCGTTGCGAATGAACGTGCCCGCGGCGGTGTCCGAGTGTCGCCGTGCCGGGATAAGGGTGGTGATGATAACGGGCGATTATGCCGCTACCGCGCGGGCGATTGCGACGCAGGCGGGAATCGTGGATGGCGATGTGCTCACAGGTGCCGAGCTCGCGGTTCTTGACGACGTACAGCTCGCCGAACGGTTGAAGACCGTCACCGTTTTTGCCCGCATCATGCCGGAGCAAAAGCTCCGCATTGTCTCAGCATTCAAAGCGGACGGCGAAGTGGTGGCGATGACGGGTGACGGGGTGAACGATGCCCCCTCGCTCAAGGCAGCCCATATCGGCATCGCAATGGGCGGACGGGGCACCGATGTGGCGCGCGAAGCCTCTGCGATCGTCCTGCTCGACGACGATTTCGGGTCGATTGTAAAAGCCATAAGATTGGGGCGAAGGATCTACGACAATATCCGAAAGGCGATGGGGTTCATTTTTGCGGTCCACGTACCCATTGCGGGACTGGCGCTCCTCCCGCTGGTCTTCGGCCTACCTATCCTGTTGAGCCCAATCCATATCGCCCTTCTGGAAATGATCATCGATCCGATTTGCGCGCTGGTGTTTGAAGCCGAACATGAGGAATCCGATCTGATGGACCGTAAACCGAGACGCACTGAGGAGCCGCTTTTCTCTCTGCGGATGATCGGCTGGAGCATTTTTCAAGGTGGACTGGCGTTCGCGATGCTCGCTTCAATCTTTCTCGGGGCAAGCTATGCCGGGATGGGCGAGACCGAGGTTCGGGCGCTTACGTTCTTTGCGCTCATTGGTGCGATCCTTGTACTGGTTGTCGTCAACCGTTCGTTCGATACGTCGCTTTCGCACGCGCTGATGCGGGGCAATCTTGCGCTACGCTATGTCTTGGCGGCGGTTATCGCGACTGCCGCCATCATTCTCCTCGTGCCGTCGATCAGGGCATTGCTCAAATTCGGCCCACTGCACTTTCCCGATCTTGTGTTGGCGGTGGCGGCCGGAGCACTGCTTCTGTTGATATTAGAGGGCAGCAAAATGCTTGAGCGACGATTACAGCGGGCTGGAATAGGCGGGCACTAATTGGCGCAGCGAATGCATAATTCGGCTGCAGGCATTGCTTCGAGCCGTTTCGAAGCGATGGCCTTGCCGCATGCGGTGCATGTCCCGTAGGTTCCTATCTCAAGCCGGCCCAGCGCCCTGGTTACAAGCTCGATTTCAGCCAGTGCGGAGTGTTCGACGGCATCCAGCGCCTCATCGTCCGCTCGATCGATCGCCTGCTCGGCAAAATCGTCGTCCAGCGGTTGACGCAGATCGGTCTCGATATTGGCGACTTGCGCGCGCAATTCAGCAAGCCGATGGGTGAGCGTTGTGCGGATATGCTCATTGTCCAGCATCAAGTAGCCTTTCTAGTAGTAATCATGCTGTCGTCAGCACTCGCAGTATTTGAATCGCAGGCTTTCCTGCTCGCCGGATCGCCAACAAGCGGTTTTGGTAATTTTTCACAAGCTGATGGTGCGCGCATCGCGCCTCATGGCATTCGGTCCTGCGCTCCATGCCGCGGTGAAACCGAGCTCGCTGCAGCAGATAGGGGATGTCCTTTGTGTCCATGGCGGCCTCCTTCGTGGAAAGTGACAGCCAGTCGGAACAGTGTCGTTACGTATTTTTCCAAAGGTCCCACAACGGTAGGCTGGCTGGTGATCAGCGTGCTTTGGCGCGCGCTTGTTTATAGCTTTCAAGCACTGCCCGCATGTCTTCGACGGCTCGCTGACGAACGTGGGCGTCGCTGATAGAGGCAAGCTCACGTTTGAGGCTGGTCGCGAAGTCGGCATAGCTATTTTGCCAATCTCGGCCTACCGCCTGCTGAAGTTCTGGAGTTCCGGTCTTGATCCGGCTTGCGGCTTTTGCTGCAGACAGACGATAGACCTCGCCCATCTCGGGTACGATGATCGATGCGCTGGCGTCACTGGATTGAACGAGGCGGCGCAATGTCTCGATGGATGTGGCCTCGCCATGGGAGAGGAAGAGAGAGCCGCTGATCGGCCGCCGCGCCTGGATCCACGCGAGAAGATCATCCTGATCGGCGTGCGCCGAATAGGCTTCGATATGGCGTATCTGAGCGCGGACGACGATGTCCTGGCCCGAAATGCGGACCCGCGCGGCACCTTCGAGAATGACGCGTCCCAACGATCCTTCGGCCTGAAATCCGACGAACAGCACGGTGGACTCGCGCCGGAAGAGATTGTGCTTGAGATGATGGCGGATGCGTCCTGCCTCGCACATGCCCGAAGCGGCCATGATGATCGCTCCGGAAACGCTGTTCAGACGGATCGATTCAGCGACGTCGTTGACGAAATGGAATGCCGTATGACGGAAAATATCCTCTCCATTCGTATCTTCGAGCGAACTTGAATATTTCGCAAAAACGCTCGTCGCCCGGTTGGCCAGCGGGGAATCGATGAATACCGGCGTCGACGCAATCCTGTCAGCGTCGATCAGCGCTGCGATATCGAGCAGCAATTCCTGGGTTCGTTCGAGCGCAAACACCGGAATGATCAGGTTTCCACCTCTTGCCAGTGCTGCCTTGATCTCGGCCTCAAGCAGCGTTCGTCGCGCGCCTAGATCGAGATGGTCGCGCTTGCGATCACCGTAGGTGGATTCGCAAATGACGTGGTCGAAACCTGCCGGGCTTTCGGGATCAGGGTAAAAAGCCTTGTATTCCGGCCCCAGATCGCCGGAGCACAGCACGTGTGTCCCACCCACCTCCAGCTCGACCGACGCTGAGCCGAGAATATGTCCTGCGTTCCATAAGCGCGCCCTGAAGCCGGAAATTGGCTCGAACCATTGTTCCAGATCGACCGGCCGAGTCTGTCGCCAGGCAGCCATCGCGTCTTGCTCGGTATAGATCGCCTGGATTTCCGGCTGATCGGCGCGGTCCTTGCGTCGATTTCGGCGCGCCGCTTCGCTTTCCTGGATGCGCCCGGCGTCGGCCAGCATGAATTCAAGCAGATCCGCCGTGGGAGCGGTGCACCAGATCTGACCCGTAAAACCGTCGGCCACCAGTTTCGGAAGCAGCCCGCTGTGATCGATATGCGCATGGGTCAGGATCAACGCGTCGACCTTGGCAGGATCGAAGGCGAAATCGCTTCGGTTGAGCGTCTCCAGCGTACGCGAACCCTGGAACAGGCCGCAATCGACCAGGATCCGCTTTCCGTTGCAGCAGAATTCCATGCAGGAGCCCGTGACGGTTCGCGCAGCGCCGTGGAAGGCAAGCGTAAGGCTATCAGTCATCGTCCCTCATATCGTTATGGCCGCTCCGCTTATTGCTCACATACCAAGCCGGGATCTGCTATCTGCGAAGGCGGAACCGACGAGGCAAATATGATCAAACTAAGCTGGGCGCTGGGCACTTTTTGGATTGGTTTGATTCCGGCCGGCGCGGCCGCGTCACCCGAGTCCGGACTGCAAGTTGCCATTGAGAAATGCTCCGGTTGCCACGCAATAAGGGAGGAAGGCCTGAGCCCCAATCCCAAGGCTCCGCCCTTGCGCACGTTGAACACGCGTTACCCTATCGACGCGCTTCGAGAAAACTTCCTCAAGGGAATGGAAGTCGGCCATCAGGACATGCCGATCCTCATCCTGGCCCCGGAGGAAGTGACCAACCTGCTTGTATATCTTCGAAGCCTGGATCCCTGCAGCCAGCCGTCTTCGGATAAGGCCGCCATGGCTAAATGTTTTGCGCCAATGGGCACAGGCAATCAGTAGGGGTTGAGCGATTAGATGGCATTGCTCTGAAAATAGAGGTTCACCAGCATCCAAAATGTCGAAGGATCTGTGAGCGCCAGCCAACTTAGCCCGAGCAGGATCAGCAGCGGTGGAAAGAGAATCGCGGCCATAACAGCCGCAGTGATCAGCGCATCGTAATGATGATCCTGCAACGTCACTGACAAATGACGCGACGGCGCCTTCCGGATCGGCGTTTCGATGGATGGCACCGTCGTCATCATTCATGCTTTCTCAATCGCGATCTTCTGCTTGCGAGGCGCCGCCTTCTCATCCTTTGCGAGTGTCAGGGTGAGAACGCCCTTGTCGAACCTGGCCTTGATGCCGTTGGGATCGACGTCGGCCGGCAGGGCTATCTGGCGCTGAAACGAACCATAGCGCCGTTCGCTCAACATGAAGCCCTTGTCCTTCCGCTCGCTTTCCTCCTTCTTCTCGCCAGAAATGGTCAGCACGCCATCGCCGACGCTTATCTCGACATCATCTTCCTTGAGGCCGGGGAGTTCAGCGGTGAGCTTGTAAGCCTTGTCATCCTCGATCATTTCCAGCGCAGGCACGGGAATTGATCCACGGGTGCCGAAGTTGAACAGACTCTGTCCTGGCCGGCCAAAATCGTCGAACAGACGATCGATCTCGGACCGCAGCCAGCCCACGGGTTCGGTCATTTGCGTGGCGAGATCACGAAACGGCGACAGCGAACGGGATTTGCTCGCTATAGTGTCAGTTGTTTTGTCCACCATGCTTCTCCTCTTGCAAAAAGCCGGCAGCGCCGGCGGCTCAGGCGAAGAGCGCGTGCTCTCCCTCTTCCTCGATGGGATCGGGTACGACGAGCTGGTCGTGCTCTTCGTGAAATTTCGGATGCTGGTGGTGAAGCAGCATGAATGGCAGCCATGCCTGCATCGCCTGATGCCACCAGGCGGTCATAAGGATCGGGGGCAGCTGCATCATCTGCCAACCCGCGATCATTATTTCGTTCGGAATGACAGGGCTGAAGTGACCTTCACTGTCTGCAGTGTGCCGTTCCATGACCGACTCCGGTATTGTTCGCTAACCAGATTAGGTGCGACGGCGCGGCCCCCTGTATTGGTATGTTTACTTAAGGTGGGTCTTTTAGAGGCTCGGCACGATTACGGCCGCACCTTTGACCTTGCCATCGCGCAAAGCTGCCAAGGCGACATTCGCATCCTCCAGCCGAAACGGCTGGGTCGTCGTTTCGATCCCCGCGCATTCGGCGATTTCGAAGAAAGATGTGCCGTCTTCTCGTGTCAAATTCGCAACTGAGCAAATCGTTCGTTCGCCCCAAAGATCCGCATAGGGAAATGTCGGGATATCGCTCATGTGGATCCCGGCGCAGACGACGCGTCCACCTTTTGCGACGACCTTGAGTGCGGTGGGAACCAGCGCCCCTACTGGTGCGAACAGGATGGCGGCGTCAAGCGGCCGGGGAGGCGTTTCGTCGGAGGTGCCCGCCCATGTGCACCCAAGCGACCGGGCAAAGGCCTGCCCAGCGGCGTCTCCTGCTTTGGTGAAGGCATACACTTCCCGCTCTTGCCAGTTCGCGACCTGGGCGATGATGTGAGCCGCCGCGCCAAATCCATAGAGGCCGATCCGCTGGGCATCCCCGGCCAGGCGCAATGCCCGCCAGCCGATCAATCCTGCGCAAAGCAAGGGCGCAGCCGCGACGTCCGAAAAGCTGGCGGGGATCTGGAAACAATAGTGCGCATCCGCCACGACATGCGTGGCATATCCGCCGTCGCGCGTGCACCCCGTGAACTCGGGCTCATCGCACAGATTTTCGCGACCGATCCGGCAATAGGGACAGACCCCGCAGCTATGGCCGAGCCATGGCACGCCAACGCGATCACCCAGCGCAAAACCTTCGACGTTGCTACCGGTCTTCACGACGCGTCCGACAATTTCGTGGCCCGGAATGATGGGATAATGCGCTGGAATTTCGCCATCGGCGACATGCAGGTCGGTTCGGCAAACGCCGCAGGCAGCAACCTCGATCAGAAGCTCGCCCGGCTTTGGTTCCGGTATAGGCCGCTCGATGAACCGTAATGGCCGACCGGGGCCGTCCAACTGCATCGCAAGCATTGTCATGATCGAAGTCTGCTTTGCGAAGAAGCGCGCGTCGCTACGTAGCTTCCCCTAATGCTGTATGCGCAAAGCGCTTATAGCCAAAACAGATGAAAAACGCACGTCCATGGCTAATGATCGGGCTCGGCCTTGCGGTACTCGCGGCCGGCTTTTGGCTATGGCGCTCCCAGCCAGTTTCGGTCGAAATCGTGCACCCCCGCTTTGGCTCGGCAACGGAGCTGGTTTACGCGACGGGTTATGTCGAAGCGCGGCAGCCGGTTTCGGTTGCGGCTCGGGTCACGGCACCGGTTGAACAGGTGCTGGTGGAGGAAGGCGACCATGTCCGCCGCGGACAGGTGCTGCTGACCCTCAACGACGATGAACAGCGTGGACAGCTGGGGCAGGCGGCAGCCGAGGCAAGACGCACCGCACTTGATGAGCAACGGTCGCTCAAGCTCTTTCAGGAAGGCTGGCTGACGCGCGCGGCACGCGATCGCGCGGTTGCAGACGCGACCGCCGCGCGGGCGGCACAAGCCAGTGCAACGGCACGGGTGGACCAACAGGTGGTGCGCGCCGGAATTGATGGCGTCGTCCTGAAGCGCGATGTCTATCCTGGCGACCTTGCGGTGCCCTCACGCACTCTGCTTTTGCTGGGAGATCCCAAACGCGTTCGCGTGACCGCGACAGTGGATGAGCGCGATGTGCCGAGGCTCCGCATTGGCCAGGTTGCACTCATGACAAACGATGCGTGGCCAAACCGAATTATAAGGGGACGGCTGACCGAGATCACGCCCGGCGGCGACCCCAGTCAGCGGGCGTTCCGCGCGCGATTGGCGATCGAGGACAGCATGACGTTACCCTTGGGGATGACCCTCGAAGTCAATATCGTCACCCGCGAGATAAAGCGGGCGCTGCTGGTGCCCGCGACCGCCGTCGTCGATGGGCATGTTTGGCTGGTCGAACAAAAACGCGCCAGAAAGGTGCCGGTTCGTGTGGGCATCGTTGCCGCCAACGACATTCAGATCTTGTCGGGTGCGACGGTGGATAACGCGATAATCCGGCATCCGCCCGGCGACCTGAAAGAGGGCCAACGCGTGCGCCTCGCGATGCCGAAAAAATGATCGAGCGCCTGCCGCTGCTGTTCGGCATTGCCATCCGGCATATTTCGCGACGGCGACGGCAAACGGTTGTGGCGGTGAGCGGCGTAGCCGTGGGGGTCGGCTTTTTTCTGGCCGTATCCGCAATGATGATCGGCAGCCAGAATGATTTCATCAAGACGCTGATCGATGCGGCACCGCATATCATCATCTCCGATGAGCTGCGCAGTCCCCCGCCCCAGCCAGGTTTTCGGGTCTTCCCCGACAGCGCCGTGGTGCTGCGCAACTACAAGGTGCGGAACGAGGTACGCGGCCTCAGGAACTGGCCTGCGATCATGCGCGCCGTGAATGCCGAACCGGGCGCGATCGCATCGCCGAGCCTTAGCGGAGCGGTGACGCTTCATCTCAGCGGGCGGGAAGAGGCATTGAATATCATCGGCATCGAGCCCGGTATCGAGACTAAGGTCAGCACGATCGAGGACAAGCTGCGCATCGGCCACCTCCGCGATCTCGAAACCGTGCAGGGCGGCATCATCATCGGTGAGGAGATGGCGCAACGGCTTGGTATCGGCATGGGTGATATCGTCAGCGCGACGTCTGGCGCGGGAACGACACGCTCACTTCGCATTGTGGGATTGTTCAAGCGCGGCCAGAGCCAGCTCGGCCCCACCTCCGGCTATGTCTTGCTGCGCGAGGCGCAATCGATGCTGGGGCGCCCCTTCATCATCAATCGGATCGGCGTGAAGCTCGCCGATCCTTATCAGGCTCAGGACATTGGCCGCCGGCTCGAAGCCCGGTTCGCGTACAAGGCCGAAAGCTGGCAGGAACGATCCGCCGATTTCCTTTCGCTGCTCGTGACCCGCAATGTCATCATGTACAGCGTCGTCTCGGCGATCCTGCTGGTTGCCTCCTTCGGCATTTATACGGTGGTTTCGAACAGCGTTGCCGACAAGAGGCGCGATATCGCCATCATGCGGTCGATCGGCTTTTCCGAGGGCGATCTGCAGATCGTGTTCGTTGCAGAAGGGATAGTGCTCGCGGTGGCGGGCGTGCTTGCCGGCTGGCTGTTGGGCTATGGTTTGATGCAGATCCTCGGCTCGCTCGAATTTCCTATTGTAGGCGAGAGTGAGCATCTCCCGCTCGACCGGGGCCCGAGACAATATGCCATTGCAGCCTCTGCATCCTTGTTTGCCGGAGCCATCGCGGCCTGGCTTCCCGCACGCAAGGCAGCTCGGGTCGATCCGGTCGACATCCTGCGCGGTGCGGTATGACCGCCGCCCTGGAGGCGCAGGCGCTCGTTCGGATATTGCCGGGCGACCCGCCGATCACGCTGGTCAATGATGCCAGCCTGACGGTGGAGCCCGGAACCTTTACCGCGATCGTCGGGCCCTCCGGGTGCGGCAAGTCTTCGCTGCTCTATCTGCTCGGTCTCATCGACAGGCCAACCTCCGGGAAACTGCTGCTCAATGGCTCGGAAGTATCCGACCAGGACGGTGACGCCCGGGCCCGGCTGCGGCTTGAGCATTTCGGCTTCGTCTTCCAGTTCCATTTCCTGCTGCCGGAGTTCTCGGCGCTTGAAAATGTCGCCCTGCCTATCCGACGCCTGGGCCGACTTGATCATGCCGGTGCGGAGCAACGCGCACTCGACCTTCTGAAATCGATGGGTCTGGAAGGAAAAGCGTCCAAGACGCCCGATCGCATGTCAGGCGGGGAACGTCAGCGGGTGGCCATTGCGCGGGCGCTTGCCAACGATCCGGTATTGGTGCTGGGGGACGAACCCACCGGCAATCTCGACAGCCAGAACAGTGCTCGCGTGGTCGAGCTGTTCAAGGATCTGGCGCATCAGCAGGGTCGGGCGGTCGTCTGCGTGACCCATGACCTTGAGGTCGCCGCGCAAGCTGACGTGCGCGTGTCGATGCTCGATGGTCGCATTGTCGATATCGCCAGGAATTAGAGCGTTGAACTGAAAATCTGAATCGCGGGATTCCCTTGATCTGAGTTTTGTGATTCTCCTTTATTGGAGGTGGATCATGGGCAAGAGCAGTTCGGTTGATCTTCGGGTTCGGATTGTTAGCGAGAT
>Ga0065707_10082189_pt1 | contig 19748 bp, 17 predicted proteins | sample SwiRhicommuniRL3_FD_59094 | JGI IMG/M metagenome (GOLD analysis project Ga0065707, IMG submission 59094) | Switchgrass rhizosphere bacterial communities from Rose Lake, Michigan, USA - RL3 v2 (version 2) | ecosystem: Host-associated > Plants > Roots > Rhizosphere > Soil | place: East Lansing...
CAGCCGATCGGCCACACGGTCCGCCGCTTCGCGCGCCGCGCGGCTTCCGACGATGCGCTCTGCCGCGCGCCGCAAATTCTCCACCAGCACGATGCGCAACGTGATGGCAATGGCCCACAGCTCACCGATGGTGAGCGGCTGAACTTTTTGATACGCGCACACGAAACGGCGCAGCGTCTGCGGGTCGAAGCGGCTGTCGCTGTGCGCGATGCAGGCCCACGCCATTCCAAACACGCGCGGATAGCCGATGAAAGGTCCGCTCGCAAGCTTCGGCAGCTGGCGATAGAAGCGTGGCGGCAAGTCGTCCTGTATCTGGCGGACTTGTTTCTCCACCAGATGATAATTATCGATCAGCCATTCGGCGGCGGGTGTGATGGCGTAGCCTTTGCCCACTGCGCTCGCCATGGCGCGATACGCCGCCAACAGAACCGCTTCGTTATCGCTTAGCCTTGCATTGAGCGAGCGACGCGCTGCCGGTTTAGTTGTGACGCTCTGCGCTTCCGCGAGGCTGGCAGCGTGCTGCTCGAGGCGCTCGATGCTGAACAGCTCTTCGCGGATGATCCCATCGGTGTTCCAGGGTGAAGCGGACGGTTTCACCTTGGGGGGCGCTCAATGGCGATGCGTCGCACCGCGCTGAGCGCCCAGTGTCTGATCGTACATTTCATTCGCCTGACGGTAGCAGGGACACGAGGCCTGTTCCAGGCCAGCGCCATTGAGAATGATGATTTCACCGCGGCGATAATCGATCAAACCACGCTTCTGCAATGCGCCCGCGGCCTGCGTGATGCCGACCCGCCGCACGCCGAGCATATACGCCAGAAATTCCTGGGTGAGGCGAAAGCGATCGGAGTGGGCGCGGTCGCGAGTCAGCAGCAGCCAGCGCGCGAGCCGCGCATCAACAAAGTGATAACGCGCGCAGGCCGCCGTCTGGGCGAGCTGGCGCATCAGCACATACAGATAACGGTTCAACTCCTGCCGCAGCGGGGCGCTCTCCTTGCAGTGGCGCAAGAACATTGCGGCGCTCATGCGCAAGGCGCTGCCCGCGCCTTGCACCAGCGCATGCTGCGGCGAAGTCTTGACGCCCAGGATCAGCGACGTGCCGAGCATGCCCTCGTCACCGACGATCCCTACCTCCAGCTTCGCGCCATCCTCGAGCGCCGTCACCAGGGAAATGAAACTGTCGAGTGGAAAGTAAACGTGGCGGGTGCGCTCGCCGGATTCGCAAAGCACCTTGGCGAAAGCCAGCTCGACATGGTCGCAGCTCGCCAGGAAGTGTCGCCGCCCTGGATTGGGTAAGGCAGTCAGGAGGCGATTGGTGGAATTGGTCAACGTCGGTCTCTTGTACGCGCTGTGCCTTTTAATATCAGTGCGCTGCCGAACTTACGCCGCGATGCGGGCAATTAAAGGTCGTAGATGACCGGTTCCTCGATCTCGCCGAGGGCGCGCCGGATCACGGCCAAAAGCTCGGCGTTGTCCACGGGCTTTTGCAGAAACGCCTTGGCGCCGGCCTTCAAAGCGCGTGATTTGTTGGCGCGGACGTCCCGGGCGGAGACCACGATGACGGGGATCACGGCAAGCGGTGGATTTTTGCTGAGCCTGTCCATCACGACGAAGCCGTCGCCCGCCGGCAGGCCGAGGTCGAGGATAATCAAGTCCGGACTATGCTTGCGCGCCTCAGTAATGCTGGCCAGCGCGTCGGCGGCGAAGAAAGTGTCGTAGCCGTTGGCCTTGAGACGCACATGCATGCCCTGCCGCACATCGGGATCGTCATCGATAATGAGAATTTTCTTGTTAGCCATTGATCACTCTCCTCATGGTAATTTCGCTGTTCATCTGTTCCTGAATCTGGCAGGCCCGTTTCTCCAGGAACTCGGCCGGTGATTCGCTCGCGTTGCGCTCGATAGCGTCAAGCGGACGGTACGAAGTGGCGAGGGTCAAGCCGGCCGTGCGGATGTACTCGCTGGCGTCCCATCGATCGCGAATCCGTCGGGTAATGGCCTCGCCGCCTATTCCGTCTGTCACGGCCACGATAAAGAACAGCTCTGCCGCTCCTGCAGGGCCCATTCTGGGCAAGAGCACATCGAGATCCGAATGCAGGCAGCTCTGCAGCAGCTCGCGGACGCCTTGAGAGTGTTCGGCGCGGACTTCATCCGAAAGCCAGCCGGTCTGCGAGCCGATCTCCGACATGACGAGTGTGACTTGCGCGTTCATTTGTCTTTCCTTGCGCAAAGGCAAGGCGATCAAATTGACCAGCGAGAAAATCGGCAGGGTCACGCAAAAGACGGCGCCCTTTCCCGGTGCGCTGCCGGCCCATATTTGGCCCCCTTGTCGCGTCACCAGCTCCTTGCAGATGTAGAGCCCGAGTCCAAGACCTTTGCGCCCCGCCAAAGCCGGATCCGATGCCTGGAAGAGGCGCTCGAATATCCTGTCGGCCATCTGCGGTTCAATCCCGCATCCTGAGTCTGTGACTTCCAGCAGCATGAGATCCGGGTCTGCTTCGAGCCTGCGGGCTCCCACCTTTACAGCGCCGCTTGCCGGGGTGAATTTGATGGCGTTGTCGATAAGGATAATGAGGATCTGCCGCAGGCGCGTTGGATCGGCGCTCACCAAGGGCAACCCGTCCGCGACATACGAAGAGAGCGAGATTCCTTTGGCGGTCGCCGCACCCTGGAGTGTGCCGATCGTATAAGCGATGGCGTCGGCCACCGAGGTGCACTGCAGCTCTATCGTCAACTTGCCCGCTTGCACGCGGGTGACTTCGAGCAGGTCATCGATCATCGATTGCAGCTGTTTGACATTGCGCAGCACGATCTCGAGCGAGTCGTGCTGCTCCCGCTTCAGCTCGCCGGCGAGCCCATCGAGAAGAATAGTGACGAATTGATAAATGGCGGTCAGCGGCGAGCGCAGCTCATGCGACACGTGTGACAGAAACTCATCCTTGAACTGGATCTGCTGCATGCGGATGAGATCGGTTTCGGCGTGCATGCGATGGCGCTCGATGGCATGGCGCAGCGCTCGCGGCAGCGCACGATTTTCAATCTGGCCCTTGATCAGATAATCCTGCGCGCCCTCCTTCATCGCCTGCGCCGCCAGCGCCTCATCTTCCATGCCAGTGAGAACGATCACGGGAACGTCCGGGGCTACCGCGAGCGCGCGCCGCACCGTGTCGAGACCATGCCCATCCGGCAACCCCATATCGAGCAGGACAATATCGACTTTGCTCTTCCCAAGATGCGTCAGCGCCTCACTCATGCGCAACAAGTGGGTCAACTGGAAACTGCCCGGCGGCTCCTTGTTGAACATCTCGCGCAGGAGGCGTGCGTCTCCCGAGTTATCCTCGACCAGCAGAACCTTAATGGCCGTTTTCTTCACGGCTTTACTTCGCGCGGCAGCTTGACCACCGAGAGCCAGAAATTGTCGATGCTCTTTACCACCTCGAGAAATCCCTCGAGGTTCACGGGCTTGGTGATGTAACAGTTGGCATGCAGGCGGTAGCTGCGCAGGATGTCAGCCTCGGATGCGGAGGTCGTCAGAATGACGACTGGAATGCTGCCGAGCGTCGGGCTCTCCTTTATTTCCTTCAGGACTTGCCGGCCGTCCTTTTTCGGCAGGTTCAGATCGAGCAGGATGAGGTCCGGGCGCGGCACATTAGCGTAGTCCCCCTGGCGCTGCAGAAAATCCATGGCTTGCGCCCCATCCACCGCGACATGAAGATTGATGTGCACCTTCGCGTCCTTGAATGCTTCCCGCGTGAGCCGAACGTCGCCGACGCTATCTTCCACGAGAAGCACATCGATCGCGTTCATGGCAGGCCTCTTTGCGGCAGAGCAAAGTAAAAGGTTGAGCCCTTCTCGAGCTGAGACTCCACCCAGATTTTTCCGCCGAGCCCTTCGAGCATTTTCTTGCAGATGGCGAGGCCGATGCCGGTGCCGGCGAATTCTTCCCGCGCATGCAGCCGCTGGAAAAGAACGAAGATTTTTTCGAAGTACTGTGGATCGATCCCGAGGCCATTGTCCCGCACGGCAAACGTCCGCTCGGCGGCATTGCCGGCGGAAGAGATGTGCACGCGAGGAACTTCGGCCCTGCGGTATTTGATGGCGTTGCCGATGAGGTTCTGAAATATCTGGGTCAATTGCGTGCTGTCCGTCGTGATAGCCGGCAGCGGATCGTGACTCACCACCGCGCCGCTTTCATGAATCGCCACCTGCAGGTTTGTCAGCGCTTCCTGCAAGGCGTCCTCGCTTGAAATCTCGCGGAGTGTCTTGACGTTGCGGGCGCCGGCACGCGAATAAGCCAGCAGGTCCTGGATCATCCCCTGCATGCGATTCGAGCCGTCCACGGCATAAGCGATGAACTCGTCGGCGTCGGCGTCCAGCCGTCCCTTGTAGCGCTTGGCCAGAAGCTGCGTGTAACTGGCCACCATGCGCAGCGGCTCCTGCAGATCGTGGGAGGCCACATACGCAAAATGCTCGAGCTCGTCATTGGAACGCTTCAACTCTCCCAGGGCTTTCAATAGATGCGCCTCGGACCTCTTGCGTTCGGTGATGTCGCGGATGGCTGCCGTCACCAGGACTCCCTGGGCGCTATCGAGCGGGCTCAACATCATCTCAATCGGAAACCCGCTCCCATCCTTACGCAGTGCGTAAAGCTCGATCCCCGTACCGATCTGCTGCGCCAGCGCCTCGGCAGCGGTTCGTGCGCCGTCCGCGATCAGCCGTTCCGCAAAGCCCTGCGGAATGATGTTCGTCACCTTCTGCCCCACCAGCTCATCGCGACGGTATCCAAACTGTTTCTCGGCCTGAAGATTCAGCAGCACGATCTCCCCGCGCTGATCCACCACGACCATCGCATCGGGAGCGGCCTCGAGCAGGCCCCGATACCTTGCCTCCGATGACTTGCGCTCGCTGATGTCACGGCTGATCTCGGAAAAACCCAGCAGGCGTCCCTCGGCGTTGCGCGCCGCGGTGATCGTAAGACTGGCGCAGAATTGCGAACCGTCCTTGCGTACACGCCATCGCTCTGTTTCGTACCGGCCGCTGGCCGCTGCGATTCCAAGCTCCTCCTGGGGTTTGCCTGCATCGATATCCCCCTGAGGGTAGAAGCGCGAAAAATTCTCGCCGATGATTTCGTCGGACTGGTACCCCTTGATGCGTTCCGCTCCCGCATTCCAGCTGACCACCGTTCCCTGCGGATCGAGCATGATGATGGCGTAATCCTGCACGCCCTCGACCAGAATCCGGAACCGCTCCTCACTCTCGAGGAGGGCGGCTTCCGCGCGCCGGCGTGCGGCGTAAGGCGATGCCGGCCCGAGAATGCGGCGCAGCAGTGACGACACGGGCTCCATCAACGATGCGGGCTTCGATTGAGTGGAGTCAGTCAATATCAAGCGGTTGTACGCCTGCGCATGGCGGGATATCGGTGCGCTGGCGAACTTAGACGCGCTTCTATGTTGGATAGCGAACAGACTACCCCGTGCCAGGCTTGCTTGAATAAAGTCGCAGACGATTGTGCAGAGCAGGAAGGAGTCGCATGTCTCAAAATAAAACGCTCATCCAGGACGCCCTCCCGGATGCCGCAGACGCGCTATTCGAGGAAAGGGAGCGCGCCGAGGTCACGCTTAATTCCATCGGCGACGCCGTCATGAGCACCGACGTCGCCGGGAATGTGACGTATCTCAATGTCGTTGCGGAGGCTATGACAGGCTGGTCGCGGCAGGAGGCGGCTGGCCGCCCGCTCGAGGAAGTGTTCCACATCATCGACGGCGCCACCCGGCGTGTCGCGCCGAATCCCATGGCGCTCGCCATCCAGGAGAATAAAACCGTAAGCCTCACGCCAAACTGTGTGCTGGTCCGGCGTGACGGCGCAGAAGCCGCGATCGAAGACTCAGCCGCACCCATCCATAACCGCCACGGCGAGGTCACCGGAGCGGTGATCGTGTTTCACGATGTGAGCAAGGCGCGGGCGCTGACGACGCGTTTGTCCTATCTGGCGCAGCACGACAGCCTGACCGACCTGCCGAACAGAATACTGTTCAAGGACCGCCTGACCGAGGCCATCGGCCTGGCGCACCGTTACCGACGCGAGCTTGCGGTGCTGTTCCTGGATGTGGATCGTTTCAAACATATCAACGATTCTTTGGGCCACGCCATCGGCGATCGGCTGCTGCAATCCGTCGCCCATAGGTTGCGCGCGTGCGTGCGCGCCTCGGATACCGTCAGCCGTCAGGGCGGCGACGAGTTCGTAGTCCTGCTTACCGAAGTCGCGCACGCCCAGGACGCCGCGGTAACGGCGGAAAAAATCCTGCTCGCGCTGCACGCCCCACATCGCATCGACGAGCACGATCTGCACATCACCGTGAGCATCGGCATCGTCACCTATCCCGGAGACGGGATAGACGTCGAAGTCCTGATGAAGAACGCGGATTTTGCGATGTATCACGCCAAGGACAGCGGACGCGACAACTATCAGTTCTTCAAGCCGGCGATGAACGTGCGCGCGGTCGAGCGGCAGTCCCTCGAAAACGGTCTGCGTCACGCATTGGAGCGCCAGGAATTCGTGTTGCGCTACCAGCCGAAGATGAATCTGGAAACCGGCGCCATCGTCGCTGTCGAGGCGCTTATCCGCTGGCGCCATCCGCAGCGCGGGCTAGTGCCCCCTGCGCAATTCATACCGGTTGCGGATGAATGCGGCCTCATTGTGCCGATCGGCCGCTGGGTGCTGCGCGAAGCCTGCCGGCAAGCGCGCGCCTGGCAGGATGCGGGCCTGCCGCCGCTGCGGGTCGCGATCAATATCTCCGCTGTGGAATTACGCGCCCGGGATTTTGTGACGGGCGTGCGCGCGATCCTGGCCGAGACAGGGCTCGAGCCGAACTATCTCGAGCTCGAGCTCACCGAAACCTTCCTGATGCAGGATTCGAAATCCACCGCGCGCGTGCTGCGCGCTCTCAAGGACCTGGGCGTGAACCTCGCGCTCGATGACTTCGGCACAGGCTATTCGAGCTTGAGCTATCTCAAGCGTTTTCCGATCGACACCTTGAAGATCGACCGGTCGTTCGTACACGACGTCACGTCCGATGCGGACGACGCCAGCATCGTCAGCGCGGTGATCAACATGGGAAAGAGCCTGCGCATGCGGGTTGTCGCGGAGGGCGTTGAGACCTCCGAACAGCTCGCTTTCCTTCAAGAGCAAAGTTGCCCTGAGGGCCAAGGCTACTATTTCAGTCATCCTGTGCCCCCCGGCGAATTTGCCCGTTTGCTCGAGCGCAGGCCATGAGACACGAAACCGAGCTGAAGGCGGCCACCGAGCAGGTGGAGCAGGACTTCAAACAATTGAGCGAGCAGCTCGCCGTAAGCAACGCGCAATTGGCCGCCGCAAACGCGGATCTGGAAGCTTTCTCATATTCAGTGGCGCATGACCTGCGCAGCCCCATACGGCAGATCGCGGGCTTCGCCAAGATCCTGCTCGAAGAATACGGCGCGCAATTGCCCACCGAGGCGCGGCGCTATCTCGACAAGGTGACTCAAGGCGCGCAGCAGATGGGCAGCCTGGTGGACGACTTGCTGCACCTGTCGCAAGTCGGCCGACAGACCATGTCACTTGAGGCAACATCGCTCGACTCGATTCTCGCGTCCGCTTTGCAGCTGCTGCGGCCTGAATGCACGGGACGCGACATCGAATGGCGCATCGGGGCCTTGCGCACCGTGGTGTGCGATCGTGGCTTGATGAAACAGGCCTTCGTGAACCTGATCTCAAACGCTCTCAAATACACGCGGCCCCGCCACCCCGCCGTGATCCAGGTAGGGCAGGCGAAGCTTAAGGGAAAGCAAGTCATATTCATTCGCGACAACGGCGTGGGCTTCGACATGCAATATGCCGACAAATTGTTCGGCGTGTTTCAGCGGCTGCATCTGGGAACTGAATTCGAGGGCACCGGAATAGGACTCGCGACGGTCGAGCGAATCGTGCGCAAGCATGGCGGGCGAATCTGGGCGCAGGCCGAGCCCGGTCTGGGGGCAACCTTCTTTTTCACTTTCGGCGCGGACTCGGAACTGCGCGAGCCGACCGTCCTCTCCAACGGAAAAACATATGACAGCTGAAATCGGCAATGTGGAAACCGAGCTCGATATCTTGTTGATAGAAGACAATTCTTCGGATGCGGAGCTCGCGGTTCGCGAACTGCGCCGCCACAAATTCGCCAACAAGATTCACGTGATCGGCGATGGAGCCGAAGCGTTGGACTTCGTCTTTTGCCGCGGCGCCTACGCGAGCCGCTCGTTTTCCCGCCCGCCCAAAGTGATCCTGCTCGACATGAAACTGCCCAAAGTGAGCGGCCTCGAGATCCTCAAGGCCATCAAGGGCGACCCGCGCACGCGGGCCATCCCGGTCGTCATCATGACTTCCTCCAGCGAACAACGGGATTTGATCGAAAGCTATCAATTGGGAGTCAACGCCTTTATTCAAAAACCGGTCGACTTCGATGATTTTCGCCGGGTCATCGAGCGGGTTGGGGTGTTCTGGCTGGCAGTGAATCAACCGCCCCCACCCGATGTCTTCGAGCTGTCCACCTCGCCGATGGCGGTTATGTTAGATAACGTACAGACCACAAGAAACGCAAAGCGCTGACTACATGATGCGAGTGTTTTGATTCAGTGCGACGGAGCGATCTTATGTTTCAAAATAGATCCCGGGCGGACAACGCGGCAGTTGTCGGCGCCGATCTCACGGGACGTCTTGCCCATCTCAACCAGGCCGCCGAAAACACCCTCGCGCGGTCTCAAGCCGGCAGGGAGAGCTCACGGCCCTACACTGCACAAACGAACGCCCGGGCTATCGAAAAGCTCGATACGGAAAGCGCGCTGCGCAAAGCGCTAGCCCACGATGAGTTCGTTCTGCACTACCAGCCTAAAATCAGGCTCGATACTGGGGAGCTTTCTGGGGTCGAAGCCCTGATACGCTGGAATCGCCCCGGCCAGGGACTCATCCAGCCCCTCGATTTCATTCCAATGCTTGAGGAGACGGGCCTGATCGCGCCCGTCGGGGAGTGGGTGATCCACACCGTTTGCAGGCAGATTGCCGCGTGGCAGCGCGCGGGGGTGGGAGCCATTTGCACCGCGATGAACCTGTCGAGCCGGCAATTTATCAGCGAGACGGCGGAGCGGAATCTACTCGGTTTCGAAATTGAAACGGCCCGCGCCGTACGCAACCACGACGTCGATCCCACCCTGCTCGAGTTCGAGTTGACGGAAAGCACGTTGATGTCGCACGCCGAAAATTCCGTGGCCATCCTGCACCGGCTGAAGGCGCTGGGCATTCGCATATCCACCGACGACTTCGGCACCGGTTTTTCGAATCTCGCCTATCTCAAGCGCTTTCCGATCGACACCATCAAGATCGACCGGATATTCATCAGCGACGTCGACATCGACGCGAGCGACGCCGCCATCACCGTCGCCATTATCGCGATGGCTCATAGCCTCAAGCTGCGCGTGGTCGCAGAAGGCGTGGAAACCCGCGAGCAGCTTGAATTCCTGCGTGCGCAACATTGCGACGAGATCCAGGGGTTTTACTTCTCGAAACCCTTGCCTGCAACAGAGATGTCGCAGTTGCTGCGCAATGGCCGGACATTGCAGGCAGCGGCAAACTAGCTTAGGCGCGGCAAGCGCCTCCCTGCTGGCTCTTTCGCGACCCTCGTGCGACCTGCCACACATCTTTCCATGGCGAACGAGCAGATGCTGTCCAGCCAACTGGCCGTGGCGCCTTACATCCAATGGTTCGCCAGCAGGTCGTACTATGAAATCCGCTTCCCGTCCCCTCCTCCAGGCCCCCAACAAGGCGCCGACCGGCATCGCAGGCTTCGATGAAATCACCGGCGGAGGCTTGCCGCATGGGCGTACGACCTTGCTGGTCGGCGGGCCCGGTTCCGGCAAAACCATCCTGGCGCTGCAATTTCTGGTGCATGGGGCGCGCAAATGCAAAGAGCCGGGCATCTTCGTCGCATTTGAAGAGACTTCCCGGCGCATCGCTGACAATGCCGCAGGCTTCGGCTGGAAGCTCGGGGAGCTGCAGGGAAAGAAACTGTTTTTTCTGGACGCTCAGCCGCAGCCGGACCTCGTGCAATCCGGCAGCTTCGATCTTGGCGGAATGCTGGCGGCGCTCGAGGCCCAGATCGAGGGTATGAAGGCGCGCCGCATCGTGTTCGATGCACTGGATATCGTCCTCGCGCTGCTGCCCGACGCCGCGGCGAAAAGACGGGAAATCTACCGGCTGCACGAATGGCTGCTGGCTCGTGAGCTCACCGGCCTGGTCACGGCCAAGGCGCACGGAGAGGAAAGCAGCTCTTTCGGTCAACAACCGTTCGGCTTCATGCAGTTCATGGTGGACTGCGCCGTAATTTTGAGCCACGGCGTGGTGTACGGCGTATCGCAGCGGAATTTACGCGTGCAGAAGTATCGCGGCTCGAGCTTCGACGAGAATGAGTCGGCGTTCCTCATTGGAAAAAATGGGATCGAGGTTCCCATGGGACGCTCCTTGAACCGGGTGGACACCAAGGCGACCAGCGAGCGCGTTTCGAGCGGCGTGGAACGGCTCGATACCATGCTGGGCGGCGGCTACTACCGCGCTGCAAGCGTATTGATCACCGGCTTTTCAGGCACCGCCAAAACCACTTTGAGTGGAGCGTTCGCCGAGGCAGCCTGCAAGCGCGGCGAGCGCACGCTATTCGTCAGTTTCGATTCCGATGGCGCCGAGATGATCCGCAATCTCGCCTCAGTCGGAATCCGGCTGGATCGCTACGTCAAAAACGGCTGCTTGCTGATGGTTTCGGCGCGCACCATCACCGGCAGCGCGGAGACTTATCTGGCGCGCATCAAGACGCTGGCGAAAGAGCATCGCGCCCGCTGCGTCGCAATCGACCCGGTCTCCACGTGGTCCAAATCCGGCAACGATCTGAGCGCGCAAAGCATAGCCGAGCGATTGAGCGACTGGTCCAAGGCGGAAGGTATTACCCTGGTTTGCACCCGTCTTCTCGATGAGATGTCCAGTCAGCCCGACAGTACTTCGGGATTGCAGATTTCCACCATCGCCGATACCTGGATCCATCTCAACTATCTGGTGCAGGCTGGGGAGCGCAACCGCGGCTTGTCCATCATCAAATCCCGCGGCACCGCGCATTCGAATCAGGTGCGCGAACTGGTCTTGAGCGACAGCGGAGTCACCCTGGCGGACACTTACACGGCTGGCGGCGAAGTGTTGATGGGCACGCTGCGCTGGCAGAAGGAAAGCGCCGAGCGTGTGGCGTATGAAGTGACTGAAGTAGCCGGAAAACTCAAACGGGTGAAGCTCGACGCCGAAGAAGCCGAGCTGCAGGTGCGCGTGCATTCACTGCAGGTGGAGCTTGAAGCGAAACAGATGGAGAAAGCCCTGTTGGCGCGCACCACCAAGACCCGCAAGGGCGAGCTGGCGCGAGGCCGCACGCGCATGGGTGAGCTGCGCGGGGCGGACGCGGCAAGCTCAGGGCGCAAGTGAGCGCCGCAATGCCTCGAAGCACGCTTTACAAATTCCGGCTCTACATTGCAGGCGATACGCAAAACTCTGCGCATGCCGTAGCCAACCTGAATACGCTGTGCCGCGCACGGCTGCCGCAGCGGCACAATATTGAAATCGTGAATGTGTTTCGGGAGCCCAAGCGCGCACTGGCCGACGGCATTTTCATGACGCCCACTCTCATCAAGCTGCTGCCGCTGCCCAGCCTGAGAATCGTCGGCACGCTGAGTCACATGCCAACGGTGTTGCAAGCTCTCGGCCTCGAGCCCTCCGCGGCATGAACCAGGATGCCGAAGTTGTTGAATTGATCGCAACGCTGCACGCCGCGGAGCAGCGTCTGGAGGAACTGACGTCAGGTGAAGTGGATTCAATCATGGACCCTGACGGCCGTTCTTTTTTGCTGCGGCATGCCCAGGATCAATTACGCCACAGCGAGGCCGCCAAGCGCATTCTGATTCTGCAGCTGGAATCGGCCAACGAGGAGCTGGAAACGATCGGCAATTCAATTTCGCACGATCTGCGCGTGCCGCTGCGCCACATGCAGTGCTTCGTGGAATTGCTGCAACAGAAAAAGGACCCCGCCTTCACCGAAGAAAATCTGCGCTATCTCGCCACTATTTCCCGTTCGGTCAAGCAAATGGGGGATTTGATCGACAATCTGCTGACGTATTCACGCGCGGGGCGGGCGGAAATCCAGAAGACGGACGTCGACCTCGGGCTGCTGGTCAAGGACACGGTGAGCGATTTCCAGGAGGAAACCACCAGGCGGGGCATCGCGTGGCACATTCATCCATTGCCAACAGTGCGCGCCGACGCAGCGTTGCTGCGCATGGCGCTGGTGAACCTCATTTCAAATGCGGTGAAGTTCACGGGCACCCGCAGCGAGCCCAGTATCGAAATAGGTTGTGTTGCCTCCGGCAGCGACGAGACAGTGATTTATATCCGTGACAACGGCGCCGGCTTCGACCAGAAGCAAGCTGGCAAGCTGTTCGGCATGTTTCAGCGGCTGCATCCCGAAAGCGAGTTCGAAGGCACGGGCATAGGGCTCGCCAATGTCCAGCGCATCGTTCAGCGACACGGGGGACGCACGTGGGCCGAAGGCACGGTGGACGGCGGCGCCACTTTTTTCTTTACGATCGCGCTGGCAGCAGGCGGTCGCTCTCCCTCTTGACCACGGCGTAGCATTCGCAGGTCCTCGCCTCGAGCCCGGCGCGATCGAGCACAGTGATGCGCCCGCGGCTGTAGTTGATCAGCCCGGCGCTTTGCAGTTTGCCCGCCGCGCCCGTGACGCCCTCCCGACGCACGCCCAGCATGTTGGCGATCAATTCCTGTGTCATGACGAGCTGGTTGGAAGCGAGACGGTCCAGACTCAGTAACAGCCAGCGGCACAGCTGCTGATCCACGGAATGATGCCGGTTGCAGACGGCGGTCTGCGCCATTTGGGTGAGCAAGGCCTGCGTGTAGCGCAGCAACAGATGTTGCATCGAGCCTGCCCGGCTGAATTCTTCCTTGAGCACCTTGCCGGAAAGCCAATAAGCACTGCCGGCGCTCTGCACGACTGCCCGGCTGGTCGTGGTTTCGCCACCCATGAAAAGAGAAACCCCAATGAGGCCTTCATTGCCGACGACGGCAATCTCAGCGGAGGCGCCGTCTTCCATCACGTACAGCAGGGAGACGATCGAGTCGATCGGAAAATAAACGTGGCGCAGATGGGTATCGGATTCGTAAAGCACTTCGCCCAGCGAGAGCGGGACGAGCTTCAGATGCGGTTTCAGCCGTTCGCAATCGGCAACGGGTAACGCATCGAGCAGATGATTTTTTGTTGAGCTATGAGCTGCAAGCATCGAATGCCCTCCTGGCACCTTGAGCTAGGGTGCGGAGCATACACTTTTTTCATTTGTACGGTAACGTACAAATGGCAAATTTTTAACCCCCAGACTCTGGCGACTCAATTTCAGAGCGGCTGGAGTGGACACTGACTTATCGCACGCCAAGCGGAGGAAAATGATTGATTTGCAGCCAATCCCTCAGGCTGCAAATCATCGCCGTCAGTGCATCGAGATTGCCCGGTTTGACCAGGAATGCATTCGCTCCCAGGTCGAACGCGCGCTCGACGTCTTCTGCGCGCATCGAAGCGGTCAGCACGATTACCGACAGGCGCTTGAGCCCGGGCTCGTTGCGTACCCAGGCGAGAATGTCGAAGCCATTTTTCATCGGCATATTGAGGTCCATGAGCATGACGGTGGGCAAGGGGAATCGGCCGCGGTCGCTGTAGGGCGCGGCGCCTTGCAGATAGGCAATCGCTTCCTCGCCGTTGCGGGCTTCCTGCACGGGAATATCGAAGCCTGCTTTTTTGAACGCCGCTCGCATGAGGAGACGGTCGTTCTCGCTGTCGTCCACTAACAGGATGGATCGGGGCGTGCTCATCGCTCTTTATGCCTCGCGCAATTCAAACCAGAAGCGGCTGCCTTGCTCGGGAGCCGACTCGACACCTACGCGGCCGCTCATGCGCTCCACTCCTTTTTGAACGATCGCCAAACCGACGCCGGTGCCCGAATACTGCTCGCCGTGCAGACGTGTGAACAGCCGGAAAATTTGTTCCTGATAGCTGAGCGCGATGCCGACGCCATTGTCCTCTACCCAGAGGCGAATGAACTCCCCTCTTCGTTCTGTCCACAACCGCACCCGGGGTGCGACGCCAGCGCCTGTGAACTTCATGGCGTTGCACATGAGATTGAACAACACCTGCGCCAAAGTTGGCTCATGGGCCAGCACGACAGGCCACGGCCCGATGCTGTCCACGTGTGCGCCGTGGACTTCAATATCTTTTTGCAAGCGCGACAGCACGGACTCGGCCACCGTCGCGAGGTTTACAGGAGTCAACTCGACGCGCTGCTGGCTGACGCGGCTGAAGGCGAGCAAATCGCACAGCAAGGCGTCCATGAATTGGGCCGATCGATTGATCCGCTGGGCATAGTCCCGGCACGCTTCATTCAAAGCGGAGCCCGCTTCGGCGACGAGCAGGTCGGAAAAACCCTGCATGGCGCGCAAGGGAGCGCGCAGGTCGTGAGCAATCGAATAGACGAAGGCTTCCAGCTGGCGGTTCGTCGCGGTCAATTCCGCGGTGCGCTCGGCGACCAGCGCTTCGAGCTCCTCAGCGTGATCTGAAAGCTGCACCTGCACCCGGTGCAGCGCGGTCTCGGTCAGCTTGCGCTCGCTGATTTCCTCTTGCAGCTGGGTGTTCTGCGATTCGGCGGTCTCGGCCAATTCATGTTGGCGCAGCGACGCAAGCAGCAATGCCTCGTTCATCGCGACCATCGTTTCAGGCTCAGCGGCCGGGCTCGTCTGGTTGGGCGGCTGCGCGTGTTTTGAGGCGCTCTTCATTTCATCGCCTTCGGCTCGGGCGCAACCTCTTCGCGTTGGCCGATGCGCTCCGGCAGGCCGGTGCTCAGGCGAGCATAGTCGGTCTGGCGCGGATGGATGATCACCACGCCCTGGTCCGTGATGACGTATTCGCGGATATCCTTGCTGTGATTGCCGCCGCGCATTTTGATGACCACCATCACCTTGCGCAGCTGGCCGTCGATCTCCACATAGCGCATGCGGATGATGTCATCGGTGAGAAATGAAATCGCGTAGTGACTGAATGGCAGCGCGGTAAAGGTATCCTCCACTTCGACGGTGCTGAGGATAGTGACGCCGGCTCCTGTCAATGCTGCGATCATCCGGTACAGGGATTCGCGGAAGTCGGCGCGGAAACCGGGAGCCAGCGCCATCTCAAAACCCACCAGCGAATCGATCACCAGCCGCTTCGCCCCTATCTTCTCGATGGCGTCGAGAATCGCCTGCATCGTCTCATCGACCGAAAGGTCGAGCGGACGCAGATAGAGAATTTCGAGGGTTCCTTTATGCTGCGCCGCTTTCAAATTCAGGCTGAAGGCCTCCGCCCGCTGCGTGTAGCCCTCCGGCCGCTCTTCGAAGATCGCCATGATTCCGGATTCTCCGTGCAGCAGTCCCTCGGCGATAAACTGCGTCGCCAACGCCGACTTGCCCGTACCCGAAGGGCCCGCCACCAGCAGGCTGTCGCCCTCCTGAATACCTCCGCCGAGCATCTTGTCCAGCTCCGGAATGCCGAGGGATAGCCGCCGCGGCCGCGCCGGTTTTGCTTTGCCGCCGGTCAATCCGAGCGTGCGCGGGAAGGCCTGCAGCCCGTGCTCGCTGATGCGGACGGTGTGCAGGCCAGGCACGGTCGCTTGCCCGCGCAGTTTCATGATCTGGAGTTTTCGCACCACGGAATTTCTTTCCGTCACCTGCCAGAGCCAGAGGAGGCCATCGGCAATGGTGAAGAGCGCGTTGTCGCGCATCTCTGCTTCGACATATTCGCCGACCAGAAACGTCGTGGCCTGCCAACCGGTCAGAAACTGCGCCAGCCGCTGGATGAACGCTTGCGAATCCAGGTCGCCCTTGCCCGCCGCGCTGCGTATCACCGTGCGAAAAGAATCCACCACCACGATGCCCGGCTTGGCCGCCGTAACCTGCTTGACGATCTCCTCGAGCACTACGTTCAAATCCTGCTCGAGCGCGACGTCGCTCAAATTGATGAAGCGCACGGCCTTGCCGACCTTCGACTCATCGAAGAAGGAAAATTGTTGCTGATGGCGCAGCATTTTCAGCGCGGGCTCGCCGAGCACGGTGAAATAGAGCGCGGGCTTCTCGGCGGTCGCAGTGGCGAAAGCAATCTGATGCGCCAGTGTGGTCTTGCCGCACCCGGGCGTGGCCGCAATGATGTTGAAGGAAAATTCCGGGATGCCGCCGCCGAGAATCTCATCGAGACCGCGCACTCCGGTGGGTAGCTTGCGGATGGTAACTTTGCCCGGCGCGCGCATGCCCTGCTTCGGTTGCTTGCCCTGCGCCGTGTCAGCTTGCCTTTTCATTGCGCTTTCCTCCGCCAAAATCGAAATCGTTGAGGGGCAGTGCAGGCCATACCTGGCGCACCATTCGCAGCGTCAGACTTTCGCCGATGAAAATCACTAGTAAGCCGAGCAACTGCGCAAGCAGCGCCCGTTCGCCCTCGGCCATGACCGCACGGCCGACTGGCGCTTCGGGAAACTCAAACGCCTTCGAAGAGCCGGCGGGTTGAACGTGCACCGTGCGTAACCAAGGCGCTTCGGAATGGGCTATCACGAGCGAGCGCGCGAAAAGCGCCCGCGCCCCAGCGTCCCCCATCAGAGTAGCGAGGTGCGGACGTAGCTTCTCGCACGCATGAAACGCTACCGTGGGTTGTACTTGGGAGGACTTACCTTCATGACCTTCATGAACCATGATCCGTTGGGCAAGATCCCGGATTGGCGAAGTGGCTCGACTCATTCAGAAAGACCTCCGATGGTCTGCCTTCCACTTCATGCGCCCGACGGCGGAAGTTCCGCAGTCCGCAGTCCGCAGTCCGCAGTCCGCAGTCCGCAGTCCGCAGTCCGCACAATGCTCTCACCTCGCAATCGCTTGTCTGTACGCTATCGAACTTAAGGCGCTATGTACGATGCCGCACGGTATCTTGCGGCGGCCAGGCAATACTTGCGAGCCAGATGAAGAAAGAGCTCCATGGACGCACTCGCGAAATTCACCAAAACCCCGATAGGACGCTGGGCATTACTACTGAGCGTATTGACGTCAGGTTGCGGAGACGGGCGAGATCCAATCCTCGGGTCAGGCAGCGGTGCGGCGCTCGCGCCCACGGTTACTGCGGTGGCGCCAATCGATGCCACCGACGATGTCCCGATCAATATCCCCATAGTGTCCGTAACCTTCAGCGAGCCGATGGCGCCGATCGCAAACGGCGCCACTTTCACGCTTACCTGTGCGACGCCTTGCGCCAACCCTGCAGACACAGTGACTCTCGATTCGACCCAGTCAATTGCCCGTTTTACTCTGCTATCCGGCAATCTCGCGCCGCTCACGGTTTACACCGCCGCCGTCAGCAACGCTAAAAGCCTTGCCACCGGCCTCGCGCTGGCGCGCCCCTACGTATGGCATTTCACTACGGGAGCCGTGGCCGACACCGCAGCGCCCACGGTGAGCTCGACTAGCCCACGCGCCAATGCACAAAGCGTGGCGATAAACACGCTCATTGCCGCCAGTTTCAGCGAGCCGATGGACCCGCTCACAATTACTGCCGCGACCTTCATGCTGGCCTGTCCTGCCGGCGCTCCTGTCACCGGCACTGTGAGTTACGCGGGGAATGGCAGCGTCGCGACTTTCAATCCGACGAACGATCTTCCTCCGGGTACGCCGTGTACCGCCAGCATTACGGCCGCTGCGAAAGATATCGCCGGCAATGCTTCAGCCGCTGAATATCATTGGATTTTTACCACCGGAGCGGCGTCCGATACGGTTGCGCCTACCGTGAGCTCGACGAGCCCACTTCCCGGTGACACGGATGTCGCCATCAACTCGCTCATTACAGCGAGCTTCAGTGAAGCGATGAATCCACTCACTGTCACCGCCGTCAATTTTACGTTGGCGTGTCCCGCCAGCGTACCTATCACTGGCACAGTGAGATATGCCGTGAACGGGAACGTGGCGACTTTCACGCCAGCGGCAAACCTTCCGGCAAGCACGATCTGTACAGCGAGGATTGCCACGGGCGTTACGGACGTAGCTGACAATGCGATGGTCACCGCAGTCAGCTGGAATTTCATCACCGGGGCCGCGCCTGACCTCACTGCGCCGACGGTGAGCGCGACGAGTCCTGTCGCGAACGTCACCGGTGTCGCAATCAACACACTGATTACCGCGAGCTTCAGTGAGGCGATGAATCCACTGACTGTTACTACTGCAACTTTTACGTTGGCGTGCCCAGCGGGCGCGCCTGTCACTGGCGCGGTGGGTTACGCAGTCAACGGTGACGTCGCAACTTTTACGCCAGCGAGCAATCTTCCTGCCGCCACAATCTGTACGTCCACTGTCGCCGGCGCTAAAGATGTTGCGGGGAATACTTTGGCCAATCCCTTCAGCTGGACCTTTACGACCGGCGCGACCCCAGATACGACTGCACCCACCGTGAGCTCCACAAGCCCTTTGGCGGGCGACAGCGGTGTGGCCGTCAACACTTCGGTCGCCGCGAGCTTCAGTGAAGCGATGGATCCCCTGACCGTGATAGGCGCCAGCTTTACGCTGGCCTGTCCATTGGGCACGCCCAGCGCCGGGGCCGTCGGCTACGCAGTGAATGGCCAGGTAGCTACGTTTACTCCGTCGAGCGCTCTTCCTGCCAGCACCACGTGTACTGCCCAAATCGGTACCGGCGTTACGGACGTGGCTCACAATCCCATGGCCAATCCTGTCAGCTGGACTTTCACCACCGGCGCCGCTCCCGATACGATCGCACCCACGGTCAATTCGACGAACCCTGCCGATAGCGCCGCCGGGGTCTGCATCAACAAGTCCATCAATGCGACTTTCAGCGAGTCGATAGACCCTCTCACCCTGACCACGGCCAGCTTTACGTTTACTTTGGCGACCAGTGCGGGCGCCTCCGTGACAGGCGTTGTGACCTATGACACGATGACTAATATCGCGACCTTCAACCCCGCCTCGAATCTCATCGGAACGCCCGCAACCCAATACATCGCCACGATCAAAGGCGGCGGCGGCGGGATCAAGGATCTGGCCGGCAACGCACTGGCTGCCGACAAGACCTTCACTTTTACTACCAATGCATCGACTTGCGCCACAGCGCCTGCGCTCGGAGCCGCTGCGCCGTTTGGCGGCTTCGGAGGCAACGCCACGCTGACCAACGACGGGCTCGCCACCGTGATTAACGGAGATATTGGAGTCAACGCAGCGTCCGCCACGATTACCGGACTGCACGATTCGCAAGGCAATGTTTATACGATTACACCCGTCAACAATGGACTCGTGAATGGCTTGGTCTACACGCTCACCGCCCCGCCGGGCTCCATTCCCGGCGATATCGTCACGCACGCGCGTGCCGATGCCCTGACCGTATTCAACTCTCTATCTCCCGCCAATCTGACGGGGGGTATCGACATGGCAAGTTTGGCGCAGTGTCCGAGCTGCGGTGGAGCCGGCGATGGCGCCAACGAACTGGCGGGGCGCACGCTTCCCCCCGGCGTTTATTTGTCTGCGACGGGCACGTTTGATTTAGGCGGCGCGGGGCACCTCCCGGCCAATCTCACTTTGGACGCCGGCGG
>Ga0065707_10082190_pt1 | contig 19738 bp, 10 predicted proteins | sample SwiRhicommuniRL3_FD_59094 | JGI IMG/M metagenome (GOLD analysis project Ga0065707, IMG submission 59094) | Switchgrass rhizosphere bacterial communities from Rose Lake, Michigan, USA - RL3 v2 (version 2) | ecosystem: Host-associated > Plants > Roots > Rhizosphere > Soil | place: East Lansing...
TTGGATTACATTTTTGTACATTTTTTCCTACATATTACTGATGAGATCAACTGTATATATTTGATATATCTGCTATATCTGCTATATATTGCCATAAGCACAAATCTATAACCATCTTTGTACGATCACTGCATTCTTCAACTTGGCGTCCTCAACAGTGATGTCTGGAGACTCTTCAATGGGCTTGACTGGAAATGCGTGGCTCAAAGCAAATGGTTTGGAGGATTCATTATTGGCATGCAATCTTACAAACTCGTAGACAGTTTGTATGGAGTCGGTAGAGTTGAACTTTTGTGAAACTCGTTTTCCGTTGGCAAACCTTATTTGAACCAATGAATCTCCGTGTCCATTGTCTGGTTTTGGGGTTTCTTGTGCTACTTCCGGCTCCGTTGGGGCTGGATTGTTGGTAATAATTTCACCTGGAACGGGCGAACCCAACCTTTGGCCCAGTCCACCGAATCCTCCTGCTCTTTTCTTGGGAGGTTTCCATTCTTCGTCTGTTTTCTTGAAGACTGAAACATCCACATCCTGGCCGAACTCAACGTCAAGTAACGACATTGGTACTCTTCCACGATTCAACTCTTGTAATACACTGGCATTTGACGGATCGTCGTATCTATGCAAAGGACCATCACCCACTGTAAAACCTTGTTTCCAAAAAGTGATCTCTCTGGTGACTTTAGTGGGCTTTTGGATACTACTGCTAGGATCCACCACTTCCTGAGATGGCTCATTGCCATCGCCTAGCTTAAAGCCAGATCCTGTGAATTTAGGCTCTGGTTGTTCGGGATCTTGTGCCGAAGGACGATCGTCAGGCTGTTCACCCTGTTCCTTTGCTCTTTGGAAGATCTGGTCAATAACCGATTGTCCCTTATCTTTTTTGTTAGGATCTTCTACTTCCAATCCAGACTTCTCTCCACCGGTGAAGAAATTGTTTGTCTTTTCATCATCGGAGTCGTCGTCGTCGTTATTCAAATCTCTGAACGTTCTGATTCCCCCCCTGTTGGTTAGTATGTAATCGATAAGTAAATAAGCAAGATCCAATGAGATGGTTGATATCTGTAGACATCTTTAGAAATTCTTCAAACTCGTGGCCCTTCCACACTTTTATTCCACCATGAACTGTTGAGATCCTCTGTTTGACCAATTATGTAAATTATGTATCAGCCGTTCATGGTATGAAAGGCGACCCCAGGCCACGAAGCCACCACCATTTCTGTGCTTGTGGACTCTGCTTCTACCAAATACTCTGGATAGTTAATACTTACGATTTTGGTTTGTTTCCTCTACTACTTTGTGGAGTTTGCTGTCCCGATACACTATGATTTGCATAGAAATCCTCGATTGCATTCACCACATCGTTTTTGTTTCTATTCAAATATTGTTCAGCCAAATACTTTGAAGAACTGGTTACGTTCATGAACTGTTCAATCAATTGATCCTGGTCTGACATTTTCTAGCTTTGTTATCTTAGTAGTTCGTTCTCTCTTCCAATAGTGTAGTAAAAGTTTGGTTTCTAATGGCGAAAATGGTACACGCACGTTTTCCCCAACTATCCAATACTCACCAGATCAATAATGATGTGGCACCACCAGGTAAAAATAGAAGGACCTACTTTTAGTATAAGGCTAGTAACTATCAGTAAGGTCAGGCTAGTTGATTCAAGAAAAGTCTCAGCAAATCAGATCAGTTTCTGATATTTCTCCAGTTTCTGAGACTTCTCCAGTTTTAAATTCCACCAGTTTACCTTACACATACTACAGAATTGTTAAAAATTAGATATAATTTTTATATATGATTAACCGATGTTGAAATCCCAAAATTTTTAAACCTCATACTAGAAAACATAACGTAAATCTAGAAGTTTCGTAAACAAAGCAAATAGTGATGATAAATCATCACATAGATAAAAAAAGGATATTAAAGTAAAAAATTACATTAATGTTGAATAATGTAATCGTCAAAAGATACAGCATCAACAATGAAGAATTGAATAATGCAGACTTGAGGGTGACGCACAAATTAGATCAAATGATCTATTGGTACTTAGCACGGAAGTGTTTGGCAGCATCAACCATGTTGGTCAATGATTCTCTGACTTCGACCCATCCTCTAGTCTTTAAACCACAATCAGGGTTGACCCAGAAGTTAGAAGCTGGGTAAACCTTCAAGATTTCTTCGACTCTGGCAATGAATTCTTCGGTGGAAGGAATTCTTGGAGAGTGGATATCGAACAAACCTAAACCGATGTGGTTAGGGTAGTTGGAGAATTCTTGGATGTAGTTAGGGTCATCCTTCTTGGAGAATTCAATGGAAACAACATCAGCATCTAAAGATTTGATGTGGTTTGGATCCAAGTCGGAGTAACAGAAATGGGAGTGGATTTGAGTGGAGTTTTCGACACCAGAAGTGGCAACTCTGAAAGATTGAGCGGCCCAGTTCAAGTAGTCGGATCTTTCCTTACCGGCTCTCAATGGTAAACCTTCTCTGATAGCTGGTTCATCGACTTGGATGACGGTAATACCGGCCTTTTCTAAGTCGTTGACTTCATCTCTCAAGGCTAAACCTAATTGCAAGGCTTGAACCTTACCAGAGACATCGTCTCTTGGGAAAGACCATCTTAAACAGGTGATTGGACCAGATAACATACCCTTCATTGGAGACTTGGTAAGAGATTGAGCGTAGACAGATTCCTTGACAGTCATGGCCTTTGGTCTAGAAACATCACCAACAATGACAGGTGGTCTAACATATCTGGAACCGTAAGATTGGACCCAACCGTTGGAGGTGAAGGTGAAACCTTCTAATTGTTCACCAAAGTATTGAACCATATCATTTCTTTCTGGTTCACCGTGGACAAGAACATCCAAACCAATTTCTTCTTGGAATCTAACGACAGTTTCGATTTCCTTTTCGATGAAGGATTCGTATTGTTCAGCAGTAATTTCACCCTTGGCGAACTTGTTTCTGTTGATTCTGATATCCTTGGTTTGAGGGAAAGAACCAATGGTGGTGGTTGGGAACAATGGCAACTTGTACTTTTCTTGTTGAACAATTAATCTTTCTGGGAAAGCAACCTTTCTGGTGGATAAAGATTCGTTAATAGTAGCTAATCTTTCTTGGACCTTAGGGTTGTTAGTGATAGAAGATTCACTTCTAGACTTGATGGAAGCAGCGTTGGCAGCCAACAATTCAGAGACGTCTTCACCAGAGACATTCTTAGCAATCGCGACAACTTCGTCCAACTTTTGGGTAGCAAAGGAGAACCAATCCTTGATAACAGAATCTAATTTCTTTTCAGATTCCAAATCAACTGGAGTGTGTAATAAAGAAGAAGAGGTGGAGACAATAACATTGTCCTTACCGGCCTTTTCAATGGCCTTGTTAACAAAGGCAGAAGCCTTGGCAAAGTTGGTCTTCCAGACGTTTCTACCGTCAACAATACCAACAGAAAGAGATTGCTTACCGTTTAAGATAGCAGAGACTTCTTCCAATTGTTCAGGAACTCTGACGAAATCGAAATGGTAACCAGCAACTGGTAATTTAGCAATAGCAGACAAGTTTGGTCTGACGTCACCGAAGTAAGAGGTCAAGATCAATTCTGGAGCATCGGCGCTAACAAGAGCGTCGTAAGCAACTTGGAACTTAGCTTGGACAGATTCAGGTAAATCCAAAACCAAGATTGGTTCATCAATTTGAACTTGATCGGCACCAGCTTCCTTCAACTTGGCCAATAATTCCTTGTAAACAGGTAAAATCTTTTCCAATAAGGAGATTGGGTCCAAGTCAAGAGAGTCCTTGTCAGACTTACCCAAAAACAAGTAAGAGACTGGACCAACAATGACAGGTCTGGTGTGAATACCTAAAGCCTTAGCTTCGTTGAATTCATCAACTGGCTTTAAACCAGCAGCAGTGTTCAATTTGAACTCAGTAGAGTGGGAAAAGGTTGGTCTAACATAATGGTAGTTAGAATCGAACCATTTAACCATTTCCAAAGCGGTGACGTCAACAGCAGCAATAGTTTCGGTTGCCTTTCTTTGTAAACCTCTACCCATGGCAAACAAAACATCAATAGGAGCCAAGTCGAACTTGGTGTATCTGTCTGGAATGACATTGAACAAAAGAGAGAGATCAAGAACTTGATCGTAGAAAGAGAAGTCATTGGAAGGAATGATATCGACACCGGCGGTCTTTTGCAAGTTCCAGTTGTGGGCTCTCAATTCCTTACCCTTGGCCAACAAGTCTTCGACAGAGACCTTACCTTGCCAGTAAGATTCAGTGACCTTCTTCAATTCTCTTTGTCCACCAATACGGGGGAAACCTAAAATAGATGATTGAACCATTGTGATTTATTAAGAAAACTATGGAGATATAGTTGTTCTGATAAAGAAAAGGATATAAATTTCAAAATTGGCGGCATTTCCTGGGTCTTAAATAATCGAAAATTTTCATTGATCCCCGTCCCCGTTTCCGCTAACACGACGTCCAGATTGATCAACAATTTTTCATTTCTGCATATTGGACCTGTCGTATTCGTTTAAATCTGATATCTTCACATGCCGCTATGAGGAAAATCCACGTGCTTTCTGACTCCGATTGCGATTGAGAGTGAGTCATATGACTTGTCGACATTTTGAGTGCTGCATTTTACGCTACTGAGTCCAACTTGAGGGAGACACGCTCGTTTTACACGCGCTAATTTTGGACACGCAAATTTTTGCACCCAAAATTACCTAATAGATTAAAAGGTGTTGGTGGATATTAATGGTGTTAGTGAGTGCTTCGTTATACTAGGTCAACCTAGGAATCTTAAATGACAGTGCGTGCATAAAATTGTTAAAACTGGTATGAAATTTATTACCTTTTTTGTTACTACAAAGGCCGTTTCCCTTAGTTGATGAGCCTCACAGTTGTTCGGCGATCTCCAATTAGGCTCAAGAATAGAGTAATTGTCTAATTTCAAATACAATTTAATGGTTTAGCTTATAGAGAACTTTTTATTGCTCCAATAACTTCGGGCCAACTTTAATCCAGTGTATGTACTATGTATTTAGCATTCATTACTCTTTATACGTAATTGCGCTTGCAATTTACCGAATTATCACGTTTTTCAAGGTTTGTCTTACTATATTGTACTTCGGAGTACGTTTGTCACTTCCTTTACTCACTCTTATTGTTTTCACGAGAAATTTAGAGCTTATTATCTGCAATTGACTCTATATATAAATTGTAAAATTCTCATCAGTTCTATCTGGTAGTTATTACTTCAAAAAAATGTCCCTTTCTAAGTCTAGAGTAGATGCAGTAGTGGAGTCTGAACTTCCAATGGTAGCAGAAACAATACAAGCACAGGTATCGGTGGCTCCCACCAGTTTAAAGACTAATCGTAACACTGCAAAAAGATATAAATTACACTAAATGCGATAAATCCAGACACCAGACTGAATAAAATTGCACATTTTCCAGAATCCCTTTCTTACATAGATTCCTCTAACAATATCGAACCAATCGGTTGTGTTCAACTAAGGAAACTTATATTGACAAGCGTGGGTACTTATTTTTTGTTCTTCTTAGGTCCCAATATTCTGAAACCAAATATGAAGGAAGTAAAAACACAATGTAAGACACCATTGAGCAATGGATATAGTACTCTAACATCTATTTGCAACCAATAAATCCCCAAAGCCAAGAAAGTTCACTGTTGCGAGAATATCATTATGTTAGTCATTCGGAAGTTAATATCAGCCCATCCTAAGACGAACCTGTGGAGATTGAAAGGATTCGAACTAGGAACATGGCTGTAGGTAAAATAATGGCCCATATTTGATCTGTTACAGAAGAGAGCCTATCCACGATGAAGATAAATGCTGTTTACTTTAAATATAAGAGCCGTCCACTATCAGGAATTGCATATCCAGATATCAATTCCACCAACCCGTTCCACACATATACCTGAACCAGTAAATGATTCGTCAAAGGGACTAGCGATATAGGGTCAAATCCGACAATGAAGAAAATACACCACACTGCAGTAGGTAGCATAAATTTTGACACATGAAATTGCCAACAGAATGGAAATTACCGACACTACAAGAATAACATAATCAGGAACATCCATATAGTTGAGCATCATCCGACCAGTAAGATCGTCCAAATGTTGGATTTAATGATTTCCAGAGGGCTAGTATTGCCTCCAGCATAACTTTGGAATTTGCTCACAATTTATGGGCTATGACGAATTGATATAGAAGCATACACCAACAATCTCCGTAGAATGGTGAACCATATATCGGTACTTGACATTACCGGTAGTTCTGTTCACATCAAGATTTGGAAACAAAGTTGGCAAAACAGATTTGTCAGGATAAACAGGAAACGTTCATGATTCAGCATAGCCTATACCCATGAAATTGGAGGATAACTTCAACAATATTTGATGACTTTATTTGGCTCACCTTACTGGGCAGGAGAGGTTCATTTATGTATCTGAATGATACTTGAAACAGAAGAACCACCAACACTAAAATATAATCTCGAATAACTCTTGGGCCCTGGGTTTAATTCTATTTTATTCTTCCAAACATCGGAGAACATTATACTCAAGAAGCCAGGGCTTGGATAAAGAAGTAAAAGAGTCATGATCCACCAATCTGAAAGAAGAAATTCTCCTGAAAATTATTGGTTGATGAAAACCAAATTACTGTCCAAATACCCAAGAGGTAGACCTCAAATTTCACAAGAATTGGCGGATCATCATAGAGACCGCATCTAGCCCTATCCTTGGGATAGGAAGACCAATATGCAACGAGATTAGCTTCCAACCTGACTTACAAATTCTGATCCACAATTTTGCGATCTCTTATGACTGGTGGCTTCGCTGATTGAATTTGAATCATTCTGATTGTCACGACATAAGCGTCCCGAGTCTTTTGCTTACAGCATGTAGCTGTTATCTATTCAATCCGACAAATTAATGTTGAATTGTTACTTGGTGAGGAAGTTTTCATGGTCATCGTATTCAGCATATAGTTCATTTAGAATTTCGACCGCCTGAAACTCATCCAAGGGGAAATTTGCCCAAGTGAAAGAACCAAAAGTTCAAGTAGTAACCCGGAGTACACGAATGGCTCAATCTACCAAAAAGAGACTTCCAAAAGACGCATCTATCTAGTTTTTTTCAGTACTTGATTGGATTGACGTTCCCTTTGATTTTTCCATGTTTGGACGATGTTTGTAATCTTCATAGAAATGGAACAGTTCGAATGCCACCTCAACCATAATTAAAATTATGATAATCCACTCGAGTCTCGTTCCTTTCTTTTCACTCAAGACAGTCAAAAAAGCACGTTGTTCATCTGTGGCGTAGTCCAACTTGCGATTTAAAATCAGGATACGTGAGTTGATATCGAGGGTCTTGGAAACAGAGTCATAAATCTTTTCTAAGGTGGGTTCAGTCCAATATAAGTCTGGAGTCTCAATTAACTCCAGATATAAGTTGAGACGACCACGCAATAAAAATAATTTACCTGTTAATTGCAAAAAGGCCAGCTCGGATGTAGTTATACGAAGACCCTTGGATAAATGTTCGGCATTACTCTTGCTGAGTTGAAGGTGTTGTTCGAGAGAGTTTTCTAGTACCAGCAACCTCGTCAGTCTCGACATTCCAATGGCAAATGCTGCTTTATCTAAGATCTTCTTTGGACCTTGGAGGACCATAATTTCACCTTGCAAATATGAGTTTCCTTGATTCAACGGTTCATTTGTTGTAACATTGAGCTCGACCCAGTCCATTTCCTCACTCTCCCACGTCTCGTATTCCTCTACTACTGCTTGGTCGACCAATCCCTCTATCGCGTTCCCCCGTATGACAGCGTCGACCATTTCTGATTCTGTAAACCCCCATCCCACAACTGTACCATTGGACAAAACCATCACATCGTGACCTTCGTATTTTGTCATTACCACTTCATCGGGGATTACCACCTCTCCTTTCACTGCCTTTAAATCGATTGATTCACCCACCGTGAGCGATGTTACCGGGCTTAAATACTTGTCTAACATTTTGGATGTCGCAAAGTAGCCATCCCTCGTTGCAGCTCCATTTTCACTTAAGAGTGAGAGAATATACTTGGTTGATTCATGGACAAACGCAGGATCAGTTTGGCGTAGTTTATGGACAGCCGGTTTCTTTTTTGCGGGTTTCACATTCTTGGGAACCAATTCCGCTATACTGGAAGCAAATCTTGTTCTAGGGACCAAACAGCGTCCATACAGCTTAGTTAATAACCGAAGCATCCTCAATAACTAGTGAGAGATTCTACTACAAATCACAAATAAAATTTAAAGCCGAACACGACCGCGTCTTGATCTGAATAATGTAAAATCGTCGTACCATCTCAAGACCAATGCTCATAAGGAGTAGTATGGGTTAGGTATCTTCCATGAGTTATGTTGCAAGAGTTATAAGCAAGAGTTATAAACCACTTCAGTACCGTTAAAGAAACGATTTTAAACGAGTTTGGATTGAAATTTCAGTTCATTTTCATAGCACTGGTGTACGATACTTCATGAAACACCAGAAACCTTGAGTTAGCTAGGAGCGTGGATGGCCGTGAGGTGCTAGGCATTTTTCTGAACGTTAGGGACCTAGTTCAAAATTTTCCGTCCCTTCCCACCAGAGTTGAATCAGGTACGCTCCGGATTCAGGTACAGCCGGAACCCGTTACTTGTTTTGTCAATTATTTATTAATAGAGCTGCTCATCAGCAAAATAACAGACGAAAGAGGCGCTTAGTAATCAATTTGCACGCTTTTAGTTCCTAATCTACATCATCTTGGTCGTTACTCTAGACAAGCTGCAATACAATTAGGATAAGCTGTAAATCATAGTTCGGATAATCCAATTCCAGCCCCAATTTGTGTATCTCGGCGTTCTCGAGCATACGAAATTTCAGAGTTAAGGCATCGGTGATAATTCACAGCTTCGAAGACTCGCTAAGAAATTAACGCCAAACTTTCTCGATTCCTGAGAATTCCATCTAATAGACATCAACATTCGTGACGTTCTAGCCGTCACGACCCTTTGGCTTCGCCAGGTCTCAAGATGATTCTAACTTTGAAATTCGTATTTATTTACATTTTTGCCAGATTAGGAAAGGTAATTATCGATTTGTCCTGATTTGTATTGTTCTTTGATCCGAAACATTCTGTCTAAGAAACCCAGCCACTGAGATGGGAAGGGCTCGTCCAGTAAAATCGAGCTAATCCAATGGACTATGTTGATTAGATGAGTACTGCCCCCCCCCCCACCATATATTCTCTGCCTCCCCACCTCTACGTAAATGAGTACCACATCTAACAAAACGATTGAACAATCCGGAAAAGAGGGGTCCAAATAAGTTTTTCTCATGGTACAAAAATCGAACGCCTGTATAAATTCAAACAGAAATTTTATCCATAGTGACTTCCTAAAAATAAGCATTGTAGTTGGAGAGGTACTTAATCTGCTGACAAGTATCATTTTTGAAATTGAAATTTTGACAACCTTGAGTAAAGTTTGAAATACATCAGCTCAATTAAGCTATAAACACAACTAGAGTTCTGATATATTATGTGGTATGTATAGAGATGTGGTGAACGCGATGCTAACGATATAAATTAGTTAGCTCAAATCCATGTATTGGCCAACACGATTACTAACAATCTAGTGGTATTTTCGGTTACGTTAACTTCTTGGTTGACAAGTCCAGAGGTGAAATTGTCGACAACCTTATTGAAGGTCTCCAAAGATTGGAATACAGAGGGTACGATTCAGCAGGTCTTGCTATCGATGGCGACAAGAAAGGTGAAAACATCCTTGTAAAGACCGTTGGAAAGGTCAAGAACTTAAAGGATAAAATAATTGCCGACAAGATTGATAGATCCGCCATTTTTGACAACCACGTTGGAATTGCACATACTAGATGGGCCACCCATGGTCAACCAAGAGTTGAAAACTGTCATCCTCACAGATCAGATCCTACTGGTGAATTCATTGTTGTTCACAATGGTATTATCACCAATTACAGAGCCTTACAAACCTTGTTGATCGCCAAAGGTTTCAAATTCGAGTCTGAAACTGATTCCGAATGTATTGCCAAATTATTCAAGCACATTTACGATACCAACGTTGCCGCTGGTATTGATCTTGATTTGAATGCCTTGACTAAACAAGTCTTGTACGAATTAGAAGGTTCTTACGGGTTATTAGTCAAATCCTCCCACTACCCAGGTGAAGTGTGTGGTACGAGAAAGGGTTCTCCTTTATTGGTTGGTGTTAAGACCGAAAAGAAATTGAAGGTCGATTTCGTTGATGTTGAATTCCCTGAAAACGCTCCTGAAGCTCGTCCTTCCACTTCTAACGAATTGGGTTTAATGCCGGTCGCTCCAGGTGAGTCTAACTTGAGAAGTTCTCAATCCAGAGCTTTCTTGGCTGATGATGGTATTCCAATGCCAGTCGAATTCTTCTTGTCTTCCGACCCTGCTTCTGTTATTCAACACACCAAGAAGGTCTTGTTCTTGGAAGACGACGATATTGCCCATATCTACGATGGTGAATTACATATTCACAGAGCAAAGAAATCTGCTGGTGAATCCACCACCAGACAAATCCAAACCTTGGAAATGGAATTAAACGAAATCATGAAGGGTCCATACACCCACTTTATGCAAAAGGAAATTTTCGAGCAACCGGATTCTACTTTCAACACCATGAGAGGAAGAATCGACTTTGAAAACAGCAAAATCAACTTGGGTGGATTAAAGGCATTCTTGCCTACTATCAGAAGATGTAGAAGAATCATTATGATTGCTTGTGGTACCTCGTACCACTCATGTTTGGCCACCAGATCAATCTTTGAAGAATTGACTGAAATCCCAGTCTCTGTCGAATTGGCTTCCGATTTCTTGGATAGAAGATCTCCTGTATTCAGAGACGACACATGTATCTTTGTTTCGCAATCCGGAGAAACCGCCGATTCCATCTTGGCCTTGCAATACTGTTTGGAAAGAGGTGCTTTGACTGTTGGTATTGTCAACTCTGTCGGTTCATCTATGTCTAGGCAAACACACTGTGGTGTCCATATCAATGCTGGTCCAGAAATCGGTGTAGCCTCCACCAAAGCATACACTTCCCAATACATTGCTTTGGTTATGTGTGCCCTTTCGTTATCCAATGACTCTATATCCAGAGTTGACAGACACAAGGAAATTATAAAGGGATTGCAAAAGATCCCTGAACAAATCAAGACCGTCTTGCTCTTGGAAAACCAAATCAAGGACTTATGTGACTCCACCTTGAATGATCAGAAATCCTTGTTGTTGTTGGGTAGAGGTTACCAACATGCTACTGCATTGGAAGGTGCTTTGAAGATTAAGGAAATCTCATACATGCATTCTGAAGGTGTATTGGCTGGTGAATTGAAGCACGGTGTATTGGCTTTGGTTGATGACAAGTTACCTATCATTGCCTTTGCCACCAGAGATTCCTTGTTTCCTAAGGTTATGTCAGCCATTGAACAAGTCACAGCCAGAGCTGGTAGACCAATAGTCATATGTAATAGCCGTGAAGATATTGGATTCTCAGACAAGATCTTTGCTACATTGGAAGTCCCAGAAACTGTTGATTGTTTGCAAGGTTTGTTGAATGTCATTCCATTACAATTGTTAAGTTACTGGTTGGCTGTTAACAGGGGAATTGATGTCGATTTCCCTCGTAACTTGGCCAAGTCTGTCACTGTTGAGTAGATAACTACTAACTCGTCTAGATGTCAACACCAAATCTACTTCTAAGTAGTTGCCAATCATCTAACCTATTCCCACCCCACTGAAATTGAGAAAATTACAATCCTATATTTTGTCAATTGTTATGTTTATTAATTCCTATTCCTGGCTATCTTCGTGATCTATTTTATTTATTGTTTTAGCACCGTTTGCTCTGTTACGAGTTTTGGTTTGAATTTACCTGATTTTTTAATATTAGAGTTGAGTTTGTAGTAAATTGCTATTACTGAATTGAATTTGTAGGAATATTATTGAGTTGAAGTAGTCACTTCAATAATACCATCAGAACTTGAATATATAGTTTTTATTACTATAAACAATTGATAATTCCATCACATAAATATCACATAAATATTAAAATAATACCAAAATGGTACCAACTATCAAGGTACTCCTAACACGGCCAAGTGATTCACTACTTTCGCTTGAAATAACTGGATCCCCCTAAATAAGCGGCTGTATAGTCGAATATCTTCTCACCCACATCCAAGTATTTCATGGAGTAGTATCTAAGATCTTCACTTTGAATAGAATCAAAGTTTGGGGTCAACCCGGTATTTCTCTTGACACCAGCAAGAAACGCAGAAACTATCGCCAAATCAGCGGTTATATGTACAACTTTTCCAATCTGTAAATAGACAAGTGGTCGTGAGATCCTAAGATATACTGCATTTTTAGCAATGCTCCAAGATCCTGCCGACAACAAGACATTCTAGTTAGTACTGTAATTGTCCAATAATAATATGAAGCTAGACTTACTACCATAGTTAAGGAAGAGTTGAAGGAAATGTAGCAGATGAAATGGTCTTTCTTAGATAAACACTCTTAAGACGGGGTGGCAAATAAGTTACCCGGCACAAAAAAATTAACAATGATATGAAATTTTTCCTCAAGCGTATTTGAGATTGGTGGACGTTGTTTATAGCCCACAAGGACTACGGCATCGTACTAATATGAAGTGAATAGTGGACAAAAGATCTGAAATGAAACATCTGAGATGAGAAAGTTTGAAAATTGATCCATCAATACACTAGTGTAATAACAAATAAGATAAAAGATGAGGAAACACGGAGTGCTGACGAAGTGAAGTCAGAAGTAATTTAGAAAATTAAGCATAAAAGTGACAAACTCTCTACGGAGAAGTTAAGATCTCCCTATTTTGACGAAGATATGTTTATTTGTGATGATATGTTGTGATATTTCAATTCTAGAGGTTGTTGTGGTGGACGATATTTATAGGGACAAGGGCAGGGTTATGTCATGGTTAGTTTCTTTCTTATTAAACTTGTAGTAACGTTTAAAGACTAGAACAAGAAACTATTTCCAATACAGGTCGTCCTGAAAGGAACCATAACCAATACAGGTTGTCGATTTCAGTACATTGGTATTCAAGAACTCTGGTATCGGGGCTGAATGATATGGGTAAATCTATATTGGAATTTTGGCAGCAAGCTCCTTTCAAATTCAAGATGTGTCTTTGCATAACATTTGGACAAAGGTATTGTTCGTTTAAGATCATCTGAGGAAAGGGCTAATCTCAATGTTGTTTGACAATTCCAACCAGACTGAATATTTCAGCTGCCAGACAACCAAACTCTAAATATTTATAAGTGTAAAAACCCTAAACGAACATGGTGCTAGACCTCGTCACTTAGTACCAAGAGAACATGTTTCTGGACCTTGATATTGACATCCACCATGGTGCCAGCATTGCAAGTATTGTTCCGGGTAACTCCAACCATTTTCACGACATTTTTCCCCTTTGCAGAGAGCGAAAAAATGATGAAACAACAAGGACAAGCTCAGACAAGAATATAATCAGTATTGTGGGTCAAGTCATTAACATTCCTATTCCAATTTAGCACTCCTCTCGATAGTGTCGTAAATTTTGCATATTCCTACTATAATGTCTGATAGATATAGACCACCCCCTTCTGGACCGAGATCTAATAGGGATTATGACAGTGGCAAGTCTTCGTCCTCGTCATCTTCATATCGATCATCGTACAAGACAAATGACAGCAGGAATGGATATAAGCCTACTGGACCTCGAAGGTTTACAGAAAACAAAGATTCAAGATACTCAGAAAGAGACAATATAGATTCAAGATACTCAGAGAGAGACAACAATGATCATAGATACTCAGAAAGAGACAACAGATATCCAGATAGAGATAATTACAGACCTCGTGGAGACTTCTACCAACCACCACCAAGGCGACCTTTGGGTCCTAGCAAAATGGTACCCGCTGGTCCTAGCAAAATGATACCGGCAGGTCCAAGCAAAATGGTACCAACCGGACCCAGTAAAATGGTTCCACCTCAAGGACCTTCACGAGAAGTAGAGCCATCAATTGGAAGTAAAAGACCACTTCTACCATCAGAACCAAGAGGATATAGGAAGAAGAGAGAGTTCGCTTCTTCCGGCCCCGATAGGTATCAAAGCAATTATCATGGCGACAAATACAGTGGTCCTCCAAGAAGTAATAATGTTCCAGTAAAGGATCCCCGGTTTGTACCCAAAAGCAAAGTAGCAGATCCAGCCGCAGGGGGGTCAAAGCTGTCTATGATTTTTTCAGTCAAAATAACAAAACCAACAGAAATTTACAAGAGAGTACAACAGGTTGGTGAAGGGACTTACGGGAAGGTATACAAGGCCACTAATACGATAACAAATGACTTTGTTGCATTGAAAAGGTTGAGGTTGGAGAGCGAACGTGAAGGATTCCCAATAACAGCCATGCGAGAGATTAAATTGTTACAGTCGTTTGACCATGAAAATATTGTCGGATTACTTGAGATGATGGTGGAGCACAACCAGATTTATATGGTGTTTGATTATTTGGATCATGACTTGACGGGTTTGTTGACACATCCAGACTTGAAGTTGGAAGAGTGTCATCGTAAGTTTATTTTCAAGCAATTGATTGAAGGATTAAACTATTTGCACAAAAAGCGTGTGATCCACCGTGATATCAAGGGTTCCAACCTTTTATTGGATAGTACTGGACAATTGAAAATTGCTGACTTCGGATTGGCCAGAACCATGAAGATAGTGAACAATGGCGAGAGCCCTGATTACACTAACCGTGTCATAACGATCTGGTACCGTCCACCCGAATTACTTTTAGGAGCCACCGATTATGGACGAGAGGTAGATATTTGGGGAGTTGGATGTTTGTTGATTGAATTATATTCCAAGATAGCTGCGTTCCAAGGGTTTGACGAAGTTGGACAGTTGTGTAAAATATATAACGTCATGGGGACCCCTAAGTTAGAGGATTGGCCAGAAATCGAGCACTTGCCATGGTTCGAAATGTTGAAACCTAAAGTGAACATTGCCAGTCAATTCAAGCAAAAGTATGAAACGATTATGTCGCCGCAAAGTTTTGATTTGGCACAGAAGTTGTTGGCCCTCAACCCAAGATCAAGATTGACCGCAGAACAAGCATTAACTCATGAATATTTTACAAATGACCCGGCACCGGAACCTTTGACGTTCTTGAAAGATATCAAGGGAGAATGGCATGAATTCGAAACCAAAAAGAGAAGAAGAACAGAACGTAAAAGGTTACAAGATGAAGCCCGGGCAAAAGCAAAAGTGGATAATGAAGATATCTCAAACAGCATACAAGACAGGGAAGATGTTGAGACCACTGGGGGTGACAAGTTACCACCAACTGCACCCGAGCCAGAGTCAATATAGAAATGTGACAAGCTATCACACTAGTTGTAAACGCCCATTGAGAATGTTAAGTTAAGTCGCTAGTCAAGTCGCTAGTCAAGAAAGCACACTATTGAGAACCACAAGTCAAGGACCACTAGTCAATATTAACTAGTACTTGTCAGTCTCACAGGTATAGCATATAGCTTCACTAATATATATATAAGTATTGCTAAATCAATAGGAATAATACTCTAATAGAATGGTTCTGTAGACATTGAGTACTGTAGTGACTATATCGGTCTCTATCGAGACTCTATTAGTTACTTTTCTTAATTAATTATGTAATCTATCATATATTACATGCAGAATGTTGGAATTTATAGTCAGCTAGTCGAATATTGATCAAAGTTCCCTCTTCTAACTAAATTATTATTAGTTGAACCTGGTATATCCCCTACTGCCTCATATGCAACTTCCCAGTAAGTTTAATTCGAGACGTCACCCAATATTCAACTTGGAGTATTGATTGTATAATCTTCAACAAAAGGGATTTGGAATAGTAGTGACATTTGGTGATTTTAGCAAGATTTAGTGAAAAAATTAACCATAGACTGAGATGAATATCTACGGAGAATACTGTAATGGACTATTCAGTAAGTTACCAATTTATTATCTCCCTAATAATCACATAAGAGAACTATGAGTAGAGCGATTCGTTATTTTAGCATTTAAAGCTGCAAATGTGCTAACTGATTTCAATCACTATATGCAGTATATCAACATCGGTAGATTCAGCTAGAGAAATATTGTCCCAAATTACCTCTACAATCTAATTTAATGTCCAGACTGACTTGAAATAGACCCATCACACCATATATGAATCTCAGTAGTTGTAACTACTAATTACCCACTAAATAAAAGATGGAGTGTGGATTACATAATCTTCTACAAATAGTTTATCGCTCGATTGAATCTCAATATTTAATACTGAAAATATCTAATTACTGAGAGAGAAACTGAGAATAGCGATGTAGTGGACTATCCAACAAGTTACTGAATACCAGTAATTTATTATCTCCTCGAGTGAAGTACGAACGAAGCGATTAGTTCTCTCAGTATTGAAAGCTGCAAATATTAACAATTAAGGTTCTAGTAGGGTATTCTCTATATATACTATATGCAGTACATTAACATAGGTCGATTCAGCAACAGGAATAGTGGCCAAAATTGCCTCTGGCAACTAAATTAACATCCAGACTAACCTGAAATAGCCACATTACACCATGTACGAATTCCCTGTAACTTTAGATAGGTATTACCCACAATATTCAAGATGGAGATCTGATTACGTAATCAACTAGAACAGTTTTGAATACCTAGCGATTTATTTAATATAAGTATATATTGGAGATTCAGTGATAGTGAGATCTAATAAATACTTGTCTCCGCCAATAAATGCCATTAACAGATACTTGTCTCCACTATAAATACTTTATTTCTACTATTAAATCAACGCTTCGCTCAGTATCGATTTCTACTGACAAATAGTTGTACTCCCACAAACAAACGAACACTTCGCTACGCTCAGAATTGATTTCGCTACGCTCAGTATCGATTTCGCTACTCTCAGTATTTATATCCATTTACGAAGACTCAATTACGTACCTAATTTTGTGATACCTCATAACCAGAATGTGCACAAAGAGTCCTTGAAATAAGATCGGATCGTCCACAGAAACTGAATCGGCTATACCTGACGTGCAGTCTCTAAAGAACTCATCAGATCCTCCATCGGGGTCATCGTTTCGAACCTCGTCAAGCACTTGCGAAGGACCTCAAACTTCCGAACCACCAGACATCACACCGTAAACTCCGAAAAACTGCTATTAAAATATTGAGGTAATTTGACGTAGCCTCCATGACGTCGTCTGGCTGCAATGCTCACCAAAGCATCCCCAACCTTGAAAAATCCTTTGAAATGATCACGAAAAAATGTGTGCTTGGTCGATTGCCCCGGAGTAAGCGGCGAGAGAGAGAGTCGTAGTCGCAAGGCTCATTTAGAGAATATGCCGATCTGGCAGGAGGCCAGGTGCACTCTTACCCGGGAAATAACACACTCAACACAATTCCATATTGTTCTTGACACTTCCAAAGAGCACTTCCCCTCCTATACGAAAGTTGCTTTCAGTGAGATATCACCCCTGCTCAGCCTTAGATCATACTCGTCGTTTAAGCATTCTCCTGACTATCCCAGTAGGACCCTTGGATGGCGGAGGGGGTGAGTTGTAGGGGACATTAATCAGTTCCATTTATTATATGCAGTCACAGACGATTTTGATTAGTTAACATAAAAAAATGACAACACCCTTGTCATGAAGAAGAAGGAAATAAAATCCATCAGCTAATAAACTTCGTTGTATAGGACGACTAGATGCGAACTAGAACTGGTTAACAAACATCTTACAATCAGCAGCAAATCCACCAAAAAAAACGATTTATCTGGAGTTGTCTCCCTAATTTTTAACATACTTAACTATGGGGTCTTGTGCTTCAAAAGAACCTGCGGTCGCCACACCGACGAACGCAGGCAAAACCCAAGCAAAGCGTCAAGAACAGTCACAGGCATTGAAAGCAAATGCCCATAAAGAAAATACCAAAGATGGCAAGCCCCTGGCCCAGAATAGCACATCCTCAGACTCGTATGGGCTTGAAAAGGCTCTAGATGGGATTGGTACAAACCCAGTGGATATTGCAGCAGCACAGGATGTGAATTCCAAAAAGGAAGTCAAGGTGTTGTTGCTAGGATCGGGGGAAAGTGGGAAGTCCACCATTGTTAAACAAATGAAAATCTTACATAAAGATGGATACACCAAAGAAGAACTCTACGAATACAAACCCTTTGTCTACAAAAACGTCCTCGACTGCATCAGAAACGTTATCAATGCCATAATCGAATTACAACCAGACTTGATCAAAAAAGACGACATCGATGTCGACACCAAAAGCGAAGAAAGCTTGAAAGAATTTAAAGGGGCAGTTGAAAAACCCATCAAACATCTCAAACAAGAAGATTTGGATCTTATTTTGGAATACGAATTCTCCATAGACTCAGACGAACCATTTAGCTCAGATGTGGCAGATAAAATACACCAAATATTCAACAATCCAGCAGTCCAAAAATTCATCAAGATCCAACAAGGTAATTTCTACTTGATTGATTCAACAAAATACTTTTTGTCGGATATTGTCAGAATTTCAGACTCAAATTATGTGCCGTCTGTCAGTGATGTGTTGAGAACTCGTAAAAAGACCTCGGGTATCTTTGATTGCACCTTCGAAATGGGTAACGGCTTGAATATTCACATGTATGACGTTGGAGGACAAAGATCCGAACGTAAAAAGTGGATCCATTGTTTTGATAATGTAACGTTGATTATCTACTGTGTAGCGTTGTCTGAATATGACCAGGTCTTGCTTGAAGAAACCAGTCAAAATAGACTCGAAGAATCATTGAACTTGTTTGACTCTGTTGTCAATTCCAGATGGTTCGCCAGAACAGCCATTGTCTTGTTTTTGAACAAGATCGATGTTTTTGCAGACAAATTACCATACTCACCTTTGGAAAATCACTTCCCCGACTACACTGGCGGTGCCAACATTAACAAGGCCGCAAAATACATTCTCTGGAGATTCACACAAGTCAACAGATCCGGCTTGAACATATACCCCCACGTCACCCAGGCAACAGACACATCTAATATTCAATTGGTCTTTGCGGCCATCAAGGAAACCATCTTGGAGAACTCTTTAAGAGATAGTGGTATTTTGTAATTTTCAAGACAGTGGTAACTTGCAATTCTCAGATCAGTGGTATCTTGTGATTCTCACGAGTGTGTATCTTGTAATTTTCAAAACAGTGGTATCTTTTCAGGCATCTTCTGATTCTCAACTATTCCTTTAATGTCTTAATTAATATTCACTTTGGACCTCTTTCCTTGGTTGGACTTTTGAGATAGAATACACTTCTCGTTATATGTGTTACTATCGATAAGAAAAATAAATTAGCACCATATATTTTTACGTAAGTTAATAATTCATATCTATACGTGTTAAATAATTCCATTATATAATGTTAATGAAATATTAAATATTGATTAAGAGGATCTATACAAGCAAAAAATTGATTTAGCATTTTTAATAGCACTTATCAAATATCAAAATTAGCTTCATTTGAAATAAACTTAATGCACTA
>Ga0065707_10001036_pt1 | contig 19737 bp, 18 predicted proteins | sample SwiRhicommuniRL3_FD_59094 | JGI IMG/M metagenome (GOLD analysis project Ga0065707, IMG submission 59094) | Switchgrass rhizosphere bacterial communities from Rose Lake, Michigan, USA - RL3 v2 (version 2) | ecosystem: Host-associated > Plants > Roots > Rhizosphere > Soil | place: East Lansing...
CGGAGCGATCGATTGTGACGTGTTTTGTCGCCCACATCGCCCAGCCAAACAGCGGAACCCGCAGAAGCTCTTTTTTGGCGATCCAACGGAGTTGAAACCGAACCAGGCTTTGAACCAACACTGGAATATCNATGTTGCTTTGATGATTGACCATGAAAATGTANTGATGACCGGCTTCGATATTCTCCAGTCCGCTGACGGTGACGGATATTCCGCCAATGCGCAAAACGAGCCATGTCCAGAGTTGGTTGATACGATAGACCCGCTTGCCGTGCAGGTCGAATGGGCCGAGCGCAATTGTCGCAATCGCAAGTGGTACGGTGACCACAAGTAAAACGGCTATCTGGGCAAGGTAAAACATAAAGAATATTATGAGTGAGAATGCGAAAACGGTGGAAAGTTGTTGGATGATATTAGTTCTTGGCCCCATAAAAATCAACGAGACAGAGTGTTCTCGCGACGCCGCCATTTGCGATTGACACTCTGGCAGGGCGGCGTTAAGTTGGCTCAACTTTCCCCGCCGAGCACTGCGCTTCGGCAGCTTGGAGATTCATATGTCCGTGAACAAAGTCATTCTAATCGGTAATCTAGGCAAAGATCCCGAAGTGCGCTTTACCCAGACCGGCAGCGCCGTGGCGAATTTCTCGATCGCCACATCCGAACAGTGGAATGACCGCGACGGCAAGCGGCAAGAACGAACGGAATGGCACAATATCGTCGTGTGGGGGAAGCAGGCCGAGACCTGCGGCCAGTATCTGGCAAAAGGCCGCCAGGTTTATGTCGAAGGCAGCATTCGAACGCGCAATTACGACGACAAAACCGGCACGAAACGCTATGTTACGGAGATTATCGCCCAACGCATCCGCTTCCTCGGCGGTGGCGGCGGAACGCGGGTGGCCGCGGAGATGGATCAGAGCAGTGGTTCGGACGACACGGGAGGCGGAGGAGCGCCGCCCTTGGACGACGATATTCCTTTCTAGTTTGCTGGCCTTGTATTGTTTTGCCAGCCGGTGCCGGGTGGCTCTCATCAATCTCAAGTGTTTTTATTAATCTGCTTTTCACAATTCTGCCTGGGATAGAGCATGGATCGCCTGCCATTGCACAACATCGATGTCGACGCGGCCCTGCGGACGATCTTGGAGGGTACCGCGACCGAAACCGGCGAGCAGTTTTTCAAGGCGCTGGTGAAAAATCTTGCCGGCGCATTGAACACTCATGGCGCGTGGGTGACGGAATATTTTCCCGAATCGCGCAGGCTCAGGGCACTGGCCTTTTGGGTGGGCGATCAATGGCTCGACGGTTGGGAGATGGTGGTGGACGGAACGCCCTGCGAACAGGTCATCAATCAGCGCTGCTTGATTCATATTCCGGATAACTTGCTGAATATCTACTGGGACGATCCTGACGTGAAGGCGGTCGGCGCTGCCAGCTACATGGGTATGCCGCTCCTCGACTTGGACGGTAAAATCCTCGGTCATCTAGCCATTCTCGATAAGCGCCCGATGCCGCCTGAGCCGAGAGCCCAAGCATTGTTCCAGATCTTTGCCGCCCGCGCCGCCGCCGAGTTGCGCCGCCTGCGGGCCGAGACCCAGGTGCGCGAGCGCGAGCAAAAGCTTGGCCGCCTGGTCTCCGGCGCCATGGACGCAATCATCGAACTCGATCACCATCTCACAGTGACGCAGATGAATCCCGCGGCGGAAAAAGTTTTCGGCTGCGCGGCGACCGAGGCCGCCGGCCATGACTTCACGCATTTCCTGTCATCGGATTCGCGCGAAAAGCTTGCCCGCCTAATTGTCGATCTCGACACTCGTCCGGACGGACAACGCTCGTTGTGGATTCCCGGCGGTCTGGCCGCGGTCAGTGATCGCGGCGAGAACGTTCAGGCGGAGGCGACGCTGTCGCGCTTCGACCTCGAACGCGAGCCTTTCTACACCCTCATCCTCAGGAACGTCAACGACCGGTTGGAGGCGGAGCAGAAAATTCACTCGCTCACCGTCGAAGCCGAGTATTTGCGCGAAGAGCTCAAGAGTGTGCTTGGCGCCGACGAGGTCGTGGGTGAAAGCGAAGCGCTTTTGAAAGTCCTTGGAGACGTGAAGGAGGTCGCGGCGACCGACGCCAGCGTGCTGATCCTCGGCGAGACCGGCACGGGGAAAGAGTTGATTGCCCGCGCCATCCATCGGGGCAGCCGGCGCGCCCATAAGCCGCTCATCAAGGTGAATTGCGCGGCGATGCCCGCGACTCTGATCGAGAGCGAGTTCTTCGGTCATGAACAGGGCGCTTTCACCGGCGCGACCAAAAAGCGGGACGGGCGCTTTGCTCTCGCGCACGGTGGAACCATATTTCTCGATGAAATAGGCGAGCTGCCGCTTGATTTGCAGTCCAAGTTGCTTCGTGTGTTGCAGGAAGGAGAGTTTGAGCCGGTGGGCAGCTCGCAGACGCGCAAGGTGGACGTGCGCGTGATCGCCGCGACCAACCGCGATCTGGAAAAATCCGTTCGTGAAGCCAAGTTCCGCGAGGATTTGTACTATCGGCTTAATGTGTTCCCAATCGAGTTGCCCGCCCTCCGCGAACGGCGCGGCGACATCGGCATTTTGGCAACGGCGTTTGCGCAAAAATATGCCCAACGCCTCGCCCGCACCATCGAGACTCCGTCCGATGATTGTCTAAGGCGGCTTGAAGCCTACAGTTGGCCCGGGAACGTGCGCGAGCTGCAAAACATCATCGAACGCGCCGTTATTACCGCTCGCGACGGACGGCTTAACCTGGATCGCGCGCTGCCGGAAAGCATAAACGCGACAGCCCCCGTGCTCTCGACCGGAGAAAATGCAAACCACCGCGTTCGTACGGTTAAGGAGCTTGCGGTGTTGGAGCGTCAAAACATTATCGCCGCATTGGAATCCTCCGATTGGAAGATCGCCGGGGGAAGCGGCGCCGCTCAGATGCTCGGTATCAAACCCACCACGCTCACCTCCCGCATGAAGGCGCTCGGCATCGAGCGCAGGCGCGCACCTTCGGCCGCAACTCACGAAAATTTGTATCGACAGCCCACGAAATCTCGTCAGTGACGAATTCTCGCCACTGGCGCAAGACTTTGCACAACGATCTAAGTTGTTGAAGTTTTTGATTTTAACCGCTCATTCCTCGGCTGGCACGGTTGCGGCAATAGGAATCGGACAGGGCTATGACAGAACAGCAAATAAGGGTTCCGAGGAGCGATTATGCAAAGCAATTATAGTTATCAGGGAGCGGTCGAGATATCGGAGCGGGTCGGCTGGCGGATTGAGGATATCATAGGGGGCGAGAAGCGCCTGGATTTTAGCAGAGCATTCCTGCCGGAGTCTCTGGCACAGGTGCAACAGCTCGGATTTCTAGCGCCAGAGGAGAAGAGACTATTGAATCAGATCCGGGGACACGAGTACTTGGCCATGTTCGGTCTGGTCGAAGAATTCATTCTCCCGTACGTGGTCGACCATGCGCGACCCAAGCTGTCGGGAGATGATTACCGGGCGCGGGCGCTGTTGCATTTTGCCGGCGAAGAGGCCAAGCACATTCATCTGTTCAAGATTTTTCGCCGGGAGTTCGAGGCTGGTTTCGGCAGTCAATGCGAATTCATCGGGCCGGCCGAGGACGTGAAAAAATTTGTCCTATCACACAGCCCGCTGGGGGTTGCGATCGCGATCCTGCACATCGAGTGGATGACGCTGAGACACTATATTGAAGGCGTACGGGACAATCGGGATCTCGACTTGCAGTTCAAGAGTTTGCTCAAGCATCACTGGCTGGAGGAGTCGCAGCATACCAAGATCGACACGCTGATTGTCGAGGAGCTGGCGGCAAGCGCATCAGCGAAAGAGCTTGACCAGGCATTTCAAGACTACGCCGAGATCGGCGGGTTTATCGACAATGGGATCAAGCAGCAAACCGAATTCGATGTGAAGGCATTTGTCAGCGCAACCGGGCGAAGGCTCGGCAAGAGCGAGCGTCGGGAGATGGCCGAAACGGTGCTCAAGGGAATGCGCTGGACGTATCTGGGGACGGGGATGACCCATCCGAACTTTCTCGCCACGGTGGAACAAATCAAGCCCGGGGCAAGAACTCAAATCGAAGCCATGGCGCCGGCGTTTTGCTAGCGGGCCCAATGAAACGAAGGAGAACAATTCTATGACAACACAAGTGTCGAAGGCCACAGAAGAGCTCAAGGGCACGATCAAGGGGCGCATCCTGGTTCCCGGTGATCCTGAGTATGACGAGGCCCGCCAGATATGGAATGCCATGATCGATCGCCGCCCGGCGGTGATCGCGCAGTGCGCGAACCCCGCCGATATTGCACCCGTAATCGCATTCGCGCGGCGCAATAAATTGGAGCTTTCGATTCGCGGCGCAGGTCATAACATCGCCGGCAACGCCCTCTGTGACGGCGGCGTGACAATAGATTTTTCGAACATGAAAAACGTCCGCGTGGACGCCGCCAAGAGGCGGGCTTTTGTCGAGCCGGGGGCCACGCTCGCGGATCTGGATAAAGCGACCCAAGCACATGGTCTGGCGACGCCCGTGGGAATCAATTCGACGACCGGCATCGCCGGTCTGACCCTCGGCGGCGGCTTTGGTTGGCTGACTCGCCAATACGGGTTGACGATTGATAATCTCGTCAGCGTCGACGTGACTACGGCCGACGGCAAGCAAATTCAGGCAAGCGAAAAAGAAAACGCGGATCTTTTCTGGGCGATTCGCGGCGGCGGCGGCAATTTCGGCGTCGTCACCCGGTTTGAATTTCAACTGTTCCCCGTTGGTCCAGAAATAGTTGCCGGCTTGATCGTATTTCCTTTCGCCCAGGCAAAGCAGATACTCACCCAATATCGTCAATTCGTAAAATCGGCGCCGGAAGAGCTAAACGTGTGGGTCGTGCTGCGCAAGGCGCCACCGTTGCCTTTTCTTCCGGAAAGCGTGCATGGCAAAGAAGTCGTCGTGCTGCCGATCTTTTACTCAGGCGCCAAGGCGGAAGCGGAGAAACTCATCGCGCCTCTGCGTGCTTTTGGCACCGCCCATGGCGAGCACATCGGCGCCCAGCCCTATGTCGAGTGGCAAAAGGCATTTGATCCCCTGCTCACCCCCGGCGCCAGAAATTACTGGAAATCCCACAACTTCACGGAGCTGAACGACGGAGCGCTCAGCGCGATTGTCGAATTTGCCGGGAAGCTGCCCTCGCCGCAGTGCGAGATTTTCATCGGACTGATTGCCGGCGCCCAGAATCGTGTCGCACCTAACGCGATGGCCTATGCTCACAGGGATGCGAAGTTCGTGTTGAACGTTCATGGGCGATGGGACGACGCGAACGATGACCGGAAGTGTATCGCGTGGGCGAGGGAGTTCTTCGACGCGAGCGCGCCGTTTGCATCAGCGGGTTCGTACGTCAACTTTATGACCGCGGAGGAAGGGGATCGCGTTGCCGCGGCCTACGGATCCAATTATGACCGTCTGGTGGAGATCAAAAAACGCCACGACCCGGAAAATATTTTTCATTTGAATCAGAATATAAAGCCCTAAGGGGTCTGATCGTGGATTCCATCTCCAATGAGAGACGCTCAAGGCCGATCATTGTTTACGCGACCCGGTTTCGATCTTGGCCTTGCAAAAATGCCGCGATATTTTCTTCGACTTCCTTGAGTAACCGCTCGCGCGAATCGCGGGCAGACCAAGCAGTGTGCGGCGTGACGATCAAATTATCGAGCTCTTTGGCGGCCAAAACTATCGGGTGGTCGGCGGGAGGCGGTTCCTGCGTGATCACATCGAGGGCAGCGCCGGCGATTCGTTTGTCGCGAAGCGCAGCGACCAGCGCCGCTTCGTCGACGAGTGCGCCGCGGGCGGTATTGATCAAAAACGCCGTCGGTTTCATGAGCGACAGGGACTGGCGGTTAATCAGGTTTCGGGTTTCGGGTGTCAGGGGGCAATGAAGAGAGATGATATCCGCTTCACGGAGCAACTGGTGCAACGTCATGCGGTCCTTTGCAGTCGGTCCCTCCACTCCAGGCCTCATGGCAATTAGGACTTCGAGGCCGAAAGCGCGCGCCATTTGCGCCACGGCTTGGCCGATGCTGCCATAACCGACGATGCCGAGTTTCTTTCCGCTGAGCTCCATCGTGGAAAATGTCAGTAGTGAAAAAACCGCGCTTTTCTCCCACGCGCCGGCTTTCACGGCGTCGATGTATTTTCCCGCTTGTGTTGCCGATTCCAGAATCAGCGCCATGGTAAACTGCGCCACCGATTGGGTCGCATATCCCGGGACGTTGCACACCTTGACGCCGCATTTCGGTGCTTCCTCGCGGTCGATGATGTCGGTACCCGTGGCCGCCACGGCGATGAGCTTTAAATCGCGCGCTTCCGGCGAATTGAGAATCGTTTTATCGATCACGACTTTGTTCGTGATCGCGATCGAGTGACCGGCAAGCCGCGCGGTGGTTTGGCGCGGATGGGTGACCGGATGGATCGTGCAAGTCCAGTTTTTGGTGAATCGTTCAAGCGAGCTGTCTCCGTAAGTCGCGGCGTCCAGCACGACGATTTTCGCGGGCTGGGTGCTCATTTTGAAAGCCTCCCCGCCGACTCCAGTTTTTTCGCTTCATCCCAAAACCGATCCATCTCCTCGAGAGAAGATTGATCAAAGGTTTTGTTCGCTTGCTGCAATTGCGCCTCGATGTAATGAAAGCGACGCGTGAAGCGGTCGATCGTCTGCCCCAGAGAATCTTCGGCTTCGACATCGAGAAAGCGCGCAAGATTGACGACGGAAAAAAGCAGATCGCCGAGTTCTTCTCCTACCCGCGCTTTATCGCCAGAGGCTGCGGCGGTTTTGAGCTCATCGATTTCCTCGTGGATTTTTTTCCAAACCGGTTCGATGTCGGACCAGTCGAAACCTAGGTGGGATGCCCGTCGGGTTATGCTTTGAGCGCGCGCCAAGGCCGGCATGGCCCTGGGCACATTACCCAAGGCCGATTTCGCTTCGCCGTCCTGTCTCTCGCTGGTCTTGATCTGCATGCGTTGCTTCAAAACGGCGGCCGTGTCGTCGGGCAGCGGTGCGCCGGCAAAGACGTAGGGATGGCGGCGAATAAGTTTCTCGGTAAGTTGAGCAATGACATCTTCCGCGGTGAACCGGCCTTTCTCCGCGGCGATTTGCGAGTGAAAAACCACTTGGAGCAGAACGTCGCCCAATTCCTCCTTGAGCTTTTGCGGGTCGCCGTCGTCGAGGGCTTCGAGCAGCTCGTAGGTCTCTTCGAGCAGACACGGCTTGAGCGAGAGGTGGGTTTGCTCCTTGTCCCAGGGACAGCCGGTGTTGCTGCGCAGGCGCGCCATTACGTCCAGCAATTCGGCGAATTTGTGTTCGACTTCTTTGTCGCTCACGCGATCAACCCTCCATGGTGATTGCACTTTTCTGAATGCCCGGCAGTGTGTTAGATCTTACGTGGCGTGGGTTTTGAAGTCCAGTTGGTGCGGCTCTTTGAGTGAATCGAGAACAACGATCGAGGAGAGCGTATCACGTATCGTTGCGATGGGATCCGGACATCGGTCCTGAGACTTCACCGGACGCCGCTTAAATTTGAATGGAGGAAGATCATGCCGATCGCCACAGTCGATGGGATAGAAACCTATTACGAAACCCATGGTTCCGGATCGCCGATATTAATGTGCGCGCCCGGGGGATTTGACGCCTCGGTCGACAAATGGCGCGGCGCGAGCGCGTGGACGGGGATCGACGCCATCAAAACGCTCGCCGCTGAGCACTCGGTCATTATTTATGACCGGCGCGAGTGCGGCCAATCCGGTGGGCGCCTGGAACGATTGGGTTGGGCGAGCTACACGCGCCACGGCAAGGCGCTGCTCGATCATTTGAAAATCCAAAGCGCCTGGATCATGGGCGGCTGTATGGGCTGTTCGGTGGCCCTGGCGTTCGGTGTGCACTATCCGGAAACGACGCGCGGATTGCTGCTGCACTGGCCGGTGGGCGGCTATCGCTGGAAAGTAAACAGCCTGGACAGGTTCATGCGCCACTACAATTTCGCCAGGGAAAAAGGGCTTGGTGGCGTCGTCGAACGGGCGCGCGGCGGCAAGACTTTTTGGATGGACCCGGAGGGCGGGCCATGGGCGGCGCTGATCGCTCGCGACAGCGCATTTGCCGGTCAGTTCGCGGCCCAGGATCTTGAACGCTATCTCGGCATGATCATCACTAGCGGACGCGGTCTCTTCGATCGCGATACTGCGCCCGGGGCTGAGCCGGAAAATGTGCTCGGTGTCAAAGCCCCGTCCCTGATTATTCCAGGAGACGATCCGTCCCACGCCACATCCGGCGCGCACTATTTGCGCGAGCTGCTGCCAAAAGCCGATTTCTGGAACGTGATGCCGCCGGAACAGACGACTCAAAAAGTTTGCGACCGCATTCTGGAATTTAGCCGGCAGTAGGAGTGTGGACCACCCAAAAAAAATCTGATAGAGAAAATCACTTCCAAATCGAAAACATTTCCGCAGGAGGTCTACTCATGGACGTCAGCAGCTCAACGGTGCAATTGAACACTTCCGACGGCAAGATGGACGCTTATGTTGCGCAACCGAAGGACGGCGGGAGCTATCCCGGTGTCGTGGTGATCCAGGAGGCTTTCGGAGTCAACGATCATATCAAAAAAGTGACCGAACGGCTCGCCGCCGAGGGTTATGTCGCAATCGCGCCGGATATTTTCCACCGCGAAGCCGAACGGATCATTTCCTATGCCGAAATGCCGAAAGCGATTGCCACCTTACAGCGGGTGCAGGATCCCAAGGCGATGGAGGATGTGGGCGCGGCGATAGCGCACCTCAAATCGCGGAGCAACGTCAAGTCAGGCTCCATCGGCGTCATCGGCTTTTGCATGGGCGGCCGGCTTACCTACCTGGCTGCGGCGCACCACGCGAGCGACGTCAAAGCCGCGGTGCCCTACTATGGCGGCGGTATTCCGATGGGCAATCCGAGCCCGCTGTCGCGCAGCGGCGAGATCAAGTGCCCGATGTACCTCTTCTTCGGCGCCAAGGATCAATTGATTTCAATGGATCAGGTCGGACAGATCAACACCGAGCTGACGACCAAAAGGGTTCCATTTCAGATGAAGATCTATCCGGAGGCCGGCCACGGCTTTAACTGCGATGACCGCGGCAGCTACCATGAAGCGTCGGCGAAAGATGCCTGGGAGAAGACCAAGTCCTTTTTCGCGCAACATCTAAAATAGCCTGGATATCGATTCGTGTAAGGGAGAGAGAAAGCTTCCCGCTTTTTCTCTCCCTTTTTTGTTTCTTTGGCGCAAATCCGCTACACTGCCAACCATCATGCCGCGCGTAAAAAACCGGGATCAGGTCAAGGTCGGACTCGTGCAGATGAGCTGCGGTGAAAATCCCGCGGCCAACTTGACCAAGGCCGTTGAGCGGGTCGCGGCGGCGGCAAGAAAGGGCGCGCAAATCGTTTGTCTTCAGGAGTTGTTTCGCTCCCGTTACTTCTGCCAGAGCGAAGATCAACGGAATTTTAAGCTTGCGGAAACGATCCCCGGCCCGAGTACCGAGGCGCTGAGCGAGCTCGCGCGCGCCAGGGAGATCGTGATCGTCGCGTCGCTCTTCGAGCGGCGGTCCGCGGGCATTTATCACAACACGGCCGTGGTGATCGACGCGGACGGATCCATGGCGGGCAAATATCGCAAGATGCATATCCCCGACGATCCGCTTTACTACGAAAAATTTTATTTTACGCCGGGCGATCTCGGGTTTCCGAGCTTTCAGACGCGCTACGCAAGGGTTGCCGTGCTCATCTGCTGGGATCAATGGTTCCCTGAGGGGGCGCGTGCGGCGGCGCTGTCGGGCGCGCAGATTCTTTTCTATCCGACTGCGATTGGCTGGATTCCCGGTGAACCGCGTGCGGTGGCGCAGAACCAGCGTAACGCCTGGGAGATTATTCAGCGTTCTCACGCGGTGGCGAACGGAGTCTACGTCGCGTCGGTGAATCGCGTCGGGCGCGAAGGCAAGATTAAATTCTGGGGTCATTCTTTTGTCGCCGGCCCGTTCGGCGAGCTCGTCGCTCACGCCGACGGCGAGCACGAAGAAATTCTTGTCGCCAGGTGCGAACTGCAAAAAATCGAAGAGACACGCCAGAGCTGGCCGTTTCTGCGCGACCGGCGCATTGATGCCTACGACGCCTTGCGGGCGCGTTTTCTCGAAAGCCGCGGCGGACGCTAATCGCTCCGTTGTTTTCATGAAACTGTCCGAAACGAAGCAAGCTACGCCCCGTTCCCTCGGCTACTCGATGCCCGCGGAATGGGCGCCGCACCGCGCCACATGGCTTTCCTGGCCCCACAATCGAGAGACCTGGCCGACCGATCTGGAGAAGGTGCGCGGAGTTTGGACGCAGATGGCGTGCGCGCTCTCGCCCTCCGAACAAGTCTATGTATTGGCCAATGATGGTCGCACCGAGCAGGAGATCGCCGCGCGTTTAAAGCAGGCTGGCGCCGTGATGAAAAATATCACGTTGCTCAAGATCCCCACCGTCGATGTCTGGATGCGTGATTATGGACCGACATTTGTTACGCGAAACTCGACCGAGCTGCCGCTCGCCTGCAACGATTGGATTTTCAACGGTTGGGGCCGCAAATACAAAACCTACGAGGAGGATGATCAGGTTGCGCCGAAAATCGCGAGCATGCTCGAAGTTCCTGTCTTCGACCACGACATCATACTCGAGGGCGGTTCTATTGAAGTCAACGGCGCCGGCGCCTGTTTGACCACGGAGCAATGTCTGTTGAACAAGAATCGCAACCCGCATCTCACTCGCGGCCAAATCGAGGGGCGTCTCGAAGACGGTCTTGGCGTGTGTCATATCATTTGGCTCGGCGATGGAATCGTCGGCGATGATACCGACGGCCATATCGATGACATCGCGCGCTTCGTCGATCCGACGACGGTTGTGTGCGTTCTCGAGGCCAATGCCAAGGACGACAATTACCGCCCTCTGCGGGAGAACTACGAGCGCTTGCAAACGGCGACGGATCAAGACGGCAAGAAACTTTCCGTTGTGAGTCTGCCGTGTCCCGAAGCGGTTTACTGCGAGGGTGCGCGCTTGCCGGCGAGCTACGCCAATTTCTATGTTGCCAACGACGTTGTCCTCGTTCCCGTTTTCAACGACCCCAACGATGCTGCGGCTTTGGGTATCTTGGGAGATCTGTTTCCGCGGCGAAAAGTCGTCGCACTTCGTTGCAATGAAGTCGTCGCCGGTTTGGGCGCGATCCACTGCGTGACGCAGCAGGAGCCCATGGCAATGGCATCATGATGGCGCATCCTAGAAAAAAGTGTTGCCGAGCGTGTCGNCGCCGCGTGATTTAGTTCGAGACACCAAGAGCGATGGTTTCAACTCGAACCCATTCCCGGCCGCAAGCACAATCCAAAATATCCNATCGCGCTGCGGTCGCGCGCATAAACGCTCGCAGGGCTTGACAATTTCTCACACTCGCCTATGCTACGCGCTTGTATGGGGCAGCTGATCCAAATCCGCGAACTGCATCAAGCGCGCCGGCGGCGTTCGGAGCAGCTGAGCATCGAGCAATGCGTGGATTTGCTGGAATGGAACATGAAAAAAAGCGTTGATGATTACTTCAACGCGCCGCGCGAGGAACGTTCCATGCGAGCAACGCAGATTCGCAAACTCAGTGAGATTTTGGAATACGCCGTAAGACTCCTCTGATTACACCCCACGGTAAATCGTGGAACTGTCCAACCCCCTGGTTTTAATTGTCCCCGCAGTCGTAGCTCTGTTTTTTCTCGGTTGGTTCTTCCTGAACCGGATGCGGTCGGTTCTGCGGGAAAAACACGATGACCCGTCGCTGCTGTTCTTACAGCAACAAATAGAGCAACTTCGCATGCAGTTCAGCCAGGCGTTGGATAACAACGCGCACGCGATCCAGCAACAACTTGGACAAATGCTTGGCCACGTCAACGACCGGCTGCGAGACAATGCCGATGTGCTGAGCCAGACTCAACAGAGTTTGGGCGAGCGATTGGACACTGCGGCGCGCGTCGTCGGCCAGGTGCAACGCAGCCTGGGCGGGCTGGAAGAAGCCAATCGCAAAATTTATGAAGTCGGCAAGGACATCGCTTCGCTGCAAGAGATCTTGCGGGCGCCCAAGCTCCGGGGCGGCCTGGGTGAATATTTTCTCGAAGATTTGCTGGCGCAGATTCTGCCGTCGCAGCATTTTGCGACTCAGTACAGTTTTCGCAATGGTGACAAGGTCGACGCCGTAATCAAGCTGGGCGCGGCGCTGGTTCCCGTGGATGCGAAATTTCCATTGGAAAATTTCAAGCGCATTCTGGAAGCTGCCAGCGATGACGACAAAATCCGGGCGAAAAGGCAGTTTGCCGCCGATGTGAGGAAGCATATCGATGCCATCGCGGCCAAGTATATATTGCCGGACGAGGGCACCTATGATTTCGCGCTCATGTATATTCCAGCCGAAAACGTTTATTACGAGACGATCATCAAAGATGACGCGCCGGATGATAAAGGATTGAGTCACTACGCCATGACGAAACGCGTGGTGCCGGTGTCGCCGAACAGCTTGTACGCCTACCTCCAGGCGATCGTTTTAGGCCTGAGAGGGATGAAAATAGAGGATCGCGCGAAAGAAATCGTTCAATATCTGAGCCGGCTGCAGGGCGACTTCGGGAAGTTTCGCGACGAATTCGCGCTGATCGGAAAACATCTGGGTCACGCCCAGGCCGGATATCAAACCGCCGACCGCCGCTTGGAGCAATTTTCGCAAAAGCTGCTGACTGCGGACAGGGATCAGGAAGAGCTCGGCGATACTACGCCGAGCGCAAGAGCGCGATAGGTTTTCGACCGATTTCAATCCACGAGCGGGGACAGTACGAAAGTGCGGTTAAGTTTATTTTCTCGCCTGACTATCGGCTATTTGGCGATCTTTCTGATCGTTGCGCTGGCCAGCGGCTACGCGGTTCTCAAGCTACGGGACTTTCGCGATCTGACCGAGTCCATTCTCAGGGTGGATACCCGCCTTCTCGATCACGAAAAAACGCTCGCCGATCTCCTGCTGGCGCAGAGCCGAGCCGAGCAAAAATTTTCAATCACCAGAGACGAAGCTTGGTACATGCAATTCGAGCGGCTGAAAATTGATTTTGAAGCCAGACTGCAAAGCGCGGTCGATTTGCAGGATCGTGCGGCGAGTCCGGTCTTGCAGCAGATCGCCAACGCTTACCGAAGTTACGACGAGCTCGTGGCTGACGAGTCCCGCATGGTTCGGGCCAAAAAAACGTATCCCCAGGCGCAGTACAAACAGGATAAGGACGCGTTGATCGATTCGATTTTGTCCGCGCTTGAAAAAATTCGCACGAATCAACAGCGGTTGACTTACGCCAAGGTGACCGATCTTGCGGCGGCCGCCGACCAGGCGGCGGAATTCGCCGGGTTGATTTCGGTGACGTGCCTGCTCGCGATCGTCCTGATGACGTTTTTTATCACCAAAAGCATCACCCGCCCGATCGATTTACTGAAAAACAAGACTCGGGAGATCGCCAGGGGAAATTTCGAAGGAAAGCTGCTGGTACGTTCGCCGCCGGAAATCGGCGAGTTGGCGACGGCCATCAACTCGATGTGCGAAAAGTTGCACGAGCTCGATCGGTTGAAAGCGGATTTTTTTGCTTCCATGTCGCATGAACTGCGCACGCCATTGACTTCAATCAAGGAGGGTACCGGTTTATTGCTGGAGGGCGTTGGCGGTGAAATCACCGACAAGCAACGCAAGCTCTTAGGCATACTTGCCGAAGAGAGTAATCGCCTGATCGATCTGGTCAATTCGCTGCTCGATCTTTCCAAGATGGAAGCCGGCATGATGTCCTACGACTTCGAGATGACTCACGTGGATGTGTTGATTAAACGCGCCCTGTCGGAAATCACGCCTTTGGTGGAGACAAAAGAAATCGCCCTGGAGAACGACGTCGACGCGGCGGTGCCGCCGGTGAGAGTGGATCCCGAGCGCATCCTGCAAGTCATGCGTAATCTGCTCGGCAATGCGGTCAAGTTTACACCCAAGGGCGGGCTTGTGCGCATCGCCGCTCAGCCGTCGAATGGCAAAGTCGCGATATCCGTGAAAGACTCGGGACCGGGAATTGCGCCGGAGAGCTTGACTTCGATTTTTGAAAAATTTAACCAGGGAAGTCGTCAGACGCCTTATGTCCGGCAAGGCACAGGGCTCGGTTTGACGATTGCCAAAAGTATCGTCACAGCACACGGCGGAAAAATATGGGCCGAGAGCGAACCAGGAAAAGGCAGCACTTTTATTTTTGTCTTGCCCTGTTAGTATGGCTATCCGGTTGTAGCCTGTCGCAAGAATCGATTCGGCAGCGCGATATGCGGGATGCGCTCGAAGCCGGCAATCGACTGCTCAGCGAAGGCGACTTCGAGCGGTCCCTGCGCGTATTTGAGAGCGTCGCAGCGATGGCCGGCGAACGACCCCCGGCCGACGTGGCGGTGTACAAAACCGGGTTAGTCTATGCGCACCCGAAGAATCCGACGAGGGATTTGCACAAGGCCATGACGGCGTTCTCTCAAGTCGCTTCTTCATATCCGGCCAGTGTTTGGGGGGAGCAAGCCAAGGTTTGGCTCGAGGTTCTCAAAGAGACCGAAGACTCGAAGAAAGAAATCGTGCAGTCACGCGAAGCGGCAGAGAAGTCACGGCTCGAGTTGGAAAAAAACCGCCAAGCGCTAGAGAAGTCGAGGCAAGAAATAGAAAAATCCCGCCTTGAGCTTGACAGAACCCGTCAGGAGATAGAGAAGACCAAGCAGGTCATCGAAAAATCCAAACAAGTGGATATTGAAATCGATCAAAAACGGCGCGACCGCGACAGATAACCCATTATGGCTAAAGGTCAAATTTTAGTTGTTGATGATAACCCCAATCTTCTGGAGCTGATCCGTATGCGGCTCGAGTCGGCCGAATACGATGTGATGGCCACCGGCGATGAGGCGGAAGCCGTTAACGCAATCAGGGAGAAAAATTTTGATCTCTGCATTGTCGACCTGATGCTCGCCAACGGCGACGGGCTCACATTGATGGACGAGTTTCGCGGCATCAACCCCGATGTGCCGACGATCATCCTGACCGCGCACGGCAGTATCGAGAGCGCCGTTGAGGCCATGCGCCGCGGCGCCTACAGCTATCTGACCAAACCCTTTGAACCCACGGATTTGCTGCTTCAAATCGACCGCGCGCTTGAAACTCGCAAGCTCAATCACGAAATCAAGCGGCTCAAGGACATCATCCATGAGCGCTTCGATTTTGCCAACATCATCGCGCGGAGTGGCAAGATGCGCGCTGTTCTCGACGTGGTGGCGCGCATTGCCAAGCTCGACTCCACGGTGCATATCCACGGCGAAAGTGGCACCGGAAAAGAACTCATCGCGAAGGCCATTCATCTGGCAAGCGACCGCAAAGACAAGCCGTTTGTCGCTTTGAATTGCGCAGCGCTGCCCGAGTCGTTGCTCGAAAGCGAGTTGTTCGGTCATGAAAAAGGCGCGTTTACGGGGGCCGTGAGGAGCACGCGCGGGCTATTCACTCAAGCCCATGGCGGCACGCTATTTTTGGACGAGATCGGTGATATGCCGCGCGCCACTCAGTCCAAACTTTTGCGCGTCTTGCAGGAGCGGCAGTTTTACCCCGTGGGAAGCGAGGTGTCGGTTGAGGTCGATGTGCGGGTTATTGTCGCGACTAACAAGGATCTGGAAGAGCAGGTGCGCAAAGGTCAATTCCGCGACGATCTGTTTTACCGAATTCACGTGATTCCGGTCTTGCTGCCGCCGTTGCGCGAGCGCAAGGATGACATCGTGCCGCTGTTGGAGCATTTCTTAAAGAAATATAGCCGGCATATGAAAAAAGAAGTGAAGGGTGTGACACCCGAGGCTTTGCGCAAGCTGATGCTGCATGACTGGCCCGGCAACGTGCGCGAGCTCGAAAACACGATCGAGTATGCGGTTGCGATGACGCAGAGCGATATGGTGACCGAGGATTACATGCTGCAAGGCAAGAGCCTAACAACCGAGCGGGCGTCGAATTTTCCGGCCGAGCCGGTGGAGGAGCCGACTGGCGGGTTGAGACCGCTCAAGGACGCTCGTGACGCCTTCGAGCGTGATTACCTCATTCAGGTATTATCGATGACCGAAGGCAACGTGAGCCAAGCCGCGAAGCTGGCTGGAAAGTATCGCGCGGACTTTTACGACCTTCTGAAAAAGCACGATTTAAGGGCCCACGAATTTAAGAAGGCCAAACCCGGGCTCCCGAACTAGGGCTGTCCTAACCTAATGACGACCGCGTAAACGATCCTTAAGTCTTTCTTTGTAGTAATCGAGCACCGCAATCCGTGTAATGAATAATGCGCGAGGGGCCGCTCTCATGAAGCGCTCAGGTGGCTGACTTCGCCTTTTCGTGCAGGGATTAACCTCCAACCCTATTTGCCCATCGCTAAATAATTGAACAATGTCGAGCACGTAGGAATGCGTCGACACTGATTCAATTGCGGAATGGGGATTGCTTTCTACTAATCCTTTGAGGGGATCAAACGGATGGCACGGCGCGGCGAGTCGGTTCTCGTTGTCGAGGACGACGAAGGTTTAGCCCAGGTGATTGCGATGGCGCTCCGCTCGGAAGGCTTCGAAACTCAGACGGCCCACGATGGGCTTGACGGATGCACCAGCTATTTTCGTCATCCCACCGATTGGGTGGTGACCGATATCCAAATGCCGCAATTGGATGGCATCGCCATGATGGAGTGTATTCGAACATTCCAGCCGCAAGTCAGAGCCGTCTATATGAGCGGAGCGGTCGAGGAGTATCGAACATTGCTGGAACGCGAGATTGAGCAATATGCCGCTGCAGTTTTACCCAAGCCCTTTTCGTGCAGTAATTTAATCAAACAATTAACGAGTAACTCGAGAGCTTGATTGCCCCGAGAGGAATAACCATGGCGCGAAAACGGATGGTTCGTACGGCATTGATGTGCTTGATCGTTGTCGCAGGATGCTCTTCACCGATTACCACTCGTGAACAAGGAGGCCTGATCGGCGTATCGGCAGCACGGTCGGGCATGCGGCCGTCGGAGCGCTGGTTGGTGGCCCGGTCGGATTGATTGCCGGAGCTTTAATTGGCGACCACTTGATGGGACAGGAACGGAGACAGGGAGAGCAATCAATCCAAAGCGACGAGAACCAGCGCGAAATCGAACGACTGCGCCGGGAAAACCAAAGGCTCAGAGAGGAACGCTTGGAAAGGTAATCGGGTATTCTAAGGCCTTACGCCAAAACCCGCCGGACAAACCTTCATAAGTGTAGGGATTTGGCGTCACATCGTAAACGAACTCGCCGGGAATTCCCAGTAAACTCAGGATTTGCCGAGGATTCACCGATAATCTCGGGATGGTATGAAATTTGATGCTGTCGAAGAATCGTGAAATTTCTGCGCGCCTACACCGAGGATGACGGTCGCCCTGGAAGGGAATGTGATTACGTGAAAAGCATGATTCCGAGCCTAACCGGGCCAAAGCCACCCTCGGGAGATTGGGAACTATTCCTTGGGATGTGGGAGCGAGCCAATCTAGTCCGCACGTTTTTTTGGACGCAACGGATAAACGACGAAAAGATTTTACTAACCCATTTTTTACCTCGGCTACGGCGTTTCTTCGGCGTCGATGTTTGTTTCGGCGCATTGAGGGTGAGTGAAGAAACGATTGTCGAAGTCGGGGTGCCGGAAGCAGGTCTCCGCCAGTTGCCTCCGGAGTTTGCGCGCCGCTGTTTGGAGTCAATGGCAAAGTCACAGGCCCCGGTTTCTTGGAATGAAGCGGGGATCGGGCTTGGGTTTCGTAGCACGGTGTTGGTACCGCTGCGAGCGCCCATGGGCCCGTCTTTCGGTTTCCTAATGCTCGGTCATGCGCGAGCGCGCACTTACTCGGCGATTGAACTGTTTCTGCTCCAAACCTTGGCCGGTGAATTGAGTTGGGTGGTACGTGATTTGGCGGCGCGAAATATTGGCCAGCAGAAACTCGCCGCTGCATCGCATGATATCAAGAACGCGCTGCAGGTCATCGTCGGCAATACCGAGCTTCTTCGTCAGACAATAAAAGATCATTTCAGCAGTGAGCGCGATAGGTATCTTGAGGGTATCGAATTGGCGGTACAACAAATTACCGAGCGCGTGCGTATTCTCCCCGATTTTTCATCAACGGGACGCGGCGCGGCGCGTCCTGCCGGGGACACATTCGCCGAGATCGCCTCAATGGTTACACAATCCATCGCTTCCTGTGGCGCGGCGAAGGAGCGCGGCATCGATGTCGAAGTGGTCTATGCACCCGAAGTGCCGGGCCATGAGACGGTGATTCCCGAAAAGGTGAAACTCCTGTTGGGCGCGCTGGTCGATAATGCGGCGATGGCGACGCGAAACGAGACGGTACGGGTTAGCGTGCGGCGTGATAACGACGACTTGGAAGTGGTTCTCAAAGGGGTGAGTTCGAACCGGGTGGCCGATGGTTTAAAGTCCGTGTTTGAGGTTGCGTCGCGATCGGAGGACGCGCGCGATGAAAGCGGTGCCGCGATAGCGCGAATGCGCGAATATTTAGACAATGCCGGAGGTGATGTTTATTTGAAGAGCCGTCCCGGTGACTCTGCGGAATTTGTCGTACGATTGCCAATCGACAATCGCGCGCACGCCGGTCGGTCAAATTGAGAAACGATTTGTTCAGTGAGGCGATAAACAAAGGTACTAACAACTAACCGTCAGGAGGGACTATGAAAAGTATTGCTTCTATGGGCGCGAAATATTCTATCGGTGCGGGTATGGTGGGAACATTGCTGTTGGCGCAAGGCTGTCTTGCGACGCGTGATTGGGTTAAAGAGACGGTAATGGATCCGTTGTCGACTCGGGCGTCACAAACGGAAGGAAGAATGGAAAAGGCCGAAGGGCAAATCGGTAGCCTAGGCAACCGCATGAGCGGCGTTGAAGGCAAACTCGGCCAGTTTGAAGGCCGCCTGGGCGAAGTCGATGCGAAGGCAGATCGCGCGCTCAGCGCCATCTCAAATCTCCGGTTGGAACGTAAGCTCGTCATCGATATGAAAGACGGCGCTAATTTTGCTTTCAATTCGGCTAGTCTGCCGGCTTCGGCACAGCGTGAGATAGACGGTTTTCTGAGTGATCTTAAAGGTGATGCAGGTGAAAGTGCGATGTTTGTGGTCGCGGGTCACACGGATAACGTCGGCAGCGAGGAGATCAACTATGATCTCGGCAAGAAAAGAGCCGATGCGGTCGGTCGTTACTTGGTAACCCAGAAAAAGCTCGATCCCATACGCGTGATTCCGGTTTCGTATGGTGAGAGCAACCCTACCGCTGATAACAGCAACCCCCAGGGTCGGGCCAAGAATCGCCGGGTCGAGATACTAGTGTATCGCGAAGGCATCACATCGCAGCCCGCCATGGCTTCGTCGGCGCCGGCCACGACAGCGCCTGCGCAGCAACCGCAGCCTAGTTCGTCACAGTTGGATAAGGAACAGCCGAGCAATCGGTTGTCACAGCGGTAAGCCGAATACAGACCCGCATATTGAGATGAAAAAAGGGCGGAGCTTGCTCCGCCCTTTTTTATTGATAGAGCGTGTCGATGTATCCGCTATCGTCCAATTCGCGGACGAAGTGGGTG
>Ga0065707_10000776_pt1 | contig 19728 bp, 20 predicted proteins | sample SwiRhicommuniRL3_FD_59094 | JGI IMG/M metagenome (GOLD analysis project Ga0065707, IMG submission 59094) | Switchgrass rhizosphere bacterial communities from Rose Lake, Michigan, USA - RL3 v2 (version 2) | ecosystem: Host-associated > Plants > Roots > Rhizosphere > Soil | place: East Lansing...
GGCGGACAAAGAGGCGAGTGAAACATCCACGCCTGGAGGCAGATTCTCTTCTGCTTTCACACCGGGTGTTTCACAGACTCCGAAACGCTCCGTAGAGGTTGTCTGTGCTTCCTGCAGTTTATCCTGCTGCGTTTTGATATCCGCCGAAACGGAAGAGCTAAAGACGGTTGCCAGTGCCGCCACAGAGACAGCCTGCACCACAAAACGCGTGCTGTTCAATAACGACGAACCCCGCGGCAGATTATTTAGCGGCACACTACTCAATGCAGCTACAAAGGAGGTCTGAAGCGTGAGGCCAACAGCCAGCCCGCGTAAGGCAAGCAGAAAGATAATATACGAAATTGGCGTGGTGGCTTCGAGCTTTGTGAGCTGCCAGGTATTGACGCACAGAATGAGAAAGCCCACGACTAGATTCATGCGCGGACCGATCTTGTCATAGAGACGCCCCGCGAGAGGTGTTGCGACCCCTGAGGTCGCCGCAACAGCCAGAAGAATATAGCCCGTTTCTAAAGCTGTCCGGCCGCGAAACGCCTGCAAGTAGACAGGCATTAGAAATTCCGCGCTGAACAAGGCAATCGTTGCAACATAGCCCACCAGGGCAGCATTGAGAAAAACAGGACTACTGAAAAGACGAAAGCTGGTCATTGGCTCTTTGACCAGATATAACTCGATAATCACATGGGCAACTAAAGCAACGATACCGATTCCTAAAGCGAGCAAAGTGGCTGAACCGGTCCAGCCATTGGTTTCGGCGATGCTGGCTGCATACAGGACGGAACCAAAGCCGATCACCGCTGTGATGAGCCCCAATGGATCAAACTTGGGCTTGCGTTCCACCCGGTAATCCAACAGGAAACGTGAGCCCAGGAACACCCCAACAATGCCAATAGGGATATTGATAAAGAAGATCAGTCGCCACAGATTGGCATCTACTAATAAGCCGCCCAAAATCGGACCGAGCGCGGGCGCGAAGACCAAAACGATGCCAAAATACCCGAGCGCAGTTCCCTGCTCTTTTGGCGGGAACGCTCGATAGAGTTGCGCGGGTCCCAGCGGTTGCGCCACACCACCGCCAAATCCTTGCAAAGCGCGCGCCGCGATCAACCATCCGAGCGACGGAGCGAGTCCACACAGGAATGAGCCGATCACAAAGACAGCCAGCCCAAAAAGGTAGACGCGCTTGATCCCAAAACGATCCGCTAAAAAGCCGGAGACCGGAGTCGTTACGCCCAACGATAAAACATAGATACTTAACACCCACTGCGCATCTGCGAGGGTGGCACCGAACTCGCGTCGCAGTGTAGGGAAGGCAACATTGATCACGGTCGCATCCAGGATGATCATGAAGATGCCAAACATGACCGAGATCAGGATTTTCCATTTTTGCTCCAGCCCGCCAGGCTGGTTACCAGGGACAGTTTCAACACTCATACTAAAGTAAGACCTTTCGACCAGTAATAGATTTTAGCAAATGCAGACCCTAAACGTCCATTGTACAAAATAGAGATGCATTCGCAACAGACGCAGGCTTGAAACACATTTTTGATTATAAGGAGACCTTTAAGGTCTGATCTAAGAAGTTCCCCACAACAAAAGTTAGACCTCCGAGTGTTCGAAAGTCTTACTTCTCAAGCGAGGAAAAGGCTTCAACAAATAAAAGATGCGCCATCCAGCTTTAGGGCTGAATGACGCATCTAATTTGACAAATCAAGATTTAGCGCATGAAAGGAGAGGGAGTAATATTCGGTGCAGTGTTGATAGGCGTCGAGCGCAGCGTTTGCAGCATTTTTCTACGGTCTGATTTTGCCAATTCCATAGCCTGCTCGGCATCGCGTAAGATATCCTCGACAGAAGTATATTCCTCCCCGCATAACACGATGCCCACATTGGCCCGCACCTGTAATTCGTTCTCAGCTTTGGCCAGATACTTTCGGATGCGGTTTTGGACACGCGAGGCAACCAGGATGGGCGTCTCATGATTGTTAACATCCTCGATCAGGACGACGAAGACATCTCCTCCGAGCCTTGCCACCGTATCTGTGGGGCGCAGGATGGTCTTAAGCAGGGCAGCTGAATCCTGGAGTACTCGCTTATTGTATTCGTGGCCAAACAGGTAATTGATCTTGGTCGACTGCCCCAGGTCCAGATAAAGCACCGCAAACTTATTCTGATGAAGCTGTTTCGTGCGTTCCAATGCATACGCGAGCCGTGCTATAAAAAACGAACGGTTATAAGCACCGGTCAACACATCCCATGGCAGGCTTTCCATGGGTTCTTCCGTCGGGCAAATTCGCTGGATGAGATTACTCATCTGTTCGATGTTGACCGGTTTGATCAGCACCAGTTGCGGGGCGAACGGCAACGATTCCACCAGATGCGCATGAGCCGTAATGACTACCACCGGGACCTTCTTCAGCCGTTCATCGGCGCGCATCATTGCAAGGATCTCTCCGCCCGACATGCCCGGTAAGCCCAGGTCCAGGAGGACAATGTCCGGCGTGCTATTGGCAAGGTGCTCTGCCGCAACCTTTCCATGCAGGACAATTTCCGTGCGATAGCCAGCCAGATCCAGCACGTGCCTGAACAGGGCAACAATGTCGCGGTCATCTTCGACGATCAAGGCAAAGGGCTTTTCCAAGAATTCTCCTTGTTTACAGGACGGTCAAAACATGGGATGGTTACGAGTAGAAAATCAATCTCTTCAGGAAAAGGTTACACCTTTCTGCAAATAAAACCAATCGGGTACAATCTGTCCCTATGAACATCGATTCCATGAAAAAGCATCCAGCCGAATCTGCGCGGCTGACCTACAAACTCAGGAATGCGAATGTTTATGTCTCACCCGATGGATTCCATTTCACAGACTATCTTGATCCGGTGGAAGAAATTTCACCAGAAATTGATGGGACACAATTAACAGAGGCAGAATCCACCTATATTGAAACGCAATTACAGGCGAACGCTCAAAAATTCAAGCATCAGGTGGAAATTTTCAAGAAGTACCTTCCCATCGAAAACGCCAGGGTGCTGGATATCGGCTGCGGCGGTGGGTTGTTCCTGTCCAAACTCAAGCAGGAGAGAGCACAAACGATTGGCATCGAATTAAGTGACAGCCGCGCCTGTTATGCCAGGACAATCCATCACCTTGAAATCCACAAACGGCTCATCGAAAGCGACTTCTGGCAGAAGGGTTACAAAAACTATTTCGACGCGGTGACCCTATGGGATGTGATCGAGCACGTCAACTATCCGTTCCAAACGCTACAGTCAGCCGCGAATGTTTTGAAAAAGGGAGGGCTGCTCCTGATCGATACGCCCTGCCGGAACAGCTTCTATCATCAGGTTGGCGAAATTACCTATCGCTTGTCAGGCGGCAGATTTCCTACTTTTCTAAACGCGATGTATTCATCCCATTTGTTCGGTCACAAACAAATCTTTTCCACGAAGGAAATGAAAGAACTTTTCAATTTAGCCGGACTTGAAGTGATTGAATTAGAAATATTCCATGAGTTGACATTCCCTTATGATTTTTATCTGAGAAAGTTTTTCAAATCAGGGGTCATCATTAAGTTATTGTTGCCAGCCGTCAGGGCATTTTTCTGGCTATTTAAAATCCGCAACAAGATGCTTGTCATTGGGAAAAAGAAATAAAACTTAGAGGAGAGAATCGATTTTATGAATAATCATGAATATATCCCCCAGCGCGCAATGAGCATCCATGCTCACCCTGATGATCAGGAGTTCAGCGTGGGTGGCACGCTAGCGAAATGGTCACAGGCCGGTTGTGAAATTATTTCTGTGATCATTACCAGTGGCGACTCGGGCTCTAATGACCCGGCCAAGGATGGCAGTCATAAAAAGGAATTGGCCGAGTTGCGTGAGAAGGAACAGCTTGCGGCCAATGCCGTTCTTGGAGTGAAGGAGACGATCTTCCTCCGTTATCCCGATGGAGAACTGGAACCAACGATTGCCCTGCGAAAGGATTTGACCCGCCTCATCCGCCAGCTCAAGCCTGATGCCGTTTTGGCAGGGGATCCCGAGGCATGGTTCTATGGCGATGAATACATCAACCACCCCGATCATCGCGCTGCGGCCCAGGCCGCGTGTACCGCGGTCTTCCCGTCAGCCGGGAGTCGGCTCATGTTCACGGACCTGTTATCGGCGGGGTATGAACCACACGATGTCAAACGCTTATATGTTCATGGCACTGAGAAATCCAACACATGGGTGGACATCGCGAACACCATTGACCAGAAAATCAAGGCGTTACAGCAGCATGTGAGTCAGATCAATCCAGATGAAGTGGGGAAGTGGATGCTCGAATGGGCAGAGGGAGAGGCAAAAGACAAAGAAATGAAATATGCCGAAGCCTATAAGGTGATGGTATTGAAAAGAGATGAGGAAGAAAAAGGTGAGTAGATGAACGTTCGCCTTGCGAAGAGTTTGATCCTTCAAGTTTCATTCGCAGGACAAGCCTTCGCAAGGTTTTTAGAAAACCAGATGTCCGATCAACGCTGAGACAATCGTCAAAGTGAGGTTGTCCACGTCTTTGAACGGGAGCGACTCAACCAGAGTCGCGCCCAACGCAATCCATGTGATGGGGAAAAGGAAACGTAAGATCGGTCCGCTGAACGCACCCATCCAAACGTAAATTGCGAACACAAAGAGGGTCATGAGCCATCCACCCCCAAAAACACTTAACATGCCCGCCACACTTTTCTCAGGCGACCAGGGCAGCTTTGCCGAGCTGACACGGCGGCCCACGATATCCGCGATGCCATCGCCGCCGCACATCATCATCAGGGCGGGAATGCCGATGAATGAGTCTTTCCAGTAGATCAACGTGATGGCGACAAACATGACTCCGTAAAACAAGGGACCTCGCAGAATCTCGCGGCGGTCCCCTGTCCGCGACATGGCTTTGACCGCGGCTTCATCCTTCAGGATGCCGGTCCCCACCAACACGAACTGGACAGTGATCAACAAAGGGACCAGCGCGGCCAACCAGCGGGAAATTGGTATATCAGGAAACATCAACCAGCACAATACAAAAATCGGTCCTGTGCCGATATGGATCAACTTGCGACTGGTTTTACTGTCGATCCAACCGCGCTCGGCAATATAGTCCATGAGGCGAAGGAAGAGGATGGCAATGGCAAAAGTGAGGACGGTGGCAATGTAGGGGTTCATAGAGAATTCAGACCGCTCTTATGTAAAGAACTAAATTTTACTTTTGCGGTGCGCTATTATAAAACTTTCTTATTAGGGTAAGGAGCCTCTTACGCTGACGCCAGGCAAGAGCAAAAAGATAGATTGCAAGAACAATTAAAATCAGACCAAAGACAGTTCCAAAAACACCAAGCGCCCATTGTAACCAAGTTGGTTTGGGATCAGAACCAGGCCGAATCGCCCAAATATCCGCCCAGAATGAGGGAAGCATCAGCAAGGTCAATGTAAAGGATGCGGCTGCCAGGACTAAAGATAGTACGGTGGACATATCATTGCTCTGTTCAGACAGGTCAGCCAGATACAGCTCATCGATATGATTGACGAACTCGACAATGCTATTAATATTGCGTTCGATATGCTCCAGAATTCTTGGAACGCCCAATTGTTCGAGAAGATAGTCAGCCTTGGTAATTGCAAAGTCTGCGCGGCTCCATAACTGCGGATGACTAAGGCTCTGGCATAACGCTGCCTGGTGCCTGATATAAGCTGCCATCGCAACCAATTCGGGCAGGCGTTCATCCATAACAATATCTCCACTAAAAAGCTTTGACTGTGTCTGATGGATTCGTTCCGCAATTTCTCCCAGCAGATCATAAGAAGTGCTTTCAAGTAGTTGCGCCAAAACACGAATTTCGATCAGGAATTCAATCATCCGTTCAATGGCTCCCCAATAACGGTAATATTTCACACGCAGGGTAGAACCTGGTACTGATGAAACCAGTATTTCACGATCCTTCCAGGCTGGAGAAGGCAATATGATCGCTGTTCTGGCATTTAAAAGGCATAATTCGTCATTCCAAGTTGCCTGGTTTTGATTCGGAACATCATCCACGATCCCCCAGCGGTGATCTGGGAACCAGCTTGTTTTTTCATCCATAGTTTCCAAAGTGTTTTGGGAGGATGATTTGAGTACGGCCCCTTCCACAAGATTCACAAAAGCCTGTCGTATCTGCGGTGATGTTCTCAAGTCATTTAATCCAACGACGATTTGAGAATTACTGTTGGCCTTATTTGGTTTCGATCTCTTTACAAGAGATTCGTCAGCAAGCAATTCGGAAAAATTATGCACCACATATGAATCATGAAGAGGTATGGAAATACTGGGCTTTGGCGTTTCGAGATGAATCGGTCCCAATTGTCCATCAACATGAATTTCTGATCCAACCGCTTCCACGAACAGACTGCAGACTTCCATGGCCAAACGCCATTGAAGAGGATAATAAAGGACATCACCGGTATACGTCTCATCAACCCCCAGCCACTTAAGAAAGGCCTTCACCGACCGTTCCTTCTCCATCAGAATTTCTGGTTCATGGGCATACTTTGTGCGGGCATCCTCCAGCCAGTTCTGCGCGCTTCGAATGTCCAATGATTCCTGTAATCGCAGAACATCCTGCGATAATTTAAGAAACGAACGCGGATGATCACGATGCCGCTTCGTCAAACGCAGGATAAAGAAACCTGTATACGTTGGCCGAATGTAAATTGACCATTTTTCCCATACGCGTAAAAAAAGGCTTTTGAATTGAAAATTGGTTATTAGATCGTGATGGAATTCCACCTTGTCCTTATCGAGTGCGTAGGCAGGAAATGTAAACTTCTCAAGCATCAAAGTACGAAATACACCTGTTGCAAACCCCACTTGTTCGGTGGACATATCCTCCGGGCGCTCACGTCGGCGCTTGTCTTCTTGTATCGTGATAAATTTTTCCTGATCGGTGAGCTTATGAGGCCAGAGATCTCGTAATGTCTCTGCAAATTCTTCCTTGCCCCGTATTCTCTCAAATCTTGCCTGGTCCTGTTCCTGAACAAATCGTTTCATGTTCAGAACCAACAAAACATTGGTATATCCTTTTGCTGATACGTTTGCTTTCATTGTAACCTCCATCGAGTGGAAAGCAGGACATTACCCAGAATGAGATCAGTCGCGTTGGTCTGTCCCAAAAACCATGATAAGGTTCCTAAACGAATCAACTCATCTGTTTACTGAGTAACGTTAATAATTCTATCATGAGGCTTGTTCTTTCATGCTGTGCGTTTTCCCACAAAAATCGACTCCATCTGACGATAGAGAGCTAAATATTTTCAAAAGTAGGTTGTCTTAACCATGTAAATCCAAAGTAGAAAATCGAGATAATCAATAATCTAATAAGCAGATACTAGTAGAGTTCGGCAATCATTTTGGCAGTTTTCGAGTCGTTTCCGGCATCTGTATATTTCTCTATAACGATTTCTGGGTGATCTTCCACGAAATTCATGTTATTCTCCAGGACAACCCCGAAATCTGGGTCCAAGATCCACCAGGTGTCCTTCTCCCAACCCACCTGCGCCTCCGCGACCGCATGCCCATCCAGAACCATGTTTCGAGCATCCAACCCTGTTTTCTTCCATAGATTGACCATGACTTCCGTAGCCACTGATAGGCATAGTGTCCTGTTATGTTCTATAGAAACACGCCACTATTTCTATACAGCGAACTCTTCGGATATACATCAACGACTTCTTAAGGGCGAACTTATATCTTCTAAAAAGCTTTGCTTTGGATCTATTTAGCTCGTATATCTCTTCATTGCTGGCCCAAAAGCATAGAATATTGTCTTCCCTTGCTAAGACGAAATAGCCGTTCTTTTCGTAGTCGTTGAATGAGGCTGAGACTTGACATTCCAGGCACTGGAAGGTTTAGAATGGAAATACGGAGGTTGCTGTGAAAATCAACCAACTAGCTAACCTTACCGGTGTTTCTCCCAAGACCATTCGCTACTACGAATCAATAGGCGTACTGCCCGAACCCAATCGCGGCCCCAATGGCTATCGTGACTATGATCAGGCTGACATGGAACGCCTGAAATTGGTGGCTGGCGCCCGCAAGCTGGAGTTTTCGCTGGACGATGTCACGGAGATCATCGCCATGCGTGATCGACGCGAGGCGCCTTGTCGGGTAGTGTTGGATAAATTAGCACAAAAGGCTGATAAGATCGCCCAACGTATTGTTGAATTGCATCAGCTTGAGCGAGATCTTCGCCACCTGCATGAACTTGGCAAAACATTTCCCACTGACGATGTGGATGGTAAAGCCTGTGTCTGTCACCTGGTCAGCGAAAAAGCTGACTTGAACCTTGATCGGTAACCTTATTCGTATGGAAACGATTTCGCTCACATTGCTTAAAGGACTGTTTCAAGATTCNAAGGAGTATCTACTACTGGTGGCNGGACTCTCTCCAACTTGAGTCCCTTGTCTTCGAGGCGCACAGTTGGTGCAAGAGATCTTTGAGGAGAACAAATCCGAACTACTTTATGGTGCAATTGTTTGGATGCCAATGCTTGCAACTGATAATGTGAACGCGGCGAACGAACGCGAGATTAGGTTTTCAGATTCCCGCCTGAAACAATTTTGGGATCCTAATCATATTTTCGGACGCTTGTTTGCTCAGACCTTGAATCTAAAAGAGCCTATCGCCTGGGATGTGTATCTTGTCTATCCTTCTAAACATCCTTGGGATACTGAACTACCACCTGCACCAGCATTTTGGATGCATCAATTAAATGAAGAACCTACCCTGCTTCTTGACCCACTGCGTTTGAAGCAATATGTGCAAACTCTGATTGCGAATGCAAAGCACCAGCTATAGACAATGAGCATTGCTTTGATGTTTACGCCAGAATTATCCTATGAATACATCGACATCAGGAAGGAAAGGATTTCATGACCGCATCGTGCTGTTGCCCACCTGAAGCAGGAACTGCTGTTTGCGATTTGCCCGCACAGGATTTTCAACGTCCTGCCCACACAGCGAACGCCTGTCCAAAATGCGGGAAAACTGGGAAGCTCATACAGACACAAACCGTCAAAGCTCTGGTAGCCGTGAGCCTACGTCAAGTACAAAGTGTGAAATATTTTTTCTGCCGAACCCAATTGTGTCCTGTTGTCTATTTCTCGGCGGATGGTCAACAGATCTTTACTGTTGAAAAAGTACGTGAGCGAGTCTATCAAAAAGAACCGGAAGCCGAAGATGTTCCTATTTGCTACTGTTTTCATCATACAGTCGGCGAGCTTCGAACTGCTTTGCCGGAAGATCGTTCGGGGATTATTGACAATATTAACTCAGGTATAAATGCTGGGCAATGTGCCTGTGATTTGCGGAATCCTCAAGGCTCGTGCTGTTTAGGAAATATTCGTGGCCTGGTAAAGCAACTTGAGAAGAAAGCCGCTGCAACTACCTAAGCAAAAAGGATGAAAGGAATTTATGAGTAAACTCATCTCAAAACGCACCGGTATTGCCCTCATCATTCTCGTCGTCGCTTTACTGTTGGGTATTTATTTCGAAAGTCGCCCTCAGATCGCAGCGGGACAAAAACCGCTTACAGACGTTCAAACTATCGAGACATTGCGGACACAATTCAATCGCGATGTCGGGAAGACGCGGCTTATTATCCTCATATCGCCTACCTGAAGTACTTGTCTTGCTGGCGCCCGTTGGGTGCAGAATCAACTGTTAGCTCAAAATCCATCCAAGAAGTTGCATGTCTATGCGGTTTGGTTACCCATGTTAGGTAGTGATGCACGCGAAGAATGGAATGGCACTACTATGCCCGATCCTCGCGTAATGCATTTCTGGGACGGAGAAACGGTAATTGGTCAATGGTTCGCGAAACAGGTGGATGGTTACGAGGGTATTTCATGGGACGCTTATTATCTCTATGGACCCGATGCCACTTGGGAATCTGTTCCTTCGCCGCTAATCGGGTCGGGCAGCACGATTTACAGTGAACGTCAAGCACTGAAGATGCAGGTGAGCACATTATTGGAACAATAAAGCATACGAGTCATGCTATAGTAGCTGGCTCTGCTTCTGATCATGAGAATTGATTTAAGCGGGAACAATTTCTAGCAATCCACGAGTTAGCCAAGCAGTTCGGCAATATTGACAGCCAGAGCATTCGTATGCATGCCACTTTCATACGCCGTTGGTGGATGGAGTGCGCTCGCCAGGCAGTTCCGAGGGATTAGCATAGCGTAAAATCATCCATGATCACGCATAATGAGTGCTACTTATTGATTTACAGTCAGGTGAACAGCTTATGAAAACCATCCCTGAACGATTGGCCGTTATCCGTGCCACACTATCTTTGCTTTATCAGTCCAACCCAGGCGCGTTTACTATCAGTGCTATTGCTTCAGTGCCAGAACCACTCTTCTATCCAGCGATCATATTCTTGTTGAAAAAACTATTTGAGAACCTCACTGAACCTAACGGAACTGTTCAAATATCGTCGCAAGTCATCCTTCTCAGTCTTACGTTGTTGTCAACACTCCTGATCCAGCGTCTTGCAATTATCGTGCGGGATGCATCCTCCACAATCCTGCGCCAGCAAGCCTGGGTGACAATCAGCAAGCGGGTGATGCAAAAACTACCGTCCGTGCCGTATTCCTTGTTTGAGGACAACTCATTCCAGGCGCGCTATGGCCTGGTAATCCGTGAGGCATCTATCCGCTCCATTACGCTGGTGGATACCCTCCTTTCGACTGGCCCCATTCTGCTAGGCGTGATCGGCCTGGCGGTCACGCTCTTTGTCATTGCGCCACTCATGGTTGTAGTGCTGCTGGTGATTGCTATACCAGCCGCCATGATTGAACGCCGTTTTAGCGATGCAATGTATGACTTGCAGGAAAGAACAGCACCTGCTCGACTCCGTCTCGAGGCAATCACCAATATGCAGGTGGATGCACTGTGGCAGCGAGATGTGCGGGTCTATCGCACAGATCTATTGACCAGAGAGCATGCCTTTCTAGCCGATGCCTACCTCGCTCGCCTGAAACAACTTACGACGCTTTTTTTGGGGTTGCGCGGAGCGGCAGCCAGTGTGCAGGTGATTGGATTAGGATTAGCGCTCGGGGCTGTGGGTACACTGATTAATCGGGGGCAACTTACGTTAGCGAATCTGGCTGTTCTCATCCCAGGAACTGCTTTTCTTTCTGGAATGATTAACTCCTTGATTTATCACTTGCAATCGCTCTGGGAGTCACTCAACTATGCCCAGAACTTGTTTGACTTTCTAGCAAGGTCGTTTGACAGCGACTTCGCTTATGCAACCACCAAGTCACCAGAACTACCCTTGCCTACGATGACCGCCGTGCGATTGAATGATGTCACATATACGTATCCGAAGAACCAGAAGCAGGCGCTCACAAATATATCTTGTGTTTTTGCGCCTGGGCTGACCGCCATTGTCGGGACGAATGGCGCAGGGAAGAGCACGTTAGTGAAGCTGGCGGCTGGCCTCGTTGCACCGACACAAGGGAGTCTTCAAGCCATTGGGAAGACAGGTGAAGAATTCCCACTCAGCACCTATGTCAAGTCTGTGCTCTTCCAAGACCCTGGACACTTTCCGTTCAGCATTCGACACAACATTACTATGCGCTTTGACCGGCTTCCTGATGAAGAGGAAGCCATCGCAGACGCGCTACGTCTTGCGGGATTGTGGGAGCTGGTCCAAACTCTGTCTGATGGCATTGATACCGTTGTTGGCGCCGGCTTTGGTGGCAGCACAGACCTGTCTGGTGGGCAATGGCAGCGATTGGCTTTGGCGCGGTTGATCTATCATGACGCGCCGCTCATTATCTTGGATGAGCCAAGTGCCAGTCTCGACCCACTCGGTGAGCGGCAAATCTTTGAACTCCTGACGCGATTGGCGCATGACAAGATTATTCTATTTACCACACATCGCTACGATACAATCCGGAGAGCAAACAATATTATTGTGGTAGTAGATGGCAAGCTTGCTGAAGTTGGCGCTCCCGAAGAATTGGAACGCAAAGCTGGAGCATTTTGGTCATTGTATTTTGGACAAGGATCGAAGCTAGGATCTGTAGACCATTAATCTCATTGGAATATATCATATTGCTAGGCAAGATCTTCTGTCGGACCTGTCAAAGCCTGGGGCTACCACCTGTAAAGAAAATTTTTGACCGTTGGACACATTCCGCGCAACTGAACTTGTGCTTATTTCCCGACTGGTTCGCAGAACCCCAACCGGATTGGCCTCCACAAACACGATTGACTAGTTTTGTCTATTACGATAAACAAAACGAGGAAATTCCCGATACGGTGAACGATTTCTTAAACGCTGGTAGTCCACCTATCATATTTACTCCCGGCACTGCTATGAAACATGCAGATCAATTCTTTCGAGATTGTGTCGAGGCTTGTCAAATGCTGGGTCAGCGCGGCATATTGCTAACACAACATCCTGAACAACTGCCCGCCATACTCCTCAGGGCATTCAACACTTTGGGTATTTACCTTTTAGCAAAGTACTTCCCCACGCGCCAGCGCTTGTTCATCATGGAGGTATTGGCACCACGGCACAAGCGATAGCCGCAGGCATCTCACAAGTAATCTGTCCCATGGCACACGATCAGCCTGATACCGCCGCCCGTGTGGAAAAACTTGGTATCGGCGCATCCTTGGATCCGAAAAATTTTAACGCCGCATCGCTCGCTGAAAACTTAAATACATTGATTACATCAACAGTTATTTTGGAGCGATGTAAAACATGCCCGCGCGCGTCATTGGTCATCAGGCCTGATCATTCTTCTATTGGCCGGGCTGCTAGCCTTCGGTCACTGGTGATACGCCTTTTCTGCANGGGGTCGGGCACCCTGATCTACAAGCCAGTNCTGAAGAAACACNCGCACACGCACATCTGCTTTATCAGGCTCTACAGCATCTTTTGGCATTGCCAGCGCATACTCTTNTCTTGCCGGGTCACACGAGCACTCGAGACCCAGCTCTCGCAGCAGTGACAGCACGTGCATAGTGGAGTCCCACCCGTGGTTCCACGCCGCGCCAGCCCACGATCCATCGGATCCCTGGAGAGCAAGGAGCCGAGCGCCCCAGCCCTCTGTCGCGACCTTTGCCCGCTCGGCCACAACCTCCTCAGCAGGCGCACCCATCAGGTCTCGCATTGTCTGCCAGCAGATCGAAGGGTCAGAATCAAACAGCCACTGTATGACCGATCTCTTTGGCTTCGGAGCTTGCCGTTTGGGAGGATTGGTTGTCATCTGTTAGTTCTCCTTACTCCTAAAATACGCTGTTGCCAGCCCAACCCTGTCTTAAGTGGAATGTTCCTGTATAAGACAAACTTTATGACAAAGATTGTTTCAGAAACTCGAGCGTTCGTTCCCAGGCCAAGGATGCCGCACTGGAATTATGTTCAGGACGATCCTCTTCCATGAACCAATGAGCTGTTCCTGGATAGTTATAGATCGTCACATCCACACCGGCAGCTTTCAGGTTTTCCACCATACCGTTCGTCCGTTGAGGAGACTGGTACTCGTCCGTTTCAGCATAATGCCCAAGCACTCTGGATTTCATATTGCTGAAATCCCCGATCCATCCGCCATAAAACAAAACGATCGCAGCAACATCCGGCTCGTTCGCCGCGGTGATCACTGCCCAATCCGTGCCCATCGAAAAGCCTACGATTGCGACAGGCTTGCCCCTTCGAAGGGATGCAAGATGATCTTTCGCAGCCTTGACCATCGCACCCATGGCATCCAGATCGCTTTCAACCTCCTCCTGTAACACTTGGGCTTCTTCAATAGTATTACCAATACGACCGTCGTAATAATCAAGTCCGAGAGCTGTATACCCTTGTTCTGCAAGCTGATCGCAAACCTGTTTGAAGTAAGGTTTGAGCCCGAACCAGGAAGGCAATACTAATACACCCGGTCCGCCGCTGGAAGGAGAGACCAGATAAGCATTGAGCGGTTTCCCGTTTGCCTCAAGTTTGATTTCGGATTTTTGAAGAGACATGACATATATTCCTTTCGGTTGGAGTATACCAGAACACGTGTTCTGTTTTGCGACTATAATCCCGCAATATCCAAGTCCCACTCAAAAGCCGGCATGCCAACAACAAGTACGGAATAACAACTTATTCGTAAAGAACTTTTGATATGAATGGTGATGCCTTTCGCTATCTATATGATTATCACTTCACGCAAAACCACAAGATCTGGGATATGTATGTCACTCCCCTTCTCAATGAACAATTCACGCAATCTGTGGACTACTCTCAGAGATCTATTCGAGACCGAATTCTTCATCTCATGAACATAGACGAAATATGGTTCAGCTTTGCGGTGACAAATCCAAAGAGGAACAAAACCATGAAGTCTCTAATATGGCATTTCTTTCTTTTTTGGCTCACGTCGGACTTATTAAGCTCTCGCGGGTGCAAGCCTTGAGGTCCCAGTTTCAAGCCCCCTAATTCGTAGCTTCTTTACAGGACTGATCGTGGGTTATCAGGGACTGCCCCGTCTTCCTTGGCCTTTTGGACGCTGTTGGATGGTTTCCTTGCGGCTTCACGGGCTGCGTTTGTCCTTTCCCTTACCTGCTGGAAGTGCCGCTGCCTGGCGTCGCCCTCATAGTAAGTTTTCTTGAAACCATGCTGACAATCAGGGCGGGACTTGTTCCTTTGTCCAAGAGATTTAAGTCTCCAGTTGAACTCTTCCTCATCTTTGCAAACCCCTCAGCGGTTACATTTTTTCATCATGGTTTTCTATGTAAGGTATACCAAATCCGAGCGCAGCGTCCCGCGTCGGGTATCACAACGCCGCGCACTTCAACCGGGAATATTAAAGTCTGTATGGCTTACCGCCAATGCGCGATATGGAACGATTACGGGGCACCATCAGCTTGGCAGCTGATTCGTTGCCTGTTCTTACTCTTTGAAATGGGGACCCAGTTTATTTAGGCTTCCTCGGTACAATACCTGTCATATCTCTTTCGGAGAGCATCGGAGAGTTGTATGAATATACTACTTTGATTGCCCAAATTATGATATATGGAGAGGCGGAAATGGCCGGCCAGCTTGGTAAAATATGATCAAAGATTTGCTTTCAATTCGGCCTTTATCCATCAATACTAGTGACGAATTATTTCACCTAGCTCGAAGGCAAGAAAAACATGATGAGGAAGCGGCATGTTCAGCGTGAGTGACCGTGATCGTATTAGCGACTATGTTCTTGAACTAGCTGCCTCGGACGCGCGAGTCGTCTCGGGAGCGGCAGTAGGCTCGCTTGCGCTCGGCGGAGGAGATCGCTGGTCGGATCTCGACTTGACCTTCGCAGTCGCAGATGAGTTTTCTATCTATGATGTGCTTGAGAACTGGACACGAAAAATTGTTGGAGAATTGGGTGCCGCTCACCTGTTCGACTTACCAAGAGAAGCATCTATCTACCGGGTATTCTTACTCCCCGGCTGTTTGCAATTCGACCTCTCATTCACACCAGTCTCTAAATTTGGTGCTGCGGGTCCAAAGTTTAGGTTGCTCTTCGGCAATGCTGTGGACAGGCCTTACACTCCACCGCCGTCGGCACATGAACTATTTGGCTATGCGGTACATCATGCTTTGCGCGCCCGCTTTTGTATCGAACGTGGCCGGTATTGGCAAGCTGAATACTTAATCAGTGGCGCTCGCGACTATGCCTGTAGCCTCGCCTGCCGACGACGCGGCCTTCCAGCAAGCGAAGGCAGGGGCTTTGATGATCTTCCTCCTGATATACAGGACTTCTTCAAAAGCGCGCTAGTGAGCTCCCTTAAGCGCGACGAGCTTCTCCGGGCGCTAGGCTCTACTATCGAGGGCATCCTGCGCGAAACAGAGGAGGTTCAGGAACTGGCAGATAAAGTCGAACCCCCATTGCGTGAACTAACAGCCACATGGGACAGCTAACTATGAGTTACCTGCATTCGGATCTGGTTTTTCATAGTCTATTGGTTCGAGTGTACGATGTCACCTGTCACGCGCCCCGCTCAGATTACTCTAGCGAGGAGTGGTGTAGCGTGGCTCAGATCATCGTGCCGCGCCGTGGAGTCTTCATGTTGCATCAGTCGGGCGTGCCCATCGTTGCCGACCCCAATACGGCTCTCGTTTTTGGCAGGGGTGATACCTACCAAGTGAGTCATCCAGTGGATGGTGGAGATCAATGCACAGTGTTAGTCTTTCGTCCCGAGTTGCTTGAGGATGGATTGGGAAGGGCCGAGACGCGCTATGGAACCATCCAGGCGGCCACCCAGTTGCAGATCCATATATTGACCCATATGATGGCAACTAGAGTGATAGACCGACTTGAGGCTGAAGAAAGTGCTATCCTCGTTCTGAATGCCTTAGCCACAGATTTCAGATCGTCCCCATCTTTGAACTGGCAAAAGGTAAGCGAGTCTCAGAAGCGACGTATAGAAGAGGTGCGCGCTCTCTTGGCCAGCCAACCAACGGAGACTTGGCATTTGGACTCCATCGCGCGGACCGTGTACTGTTCTCCATTTCACTTAGCACGGCAATTCCGAACCATTACAGATGAAAGCATCGCGCGCTACTTATTGCGGCTTCGGCTTGCACTCGCGCTGGACCGCCTTGCTCAAGGTGAAACTGACCTGGCTCGGCTCGCAGTACAGTTGGGCTTTGCTCATCACAGCCACTTTAGCGCCCGCTTTCGATCGGTCTTTGGGACGACGCCGACAGCAGTACGAAATACCCTGACACAACGGCGCCTTCAGAAAATGAGCAAGATCCTGACAGCCAAGCCGCGAACTCGATGCTAGAATCCCAGTATGACAGAACTTACTTCTCCTTTTACCTATTCCTCCGATATGATTGAGGTTCTCGCGGCCAACGGACCCTTCGCAGAATATGCCGATAAGTTGATGCTCTTTGGGCGACTGGTCGGTGGATGGGACATCGAGGGGAAATATTTTAATGCGGAAGGACAAGTCACGCAGGAGCGGCAAGGCGAATGGCATTTCGGCTGGGTGCTCGAGGGGCGAGCAATCCAAGATGTCATTCTGACTCCACCGCGCGAAGAGCGCCGCAAAACGGGAGCACCGGCTGACGATTACGGCACGGCCATCCGCTTTTATGATCCGCGGATTGACGCCTGGCGCGTGACTGCTCTCACACCGGTTTTTGGCGTCGTCGTAAACCTGATTGCTCGCCCTGTGGGCGATGAGATTATCCAAGAGGGAAGAGCGCCAGACAACAAGCTCTATCGCTGGGTTTTTTCGGACATTACGGACCAGACATTCCGCTGGAGTGGCTATGTATCAGCAGACGAAGGCCGCACATGGTTCATGGAAGAAGAGATACGAGGACGCCGGCGCGCGGCCAAGACCTGATGGTCGCTGGCTTGGGTGCCGGGCTAAAATCCCCGCTGAATAGTCTGGATATGAGTGACCCTGCGGATCTCGAATAACAAGTTGGGCGGCGCTCCATTAAGAAACGACAGGAAGGATGTAACCATGGCGGGACCGTTAGTACGTGCCCTCATTGCACACGTCGACAGTTCTTTTGAAGGACCAAATGGCGATTACCCCACCCTCCTGGAAACCATCACCGGCCTCACGGCGCAACAGGCTGTCTGGCGCCCCTCACCGACCAGCAATTCCATTTGGCAGATCGTGTATCATCTCGCCTCGGGCAAAGAGTGGCAGATCGAAATGATGCAAAAAGGACAGGCGGAAACCCATGGGTGGCCTGAGCCGCCTGGAGATGAGGAGTCGTGGCAGGCGCTCATCGCTCATCTCAAAGATGCCCACAGACGACAAAAGTTGGCACTTGGACGACTGACCGATGAGGAATTGCTAAAGTATCCTGTCCCTGAATTACGTCGAACCCTATTGGAACTTATACTCTCGTCGGGTAGCGCACACGAAGCCCACCATGCTGGACAGATCAGCTATCTTCGTGGATTGCAGGATGCATGAGTTTCAAGGGCGGCTAAGCATTGCTGTTGCTTCTTATGGTCTAGAAGCTCTTGAGTGCGCATTCCTCAAACCATAAGGTCAGTCTTCCATAAGAGGTAGCATGACTATAATCGGCTTACTACGGCGTGAGTTCGCGCTGATACGTCACCATGTGACGGGTATCATTCAAGGGTTGACAAAAGATGATCTGCTCTGGGCGCCAGCTGGGGTGGCTAATCCTATCGGTACAACCCTTCTGCACTTTTTGACCAGTGAAGATCGGCTCATTCAGGGCGTACTCCAAGGCAAGCCGTCGCTGTGGGAAGCGGGCAGGTGGGATGAGCAGATCGGTATTATCAGTTTACCTGTTCGTGGACACGACTGGACTGGGGTCGATCAGGCCACGTCAGCCTACCTGAACCTACTCAACGACACTGATCTGGAGGAGCAGGTTCAGGTCTATGGACAAGAACAAGCGCGTGCCGAGGTACTCTTCTCAATTATCATCCATAATACATCCCATGCCGGTGAGATTGCCGCGCTGAAGGGGTTGCAGGGTATACGGGGACGAACAACGTAATTGTGGATGAGGTCTGCTCTTGGTAGTCAACAGCAGGCGTGCGTGGAAGCACATCTTGTCGCTCAGCGACGAACATCAAGTGGCCGCCCAACCGGCGCTTGCAACTGACTGCCTTCGGCGCGCGCGAGATCGTGCGCATTTTGAAACCTCTGTCAGCGCCTCGGCGGCATCTGAAATGCAAGCCATTAGGAGCACACTTTGTGCGCATGTTATGCACAAAAAGCCATACGTTTTTCGGTAGACGTCGCAATACCCCAAACGAACCCATGAGTAGGCTGAAAACCGAATTCTTTTGGTTTTGGACAATAAAGGGTTTTGTGGCAGTCTCACCGCGTATCTGACCAGGCACAGCGAGCAAAGGGGGATCGTTCTTTTGCCTAAAATCTTGCCAGCAACCAACTATTGCGAGGTATAGAGGGCTATGAGCAGTAGCGTCTTTTATTCATTATTGATAAGTATTGCGGGGTTTTTGTCGAGGGAACGTCTGCGTTCTCAATGGTGTATTATTAAGTGAGAAAAAGAGCTTGGTAGTATTACGTCTTGCGGAGGTAGCATGAAAACAACCGCATTGCTCGGTTTATGCGCTCTTTTGACAGCGTGTGTCGCGCCAATATCGGCGGAGAACCGGGATCTCACTCCAAAAACTCCAGAGCAAACAACGCAATCAACGGTCTCTGGTTTACTTGACTCAAGTATGCCCCTTTATCTTTGGAACGAGGCACAAAGCCGTTATGAAATCCATATGATCGATTTATCGACTGGACAGGATGTGCTGAGTCATGCACCGTTTGTTGTGGGTGAAAACCAATTCAGTGGACCAACTACTCTGTCACCGAACGGTCAAAAGCTGGCGATTGTGGCTGCGAATGGCGAATACTGCTACTCCACAGGGGGAGGAACTGCTTGTATGGGACGCGCTGACGTACTGCACATAATCGATAGAGGAGATTGGCAGGAGGTAACGGCAACTCTCTCCGGCAAAGGTTGGGCTGGGCCGGTCTCATTTAGCCCTGATAGTATGCAACTGGCAGTGATTTTCAATGAGCCAAAATCCAGCACAGTCATGCTCTTTGATACTGGTACAGGCGAACTCATCACTCAGCGGGAAGTTGTATTCCATGCTTCTCTTATGGAGTACACATCTGATGGCGCGACATTGGTGCTTTACGGACAACC
>Ga0065707_10000734_pt1 | contig 19726 bp, 18 predicted proteins | sample SwiRhicommuniRL3_FD_59094 | JGI IMG/M metagenome (GOLD analysis project Ga0065707, IMG submission 59094) | Switchgrass rhizosphere bacterial communities from Rose Lake, Michigan, USA - RL3 v2 (version 2) | ecosystem: Host-associated > Plants > Roots > Rhizosphere > Soil | place: East Lansing...
CGCATCGTTGGAGATCAGCTGATCGCCACGCTGCGCGAGCTGACGCTGCAGCTGTACGCGTTTGGCGCCGCACACGCCGAATCACGCGGCATCATTCTCGCAGACACAAAATTCGAATTCGGACTGACCGCCAACGGACGGGTGATGCTGATCGACGAGGTGATGACGCCCGACTCCTCACGCTACTGGCCCAAGGATCAATACCGGCCCGGTGGTCCCCAGCCAAGTTTCGACAAGCAATATGTGCGCGATTACCTCGAGCAGATCCGCTGGAACAAGCAGCCGCCCGTTCCGTCCCTCCCTGAGAATGTCGTGATGCGGACCCGGGACAAATATCTCGAAGCGTTCCGTCAACTGACCGGAAAAGAGGTTCGCTGATGGCGATGCGGGAACAGCTCGAACAGCTGGTGCACGAGATGGTGACCAGGGGGATCCGCTACGACGAGGCGCAGCGGGAGTTCGAGAAGAAGTTCATCACCCAGGTCCTGCTGAAGGCCGACGGCAACCTGGGGAAAGCCGCGGACCTGCTCGGTATCCACCGCAATACGCTTTCCCGAAAAATGACCGAATACCGTCTCAGACGTTCGGCTTGACACCGATTTTTCGGGTCCACTAGACTTAGCAGTCGTTCGCAGTGAGTGCTAACTCACTGTGCGAGCCGCATCAATTCCAAGGATTTTGCCCAGGCCTCACCAGGCCGGCGGCAGTTACCAGACAGTCACAGTTGGAGTCGACTCACATGAAAGTCAGACCGCTACACGACCGCATCATCGTTCAGCGCATCGATGAAGGCGAACAGAAGATCGGCGGAATCATCATTCCCGACACGGCCAAGGAGAAGCCGCAGCAGGGGAAAGTCATCGCCGTCGGACTCGGCAAGAAGGAGAAGAACGAGCGCGTGGCGCTCGACGTCAAGGAGGGCGAGACGATTCTCTTTGGTAAGTATTCCGGACAGGACATCAAGATCGATGGGGAGGAATACCTCATCATGCGCGAGGACGAAGTGCTCGCGGTCCTCGATTCAAAGTAGAGGTCAAGGAACATGGCTAAACAGATTATTTACGGCGAGCAGTCGCGCCAGGCGATCCTCCGCGGCGTTAACCAGCTCGCGGAGGCCGTCAAGGTCACTCTCGGGCCGAAGGGACGCAACGTCGTCCTCGACAAGAAGTTCGGCTCCCCCACGATCACCAAGGACGGCGTGACCGTCGCCAAGGAGATCGACCTCAAGGATCCGCTGGAGAACATGGGCGCGCAGATGGTGCGCGAGGTCGCGAGCAAGACCTCCGACACGGCGGGCGACGGCACGACCACTGCCACCGTGCTCGCGCAGGCGATCTACCGCGAGGGCGCGAAGAACGTGGTCGCCGGCGCCAACCCGATGGAACTCAAGCGCGGCATCGAGAAGGCCGTCGAAGCGGTCGTCGAGAACATCAAGAAGATGAAGCGCGACGTGAAGGGCAACATGATCGCGCAGGTCGGCACCATCTCCGCGAATGGCGACGAAACGATCGGCACCATCATCGCGCAGGCGATGGAAAAGGTCGGCAAGGACGGCGTCATCACCGTTGAGGAGGCCAAGACGCTCGAGACGACGCTTGAAGTCGTCGAAGGCATGCAGTTCGACCGCGGCTACCTCTCGCCGTACTTCGTCACCGATGCCGAGCGGATGGAAGTCGTCCTCGAGAACCCGGTCATTCTGATCCATGAGAAAAAGATCAGCTCGATGAAGGATCTGCTCCCGGTGCTCGAGCAGGTGGCGCGCATGAGCCGTCCGCTGCTCATCATCGCGGAAGACGTCGAAGGAGAAGCGCTGGCGACGCTGGTCGTCAACAAGCTGCGCGGCACGCTACAGGCGGCGGCCGTGAAGGCGCCCGGCTTCGGCGATCGCCGCAAGGCGATGCTCGAGGACATCGCAATCCTCACCGGAGGACGCGCCATTACCGAGGACCTCGGCATCAAACTCGAAAACATCAAGATGGAGGACCTCGGGAAGGCGAAGAAGGTGACCATCGACAAGGACAACACGACGATCGTCGAGGGCGCGGGCACAACGGCCGCAATCGAGGGACGCGTCAAGCAGATCCGCACACAGGTCGAGGACACCACCTCGGACTACGACCGCGAGAAGCTGCAGGAGCGCCTTGCGAAGCTGGTCGGCGGGGTTGCGGTCATCAAGGTCGGTGCGGCCACCGAAACCGAGATGAAAGAAAAAAAGGCGCGCGTTGAGGACGCGATGCACGCGACAAAAGCGGCCGTCGAGGAAGGCATCGTCCCGGGTGGCGGCGTGGCGTTGCTGCGCGGCGCCAAGGCGCTCGACGGCTTGAAGCTCGAGGGCGACCAGAAAGTCGGCCTCGAGATCGTCAAGCGCGCGATCGAGGAGCCAATGCGGCACATCGCGAGCAACGCGGGCCATGAAGGCTCGATCGTCGTCGCGAAGGTCAAGGAGATGAAGCAGGACGAAGGCTTTAACGCCGCGACCGAGACCTACGAGGACCTCGTGAAGGCGGGCGTCATCGATCCGGTTAAGGTCGTTCGCAACGCGCTGCAGAATGCATCGTCAATCGCCTCGCTGCTGCTGACCACTGAAGCGCTGGTCTCGGAGATTCCCGAGGAGAAGAAGGAAGCGCCCGCGATGCCGCACGGCGGCGGGATGGGCGGAATGTACTAGGTGGAAAAGTGGAAGAGTCGANAAGTCGAAAAGTAAGTCGACAGTAAAAGCAACAAAACGGAAAGTGGGNCGGCCGCGGAGATACGCGCCGGCCCCACTTNTGTCTCCNCTTTGATTACGGTGCTTTACACGTGAAGTTCGTTGCGTCTNTCGTGCTGCCGATGCCGTTGTAGACCGCCACCTGCGGATACGGGCACAGTGGCCGCGTGGTGTCGACGACGCCGTTGGTGGCGTGCGTCGCGAGGATTTGCGTAGGGGCCACATTTGTCTCGCGCCAGCGCTCGAGCGCTGCCATCGGATTGAATTGATTCGGCCCCTCGCCGCCGCCGCAGTGCATCATGCCCGGCGCCATGAAGAGGCGATACGACTTGCTGACTTCGTCGCGGCCCAGCTTCGCTTCGACGCTCTTGTAGTAGTTGACGCTGTTGAATGGCGAGATCTGCTGATCGTTCCATCCGTGATACTGAAGCAGCTTCCCGCCGCGCGCAAAGAACGGACGCAGGTTCGCATCGGTCGCGTTCATCAGCGCGGCGTGCGCCGCATCAGCCTTTGCGACGTCGCTCTCCGCTGTAAAGCGCGAGTAATCCCAGCCGCTGTCCTGCAGCACCACGTCCTTGAAATAACTCTCGGCAATCGGCAGCGGCTGTAATCCGTTCACGGGGTCCCACCCCAGCTCGCTGCCAAACGCCATTCCTGGATAGACCTGCTCTTTGCTTGGCGATCTCTTCGAGCCGCCGTACATTTCTTGCGTTGCCGTAATCTGCGCCGGCGTCAGACACGACAACCCGTCGCCGCCTTTGCAGGCCAATTGCTTCACATCGACGCTGCAGCGAGTAGGGTCCTGAAGCAGACCATCGCGCACGCCATCGAGCGCATCGCATGCGCGCACGACACTGTCATGAAGAAGCCGCAGTTTGTCCATTGGCATGTTGCCGGGTTGACCCTGGTGCGTCGCCTGCGCCGCTGCCACGATCCCGGCAGTCAAGTGCGTCCAGAAGTTGGCAGGCGCGCCGGCGACGATGCCGTCGAAGTCTTCCGGGAATCGCTGCGCCTCGATGAGCGCCTGGCGTCCACCGGTCGAGCACCCGTTCCAGTACGACAACCTCGGGCCGTTTCCGTAGAACGCCCCGATGATCGCCTTCGACGCGACTGTCATCTCGTGAACGGCGCGATAGGCAAAGTCGGTCAGCTTCTCCGGATGACCAACAGCAAAACGTCCCTGCGTCCCATCATTGACGTGGCCCGTGTCCGTTGACGCCGTCGCGTAGCCTTCCGTAAGCGCGAACGCCATATTGCGAGGGATGGCTTGTGGTGTACCGCTGCCATATGTGATCACGCCGGCCCATCCACCATTGCCGACCGCCTGGAATTTTCCGTTCCAGTTCTCCGCAGGCATCCACACCTCCATCTCGATGTTTGAGTCCGACGATGGGGTGAGGGTTGCGGCGACGCGGCAATGCGCCGGCAACATCACTGCCGGCGGCGCCGGTGTTCCGGGTGCTTGAAACGGGCCGGCCGGCACCAGCGTGACCGTCGTTATCGTGGTGTGTGGAAGCATGAGTGTTCGCAGGCTTTCACATGACGCCGCCGATGCGCTCGCCGGCGTCATCGTCACTGCACCGACAACCATCATCACGAGGACCGTGGTCGCCTTCATATGCGAGCTCCTGCAGTTGGAAGGAAAGTTGCGCGGATTCTAGCGCGAATCGTCAGCGTCGGTCCGCACGGCGATGAAACAGCGTCGATGAGAGGTAGTATCTACGCGGTCGCGCGTCACGCGGCCCAGAGGAGAGATGTTGTGATTCGTTATTACAGGTTCGGGATTGCAACTGCCGCGATTGCCGCCGTTCTCATGGGCGCCGCGTGCCGACAAAGCGGGCCACGAGTGTTCTTCGTCCAGCCGCAAGACGGCGCGATGGTAAAGAGTCCCGTCAAGCTCGAATTCGGCGCGCAGGATTTCACGATCGCCGCGGTGCCGCAGGGGACGGTCACCGACACGCGGCCGTCGCTCGGCCACTACCACATCGGCGTGGACGCTGACTGCCTGCCGACGGGAATGGTCATCCCGCGCGCCGCGCCGTGGGTCCATTTCGGCGATGGGAAGAACATCATCGACATGCAGTTGCCGACGGGGATGCACAAGCTGACACTGCAGGTGGGCGACGACCTGCATAGGACGATTGAGGGGCTCTGTACCTCGATTAACGTCAACGTCACCGAGTGAACCCCTGATCGATGGAGCGCCGCGAGGCACGCGACTCGATCAGCGTAGGGTGAATTCGATTTCGAAGCTGACGAGCACCGCGACGGGCTCGCCGAAGCGCGTGCCGGGGACGAAGCGGAACTGCTTGGCGGCCTTGATCGCTTCCTGATCGAGGCCGAACACCGGATCGAGCGAGCGCNTCACTTTGAGGTCGGCGACNGTGCCGTCAGGCAGCACGACACCNTCGAGGCGGACCACGCCCTGTACCTTGGCACGCATCGCCTCCGCNGTGTAGTTCGGTCGCACACTGCGCAACAGTCTTGGCGACTCAACACCGTTACCGGGGCGGTAGACGCCTCCGCCCGTTCCGCCGCCAAAGCCCTGACCAAGTCCGTTACCTTGGCCGTCGCCGATGCCTCCACCTGACCCCGTACCGGCACCACCGCCCTTGCCCGTACCTTGTGACGTGGTGTCTTCCTTCGACTCGATGGCGCCCGGCTTGGTTTCCTCGGCAGCACTCATCGTCACCGCCGGGATGTTTATCTTTTCCTCTTCGGGCGGCTTCACCTCCGGAATCGGTTTCGGGTCCGGCGGCTTCTGGACAGGGACGGTGATCTTTTCTTTTCCGGGCAGCTCCGCCTTCTTGATCGGTTCCTTCTGCTGATTGCCGCCGCCACCGCCACCGCCGCCGGCGCCTGGCTCGGCGATCCAGACAATCTGACTTGGCAACCGATCGATGAGCATGGCGTGGTTGCCGGGCGTCGGCGCAAGCCGCATGATGAGAAGGATGATCAGGACGAATGCGCCGTGGCTGAGAACCGAGGCACCGAGTGCACCGCCGAGCCGCTTTTCTTGCTGCTCGAACATGAACCGGACTTCGCCAGGGCCATCCTTCGCCCGGACGTAGAGATGTCCCTGCGCAGGAGTGGGGTCAGGCTTGCTCTGCGGCGGCGTGGTCGACATTACGGCGGTATGCGTCTGGCCCATTTTCACCGAGCCTGTTGAGGGGCCGCAACTGCAAAACGGGTACCTCAACAAAATTACGAACGCGGTCCTGGTTCCTTGATTGGATGTGCGAGCGCGGCATTTGGCTTGGTGAAACGGAGGACAAATTACGTATCGCTCCACGTGCCGACCGCGACCGGAGACCCGCCCGCGTGGCTCAGCGCCTCGCGCACGGCATCAACAGGTACCTTATCGGCGTGTGCCCCTACCAGGAATGCCCCCTCTTTGATGCGCTTCTCCCATTGGTCCGCCTGTGAACCGGCCAAACCTGCGCGTTGAAGCGCACGGGAGATATCACCAGCTACGTGCCCGGCGGCCTCACCGAGCGCTGCTGACAGCGGACCGTCAGCCACGATAGGGCCAACGCCCGGGATGACGACCGCCACCGCGGCTGCCAGATGTGCGGCGAGCTCGCCGAGACGCGACGCCGGCCGTGAATCTTCGATCTCAGAACCCGGCGACGCGCCCGCCGCGTCAGCGACCTCGCCTTCCTCATCGTGGCGCCGCGCGACGATGGATACACGTTCGCGCGGAACGCCGAGCGTTCGCAGCGCCCGTGCCGCATCGGCAGCAGTCGCCGCATCCTTGAAAAGTGCCATCACTAGCGGGTGCGACATGGCAGCATTTAGTCAGTCGTGTACCCGTCACGCGCGCGCACCCGAAGGCCCGGGTGGTTGGCACTAAGTATCACGCGAATCGACCTCCACTCGTGCGCCCCCTCCTCGATTGGTTTTGCCGGCGCGTAGCCTAGCAGATATTGATAACGCAGCTCGCGCGCGATAGTAGAGAGCGTCTTCTCGAGCTCGGTCGGGTCCTTCAGCAGAAATGAACGGCCGCCGGTCAGTACCGCAAGTTCCGCGAGAAACGCCGGCCGCTGCTTCCCAATCGTAATCGGATAAATCAGCGCGTTGCTGCGGCGGGCACGCGCAATGACCTCGGCTTCGGTGGCGCTGCTGTAGCGGTCGTTGCCATCGGAAAACAACACGAGCGCCTGTCGTCCGGACTCAGGCTCGAGGCGCTCGAGCGCGGCAATGGTCGCGTCGCGAAGCGCCGTCGTGCTCCACGGATCAAGCGCAGCGATCGCGCGCCCCTGCGTCAGCCTGTCGGTTGAGAGTGGCGCGATGATATCGGCGCTGCTGCTGATAGCGACCACCATCGCGCGATCACCCGTTTTCAGCTGATTGAGAAAGCCACGCGACGCCTGCTTCGCCAGTTCAAGCGGCTTGCCGGCCATGCTCCAGCTCCGGTCGACGCCGAGCGCAACCGTCAACGGAAACTCGCCGGCGGCGAATGTCGAAATGTCCTGCAGCTGATTGTTTTCGTACACCTGAAAATCGTTCTGACGAAGTCCGGTGACAAGCTCGCCTCTTTCGTCAGTCACCGTCGCATACACTTCGACCAGTTGGACCTGCGACGAAAACTTCGCGAGCGCACCTTCCTGCTGCGCTCCAGCCGACGCACTTCCCGCGACTGCGATCGCAGCCGCGACGATGAGCCGTCTCATTTAGAGGACCTCCGCGCCGGGTGCTTCAAAAGGCATTCCCANCGAGGCAGCATGGTACAATTGCCTACTTTCCAACTCCTTACGCGCTTGAGGTGACCTTATGGGCCGTATCGGCCTTCCTGAGCTGCTCATCATCCTCGTGATCATCATTCTGATCTTCGGCGCCAATCGGCTGCCCGAAATCGGCAGGGGCATCGGCAAGGGGATCCGCAATTTCAAGGACGCCACAAAGGAAGACGAGAAGTCATAACTTCTTTCGCCCGGCGGCGCGTTCGCGCCGCCCGGGACGCTGCTTCCGCTTCCCGCCTCGCCGCTGCTCCTTTTTTGTTCTCACGTTGCTCCTTGGCGCACCGCGCCTCCCCTGTTCGCGCCTCACAGTGTCCAGGATGTCGACCAACCCCAGTTCGACCTGGCGTCGTTCCATGTCGACGCGTACGACCTGGACTCGCACTTTGTCACCAAGCCGGTAAACCTTCTTCGTGTTCTCCCCGTGAAGGACGTGCTGCTGCTCGACGTAGCGATAGTAGTCGTCGGCCATGCTCGAGATGTGGACGAGCCCTTCGACGAAGTGTTCGACGAGTTCGATGAACAATCCGAACGGTGCCACACCGGTGACGTAGCCTTCATACTCGTCGCCGACCTTGTCCATCATGAAGCGGACCTTCTTCCATTGCAGCAGCTCGCGCTCCGCGTCGTCGGCGCGTCGCTCCATGTCCGAGGTGTGCTTCGCGATTTCCGGCAGATCGTCCTGCAGCTCTTCACGCCGGGCATCCGTCACCGGTCCGCGCCGTGATTCGCGCAGCGTGCGGTGGACGACCAAGTCCGGGTACCGCCGAATCGGCGAGGTGAAGTGCGTGTAATGCTCCGCGGCAAGGCCGAAGTGACCGAGACTCACCGCGTCGTAACGCGCCTTCTGCATCGTGCGGAGCACGACCGCGGCGATCGGACGCTCCTCTGGCGTTCCGCGGATGCGGTCGATGAGTTTCTGAAAATTGTTTGGAGTGACGGATCGCCCGGTGGCGCCAAGGCTGTACCCCAGCGGTTCGATGAACGCCTCGAACTCGGCGACTTTCTTGACGTCCGGCGCTTCGTGCACGCGATGGAGCGACGGGACGCCGTGTTCGACCAGGTGGCCCGCAACCGTCTCGTTCGCCAGCAGCATGAATTCTTCGATCAGCCGATGCGCAATATTTCGCTCTGCAGGAACGATGGCTTCAATCTCGCCGTACTCGGACAGGATGACTTCCGTTTCGGGGAGGTCGAAGTCAATTGAACCACGGCGGCGCCGACGGGCGTTAAGAATCTCGAACAGCTCCCGCATCTGCTCGAACAGCGGCACGAGCGTCTCGTACTCCGCCAACGTCTGCGGATCGCGATCGGTCAGAATCGCGTTGACCGCCGTGTAGGTCATTCGCGCGTCGCTGTTGATGACGCCGTCGTGCATCTGGTAGCGCACGATGTGACCTCGCCGGTCTACCTCCATCAGACACGATTGCACGAGACGATCGACCTGCGGGTTCAGGCTGCAGAGTCCCGTCGCAAGCTCTGAGGGAAACATGTGCACGGCGCGCTCCGTGAAGTAGACCGACGTTCCCCGTTCGTACGCCTCCTCGTCGAGTGCGCTTCCTTCCGCGACATAGTGCGACACGTCGGCAATGTGCACGCCCAGCCAGTAGTTCCCATTCGGCAGCTTCTCGAGGGTGATCGCATCGTCGAAGTCGCGCGCATGCTCGCCGTCGATGGTGACCGTCGTCATCGGACGGAAGTCGGTGCGCTCGCGAATGTCGGACGGCTTCACCGAGGAGCCGAGACGCCGAGCCTCCTGCACCGTTTCATCAGAGTGCGCGTCCGGGATGTTGTGTTTGCGAATGATGATCTGGGTGTCCACACCGGGCTCGTCGATGTTGCCGAGCGCCTCGACGATCCGCCCAACCGGGCCGCGGGTAGCCGTTGGCCAACGCGTGATTTGAACGACAACCATGTCGTTCGGTTCCGCAGCGCCGCGCTGTCCTGTTGGCACGTGAATGTCCACCGTTATCCGGCGGTCAAACGGGACGACATACGCAAGCCCGGCAGTGTCGATTTCGAAACGGCCCACGATCGTGTCGTGCGCGCGCTCGATGATGCGGACGATGCGCCCCTCGAGGCCGCGCGGTGTCTGCCGCTCGACGCGAACCAGCACGCGATCGCCGTGCATGGCCTCGGAGAGGTTCGCCGCGGCGATGTAGATGTCCCCCCCATCACGCGGTTCCCCGTCATCGCGAACTACGAATCCAAAGCCACCAGGATTGGTCTGCAGACGTCCGGCGACGAGGTTGTCCGTATCCGGCAGCGCGAACCGATTTCCGCGAACCTGTGTCAGTTGTCCGGAAACCACGAGCCGCTTGAGATCGCGCTTGAACGCGACGCGCTCGTCGCGCGGCACCCGCAGCTGACGCGCGAGTTCGCGCGCGGTGGTCGGATGAGCGACGCGTTCCTTGAAGAACGTCAGGATCTGTTCGAGTGTTGGCATTCAGGCGATCAGGGCCACTTGGACGTCTCCAACGTTCGTGCCGGTCGGCCCGGTGTGCACGAGGTCGCCGAGGACGCTGAAGAAGTGATAGCTGTCGTTGTTACGGAGATAGCCGATCGGGTCGAGGCCGCATGTCGCGGCTCGCGTCGTGGTGGTCGCATCGATCATCGCGCCGGCGGCGTCGGTCGGCCCATCGATCCCGTCGGTACCGATACTGCCGAACACGGCACTGATCTCGAGCGGCGCGGAACGGCCATCGTGCGGCGCGGACCTTGCCAGGTCGGCGATACATGGCAACATCGCAAGCGCGAACTCTTGATTGCGCCCTCCCAGTCCATCCCCGGTCACGTGAACGGTCGTTTCCCCCGACCCGACGACGCAGAGCGGCGGCGTCAGGCTGGCAAGCGCCTGACGCACTGCGCTTGCAAACATCGCAGCCGCGTCGCGGGCTTCGCCGACGATAGGTGCCTCGATCGTGTGGACGCGATAACCGCGTGAGCGCGCGGCCCCAACCGCTCCGGCAACCGCCGTCAGGCGGCCACCAATGATTCGCGCGACGGACCGCTGAAGGCGCGGATCGCCTGGCTTCGGCGTCTCATCGATTTCGCCCCGTGCTCCGCGCGCGAAGTGCGAGACGACTGCAGCGGGATAACTGGCGCGTCCTCCGCGCGAGTCGAGCACGCCGAGCGCCTTGCCGAACGTGCTCGGATCCGGCATCGTCGGACCAGATCCGATGATGGAGAGATCATCGCCAACCACGTCGGATATCGCCAGTGTCACCACCGCGGCACGAGTCGCCGCGCCAAGCCTTCCACCCTTAATCGCCGACAGATGTTTGCGCGCCGTGTTCAACTCGTGAATCGTTGCCCCGGCCTTCAGCAGCCGCCGGACAGTTTCCTGCTTGTCGTCGAGCGTCAGGTCCTCCGTCGGCAGCGACATCAATGACGACGCGCCTCCCGAGAGGAGGACGATCAGCAGGTCGTTGTCGTCAGCGCGTCGTGCCACCTGCAACGCAGCGCGCGCGGCCGCGACACTGCGTTCATCCGGAACTGGATGCGCGGCGTCGAACCAGGTGACTCCAGCTGGCAGCGTTGCTGGCCGCACTGGCCCAATGCCGACAGCGGTCCGCGCAGCGACGCGCACGCTCTCGACGAACTCCGTCAACATTGGCCCTGCCGCCTTGCCGACGGCGATGACATCGACGGCCGAGGCACGCGTCAGCGCATCGTCGACAGATGCGTCGCCAAGCGCGGTCCGAACGAGCATCGCCGCATCAGCCGCACGCACGGCTGCCAGCAGGATGTCCTGTAAGTCGGTTCGAAGATTTTGAATGGAACGAATCAGTGAGTGTGGCGGGGGTCCGACCAAGCTGAAAGGCCGGCTACGACGTCGAATTGTCTTAGGAGGCGGCTGACGACTTGATCAGCGTCGGCTTTGGTGCACAGTCGATCGAGTTGCGACATCACCTTCGTCAGCGCGCGCTCAGCATCGGAAATGGCATCGTCCGAGAAGAACTCGCGCTGCTGTTCGAGGCAGCGCTTGCACTTCACAAATTCTTCACGGTAGAAGTTCGAAACGGAATGAAGGACCGGATCGCACTGCGGGCGAGAGTCGGCCAGGAAGCGTGACAAACGGTTCCTCGACGCAGGCATATCTGAGGTTTCGATCAGTCTAAGCGGGGGGTCCGGCGGCTGTCAACGGCGGTCGCCCAAAACCTCAGGTCGCGTGGCGGGACGCGGCAAAACCACCGGCGGCACCGACAAACATGGCGCCGGCAACCAGCAGACCGACCAGCCGGGCCGGCAGGAACTCAATCGCCGCGCCATCCAGGACGGCTGACAAATCACCCCCCCACCAGGCGCGTACTGCGGCGAATCCGGCCCAAAGCAGGCCAACCGCGATGAGGGCGCCAAGACCTCCCTGCAGCAGACCTTCCGCCACGAACGGCCCCCGGATAAACGAGATGGGCGACCCGACNAATTTCATGATTTCAATCTCATCGGTGCGCGCGTGNAGTCCGAGCCGCACGACCGCGGCAACGGTCACNGCCGCCGCAAACGCCATCAATAAGGCGAGGGCGAAACCAGCNCCCCGCACTGCGTCGAGACCNGCCGACATTCGCGTGAGCCATTCGCGGTCGTACCGCACGTCGGCGACGCCCGCCATCGCCGCGAGGCCTTTGACGAGCGTGTCAGCACGTCCCGTTCGAGCGGCGTCCGGACGGACGCGAACCTCAACCGACGCGGGGAACGGGTTGTCGTCGAAGTCGTTGGTCAGCGTCGCGAGATCGGCAAATTGCATTCGAAAGCGCGTCAGCGCCTGTGCCTTCGATACATATTCGCGGCGATCGCTGACGCCGCTCTGATCGATAGCCGCTTCCACGGATCCGCGTTGTTCCGACGTCGCGTCGTCGCGAAGAAAGATGGAAAACTCGGTCGCGTCGGTCCACTGTTCCATCACCCGATCGGCATTCCACGTGACGAGCAGCAACGTTCCGAGCACCACCGCTGCCAGCGCGATTGCGAGCACGGCGAAAGCGGTCGATGCGCCAGAACGCCACAGACTCGCCCACGCGTGGCGCAGTGCGTAATCGATAGCTCTCATGTCACTTCAACGACGCGCCCCTGGTCGAGCGTGATGGTTCGACGGCCCACGAGGCGAATCAATTCGCGATCGTGCGTCGCGACCACCACGGTCGTGCCACCGGCGTTCACTTCTCGGAGCAGGTTCATGATTTCGAGCGACAGGTCAGGATCGAGGTTTCCCGTTGGCTCGTCTGCCAACACGAGCGCGGGATCGTTCACAAGAGCCCGCGCAATGGCAATGCGTTGCTGCTCTCCGCCTGAAAGATCTCGTGGATATGCGTTGATGCGGTGCTGCAATCCAACCCATTTGAGCACTTGAAAGGCTTTCCGCCGCTGCTGCCCCGACGGCACACCGAGCACTTCGAGCACGAAGGCGACGTTTTCGAACACGGTGCGGGTCGGGATCAGTTTGAAGTCCTGGAAGATGAAGCCGATGCCGCGACGGTACTCCTGGACATCGCCCCGCGAGAGCGTTGTCAGGTCGTGGCCGTTGACGAAGAGCTCGCCGTCCGTTGGTTGCTCCTGCACGAGAAGAAGACGCAGGAGGGTCGATTTGCCGGCTCCACTCGGACCGGTGAGAAAAACGAACTCGCCTTTATCAACGATAAGGGAAAGATCCTGCAGTGCGTACAAGCCGCGACTGTAAAGTTTCGAGAGATGATGCGTCTCGATCACGCTGCCTGTGCACCCGGGGCCAAAGGCTTATTTGTTCGGTTGGATGCCGTAAGTATAGCGGTCAAGGCCGGTAATTCACAAGCTCCACTCGCACGTGGCCGAAACCCGCGGCGAGATCGAGGACCAACGGCAGATGCCGCTGGTCGTTGCTGAGCCAGATGGTCGCCGCGGGCGGCTGACGGTCCTCGACGCGCCTCTGCAGCACGGGGGTTACCCGGATGGCGTCCACTCGCCTATTTAGTGAAGTTATCCGCTCGAGTCCGTTCACTGTGACCTCAGCAACCAAGTTGCGCCCGGCTTCGTTCACCGGTAACCGGAACCGGTCGCCAGTTCTCAGCGGCAGCGTGCGCAGGTAAAAAAGGGCGCTGATTGCGTCACGGGCGCGCGGTGCCATTGGGAGCACCACCGCTTCCTGATCCAGTGCCTCTGCCAGTGTTCGACCCGTCCGGACGACGCGCGCTGCGCCGTCAAAGACGAACGCTCTGGTCACACGGCGGGAACCCTCGTGCTGATCGCGTTCGTGGACCCGAGGGAGGAGTTCTTCATCGACACGCGTGCGGAAGACGTCCTGCGCCTCGAAGAAACGCGCTACCCACGGAGCCGTCGTCGCAGTGACGACCAGCCGGTATGCGGGAGGCTCCACCGCCATTGAAATATCGCCAGCCGAGAGACTCACGCCGGCTCCGTCCCAATGGACCTCGTACCGGGCCAGTTCCCCCACACGAAACGGAATCGGCCCCGGCGGAGGCGGCTCCACCGCGTTGGCAGCGACCAGGCGCGTCTCGAGATCCGGTGTCCATTGCAGTTCGTAAATCGTCCCGCCCTCGAAGCGAGCACGTTCGGTGACGGGCGGTTCGGCGCGATCGAGTGGTTTCGGAGTGACGACGAAGCGAACGCGACTGTCATGCAGCGTGGCGAGCGCGTCGGGGCTCGGGAACGTGTTGATCTCGTCGGCAAATGGACCGTAGAAGGCCGGCCGTTGACCGCTGTAGCCGTTCACAATCGGCCGCCGATGTTCGAGCGATTGCACCATGGCCGGTGTCGACTCGACGTCACGGTCGAGCGGCAGAAACGCGACCGCACCGGCTCCAGGTTCGCGTGACAGCCATTCGCCGAGATCGGTATGTTGCGATGGCGCTGGAACGAGGCTTCGCGGCACATGCAGCAGTTCCATGATCCCCACCGCAATCAGCGCACTGGCGACGGCTACACCGAGGCCGCGGGTGTCGTGTCGTCCCGGCAGCGGCAGACGCGGCGAATGCAGTTCGCGAACGGCGATCGCGGCCAGCACGCTCAACGCGAACACCACCAGCACCGAGAAACGTGCGGGTGCTCGAATCACCGCGAATCCGAACACGAACCGGTGCGCCGCCGCGTACAGCGGTCGCACGCCATCGGGGCCGAGCGAGAGCACGAACCCGACCGCTCCGATCGCGACCATCGTCGCGACCATCGCGCGCGCATCGCTTCGCCATCCAAGCCATGCGCCCGCGATCGCAAATGCCATCAGCACGAAGCCCGGAAACAGTTCGCGCTCCGGCCCCGTCCGAGGCGGCCCTCCGATTGGCGGATCCTGCTGGCGGAGCAGCCCTGTGCGTCCGTACAAGACGTTACCCGGCGGCACCTGGAGATAGCTGACGGTGTACGCGGCGTTACGTGCAGCTTCGAACAGATTCCGACCGAAGCCCTCGCGCTGCGCAACGCGCGCGTAAATCATCGTGACCGGCAGGACCAGCACCGCCGCAATTACGGCCGAATACGCCAGTCGCCGCAGCACGGTGACGCTCCGCCACCTTCCGACGCCAGCGGCCAGCGCGAACCCGCCAACAGCGAGCGCAATTGCGCCGATGATGCCGAAGTACACCGACGAGATCGCCTGCAGCGCGGCGGTTGCTCCGAGCAACACGACATCGCGGCCGTGGCGCCGCGCAACGACGCGATGGAGGAAGAAAAACGTGAGCGGCAGAAAGTACAGGGACTGAAGCTGCAGGTGAATCAGATGGCCGAAGTGAAATGAACCGAATCCCCACGCAAAGCCGGCTAGATAGGCCCCGGCTTCCGTCCTCACCGTTGACCGCACGAACAGATGCATAGCCAGCGCGCTGGCAACGAGCGACGCGACGAGCAACACGTTGTAGCAGAGCACCACGTCATGCGTGATCGCGTAGAGCGGAGCGAGCAGCAGGCTCTGAAGTAACAGATGATCGGAAAACGCCAGCGTGCTGGTGGCCGGGTAGAAGATGTTCGCGTTGAAAATGGCTCCGTTGAACACCGACGCCGGGTTCGACAGCAGCGTCTGCATGTCCCAGCCAAGGATCCAGAGATTGAGGTAAGGATCGCCGGGACCTGACGTGGCCCCGAGCAACGCCCGGGGATGGAGCACGAGCGGCCAGGTGGTGACGACCGCGGCGACGCAGTACGCGAGCAGCGGACCCCACCTCGCCTTCGTCATGTCTGCTGCAGTTCGCGCCTGAGAAGCTCGTTTGCGAGCTTCGGATTGGCCTTGCCGCCGCTTCCCTTCATAACCTGACCGACGAGAAAACCGAACGTCTGGCTCTTGCCGGCGCGAAACTGGGCGGCGGCCTCCGCGTTGCTCGCGATCACATCTCGCACGATCGCCAGCAGCGCGCCCTCGTCGCTATTCTGCGCCAGCCCCTCCGCCGTGACGATCGCGTCCGCCGAACGGCCCGTATCGTACATCTTCGCGAAGACGTCTTTGGCAATCGAGCTGCTGATGGTCCCCTTTTCCACGAGTGCAATCAGGCCCGCGAGCGCGGCGGGCGCCAGCGGCACCTGAGCGATGGAGACGCCGCGTTCCTTCATCGTGCGCAGCAGCTCGCCCATCACCCAGTTGCTGGCCGCCTTCGGATTGCCGGATGCTGCGGCGACTTTCTCGAAATAGTCGCCGAGCTCCGCGGAGGAGGTCAGCACGCCTGCATCGTACGGCGGCAATCCATACGCGGCGACAAAGCGCTGGCGGCGCGCCTCTGGGAGCTCCGGCATCGTCTCGCGCACGGCGGCGATGCGCGCTTCGTTGACCACGAGTGGAGGCAAGTCCGGTTCGGGGAAATACCGATAGTCGTGCGCTTCTTCCTTGCTGCGCATCGACACCGTTCTGCCCGTCGCCGAATCCCACAACCGCGTCTCCTGGACGACGCGACCGCCGCCTTCAATCAGCGTAATCTGCCGATCGATCTCGTACTCGAGCGCCTTTTCCAGATAACGGAAGGAGTTGACGTTTTTTACCTCGGCCTTTGTCCCAAACCGCCCCTGCCCTGCCGGCCGGACCGACACATTCGCGTCGCAGCGGAGGCTCCCCTCCTCCATGTTGCCGTCGTTGACGCCGAGCCAGACGAGGATATCGCGGAGCCGCTCGAAGAACTCCGCGGCCTCTGCAGCGGAACGCATGTCAGGCTCGGTGACGATTTCAATCAGCGGCACGCCGCTACGGTTGTAGTCGATATACGTGCAGCGGTCCGAATCCGCAAAGCCCTCATGCAGCGACTTCCCGGCATCCTCCTCCATGTGGATACGCGTCAGGCCGACGCGCTTGCTGCGACCATCAACACTGATGTCGAGACCGCCCCGAAGCGCGAGCGGCCGTTCGTACTGGGAAATCTGATAGCCCTTCGGAAGGTCCGGATAGAAATAGTTCTTGCGGGCGAAAATTGACAGCGGCTGGATGTCGCAGCCGAGCGCGAGGGCGGCTTTAATGGCGTAATCAACCGCCGCGCGGTTCAGGACTGGAAGGGCCCCGGGCATTCCGAGGCATACCGGGCACACCTGCGAGTTTGGCGGTGCGCCGAACGCGGTAGTGCATCCGCAGAAGATTTTCGTGCGGGTCTGCAGCTGCGCGTGAATCTCTAATCCAATTACTGGCTCGTACGGCACCTACACCTTCGGACCGGCTGCCTTGACAGCAGGGTCAACGTGCTTTTCGAACGCCTTGAAGTTCTCCACGAACATCCCCGCGAGCTTCTTCGCTTGCACGTCGTACGCGTCCTTGTCGGGCCATGTGCTACGCGGGTCGAGCACACTGTCGGGCACGCCCGGGCACGTCGCCGGGATATCGAGGTTGAAGATGTCGTGCTTCTGGTACTTGACGTTGTCGAGCTGTCCATTCAATGCCGCGGCGAGCATTGCGCGTGTGTAGGCGATCTTCATGCGCGAGCCGACTCCCGGAGGACCACCCGTCCAGCCTGTGTTTACCAGCCATACTCGCGAGTTGTGCCGGGCGATGCGTTCGCCAAGCATCTTCGCGTAGACGTTGGGGTTCAGCGGCAGAAACGGCGCGCCGAAACACGTGCTGAAGGTCGCTTTTGGCTCCGTTACCCCGCGCTCCGTCCCGGCGACCCGGGCGGTATACCCCGAGAGGAAGTGATACATGGCCCCCTCTGGAGTCAGTCGTGCGATCGGCGGCATCGCCCCGTACGCATCAGCGGTCAACATCACGACGTTTTGCGGATGGCCCGCTACACCTGACGGAATGGCGTTCGGGATGAAATTGAGTGGATAGGAGCTGCGCGTGTTCTCGGTGTAGGTCATATCATCGAGATCCATTTCGCGCGTGTCGGGATCGAGCACGACGTTCTCGAGGATCGTTCCGAAGCGTCGCGACGCGTCCCAAATCTGAGGTTCGGCTTCCCTCGACAGTCTGATCACCTTGGCGTAGCAGCCGCCCTCGAAGTTGAAGATGCCGCGGTCGCTCCAACCGTGCTCGTCGTCACCAATCAGCCCGCGGTTCGGATCGCTCGAGAGCGTCGTCTTCCCGGTGCCGGACAGGCCGAAGAAAAGGGCGGAATCGCCGGCAGGGCCGACGTTGGCCGAGCAGTGCATCGACAGCACGCCTTTGAGCGGCAGCGTGTAGTTGAGGATCGTGAAGATCGACTTCTTCGTCTCGCCCGCGTATTCACTGCCCGCGATTAGAACAAGCTTCCGGCCGAAGTGTACGTAAATCGCCGTTTCGGTCTTTGAGCCGTGACGCGCCGGATCCGCCTTGAAGCCAGGACAATTGATCACCGTGTACTCGGGGCGATGGGTCGCACGCTTCTCGGCATCGAGCTCGGGGATGAACATGTTGCGTGCAAAGAGGTTGTGCCATGCGAACTCGGTCACAATCCGCACCGGAACACGGTAGGCCGGATCCGCGCCGCCCCACGCGTCGAGCACGTACAGCTCCTTGTTCTGCACGTAGGACATCAGATCGCGGTGCAGCGCGTCGAAGTTAGCTTCAGTGGTCGCCTTGTTTAGGCCCCAGTCGATGTTCTGCTCGGTGGTCGGCTCTCTGACGGTGAACTTGTCCTGCGGCGAACGCCCCGTGTGCTGACCTGTTCGAGCCACCAGCGGGCCGTCGGCGGCGAGAATCGCTTCGTTGCGCCGCAGGGCAATTTCGTAAAGAACTGCCGGGCTCAGGTTCCAGTGGACGGGTCCGGATCGGACAATTCCCAAAGCCTCCAGACCGTGCGCCCGCTCAACCTGTGTGCTCATTTTGTGGGTTCTCCTGGCAAGAAGACCGACCGAACAAAAATGGCATCGTACTGTATAGTTGGAGCCTCGGTAAAGGACCGAACCGCTCGAGCCGTATTCCATGACCAGAACGCCTCCGCGGCGTGCGCCCGCACCCGCTGGCGCTCTCGCGCCGCAGGTACCGCTATCGAAAGACTCGCATCTGGCCGCCGAGATCAAGCGTCTGGTGGCGAGCGGCGAACGGGACGCGGCGCGCGAACGCTACGGTGAGCTCGTTGCTAATCAGCAGCGGCGGGCGGTTCGCATCGCCTACCAGTACCTGCGCGATGCGCACGACGCGGACGAGGCCGTTCAAGACGCGTTTGTGAAGGTCTTCACGCATATCACCAGCTACCGCGAAGATCTTCCGTTTGAAGTGTGGTTCACACGCATCCTGGTGAATGCGTGTCTCGATTTGCGCAAGTCGCGCTCGCGGCGTCTGCGATGGGCCGTTCCGATGTCGGCGACCAACGAGGTCGCGCCCGCGGAGCCGGCCACTCCGGATCCGACTCCGGAACAGCGGCTCGTCTCGAGAGAACGCGCGACTGAGATCACGGCGGCGGTCGATTCGCTTCCCGACCGCCAACGGACGGTGTTCACGCTCTGTCATGTCGCAGAGCAGACGACGGCCGAAGTGAGTCAGACACTCGGGTTGAGCGAAGCAACGGTGCGCGTGCACCTGTTCCGAGCCGTCCGCAAGCTGCGGCGGCTGCTGGACCGCACGTGAAGTGGCAATGAGAGCGAACCATCTTTCCGACGACCGTCTCATCGAGCTCTGCATGCTCGACGCGCTTTCGCGCGACGAGCAGCAGCACCTCTCGACCTGCGGCCGCTGTGATGCACGCCGCATCCGCATGAAGCGTTTGCTGGACGACGTCTCGGAAACCGCCACGGCCGCAACCGATGCCGCATTTCCACTCGAACGGCTCAACCGTCAGCAGGCCCGCATCCTCGCGCGGCTTCAGCACGAGGGTCGTCCAGCGCGTGTAATCGCTTTTCCGGCGGGCCATTCTCCACACGAACCGGCCGCCTCGCGTACGCGTCCGGCGTCGCGCTGGATTGCGGCGGC
>Ga0065707_10000814_pt1 | contig 19665 bp, 9 predicted proteins | sample SwiRhicommuniRL3_FD_59094 | JGI IMG/M metagenome (GOLD analysis project Ga0065707, IMG submission 59094) | Switchgrass rhizosphere bacterial communities from Rose Lake, Michigan, USA - RL3 v2 (version 2) | ecosystem: Host-associated > Plants > Roots > Rhizosphere > Soil | place: East Lansing, MI...
TATATAATAAATATAAAGTGTCATCACTCATCATCAGTTACATTATCAACACCATTTAAGATCATTCCCTTTTCGACTATTAATTTCCCAAGGTCGGATCTCAATTTAAACTCCATAAAGTTCTTCAAGTTCTCTTCGTTTAACCATTCTCTAGAGTATTTTACAAGAACATCTAATTCTTCATTGTCTTCAATGCCAGGTATGATATCATTTATCATTCTGACGACTGAGGTGAAACTCAAAATTGAAAGACCTTTAGATTCTTTCAAATTCAAGTATTTCAAAAACTTGATGGAATGTGCTATCTCTTGTTTTTTGAAGTAGTACACAATCAATGAAGATGTTAATATTATGAATTCTTCATTTGATATTAAGTTTAATGATGAAATTAATGATTTTTTGGATAATAAAGTTGATGATATTGGTTTAAAGGTTGGGTCTGAAAGATTTATTTCTTCTGTCTCTTCCGTTTCTTCCACTTCCACTTCTCCTTCCTCTTCTTCTTCTTCTTCTTCTTCCACTTCTCCTTCTTCTTCTCCACTTGTGATTTCATGATCTGTCAATTGCTGACCTTCCATGACCGTTCTAAAATTCTCTAAGTAGCCCCAGACTTGTGATTTCATTGAATTTAATAATGCAGGCGCATACTTTGAATCAATAATGGATTTGAATAGTTCAAAATATCTACCCACCGTTGTGGATTTGCTAGTCTCCAATATTGACTCAATCAATTCCAAATCCGACAAGATTTCTTCATCTTGAGTTGGTAAACCTTCCAAATATTTCATATTCAATTGGTGGATAAGTTCTAAAATTCTCCATTCAAAAATATACTCGTAAATGTTTGATCTGTTCTCTTGGAATATTTCAATATATTTGATATGATTTTGTCCATCATTGACCGCAAAATTGATTGGTTTCTGGTTGATAACGTTTGTAAGTCTTGTAATGAATGGTTGTGATCCAAGCATCGATAATCCATCCACCTTTCCTATAAGGTGGTTCAATTTGATCAACGCTGTTTCTTCTCCTTTATATTCCATATTCAACACAAGCGATCCTTTGATAGACATGTTATGTTGAACGACTTTTGCCATGTATGGATATTTGTTGACCACTAACTTGCCTATCAATAAGTTTAAGAGACAGTTCTCAAATGTGGCATCGCTCACTGACAATAAAAAGTAGTCTGAAACGAGATCTGACCAAGATGGGTGTGTTTGTCCATTCAACCTTGAAAGAATTTCTTTCCGTTTTTGTTCTGAAAGTTGGATTGGAAGTTGCAAGCCTAGGCGTACTAATACCCATGATTTGAAAACGTTGTTTACAGGCAGTGACTTTTCCTTTTTCGTTTGGGTCAAAATCGGTAACACCAAGTGTGCTAAACTGATGACGATCAACAAAACCTTCATAAAACTCCATATTTGAATTGTTAATGGCGAAGGATGAGTTAAACTGTATGGGAATAGGTGGGCAAATGGCAATGCTGATAAACCCTTGATATCGTTCCCATTACCACCACCAAAGAAAGAAGTTGTCATCACCGCAGCCATGCCTCCTAATAAATATTTGTTATTGGCAGGCTGTTGAGGTGAATATTGTTGTTGGTCAAAGTTATTTCCAGTAAATGCTTGTTGATCATAATTAACCAGACTTCCACTGTAAGAAGGTTGGATTGGTGTAGAGTTGTAAGCTTGCTCTGATGGATAATAACCGAATCCATTCGAACCAAGTTGGTTTTGGGTTTGTGGTTGGAGTTGAGAGTCGGGTTGGATGTTATTAGTTTGGTTATTCTGGTTCAAGTTTGCTTCTTGTATTAACTTTTGAAGCTCGCGGTTTTGCTTGCTCAACATATCATTCTTTGCTTCTAAATGTTTGATATATTCCGTGGCCTTGGTCAAGACACTTGCTTTATTCAACTTTGCTGCTGGTTTTAACCCTTCCAAGTCTGCAACTGACATGTCTTTTCTTCCTGCTGCTATTCTTAATGAGGGCACGGCGTCTCGCAAGGTCAAAATCTTGGAATTTATATTGGTACGATATTTCTTTTCAATCATGTTATGGGATGTCTTGTCCTTAGCTTTTGGTTTGCAAACCTTGTTCTTTTTCAATTGTACTCTTGGTTTTTCGTCTTCTTCGTCACTTTCAAGCTTCCCTTTTTTAGATATGGGTTCGGGAGAGGTATTATTGGAGCTTATGGAAGGATGTGACACCGGGGTATATCCCGAATCTTGAGAGTATGTTCCTGTGGACATGTTTGATGACTGGAATTTGGAGCCGTTGTAGTCGGAATATTCGTTGGTGGCCGCTACTTCATTTATGTTGGGATTCATATAGTTTAAGTTGGCATAATCGTTCAAGGTATTATCGATCCCTATAAACTGGTTGGCTGTTCCGTTTTTGTATGTGTTGTTACTGTCACTCCAATCCAACTCTGAGAAGTTATTGAATTTGGATTCATCTCCACTAACCGATGATGGCGAAAGGTTGTTTAACGTCCCTGATATACTGTCCAAAAATGTGTCAGCATTTTCGAACTCAAAGAAGTTGTTATCGAAATCTGTCATTGTGAATGAGAGTACCTGATAGTCACTAGTTAGATTCTCTTGCTATTCTTAATGCTTGCTGATGCTTTGCAGTTTACGTTTAAGAGAATAAAATTCGAATTTAGAAAACTGGGAATCACCTCATATAAAATCGGAAAATGTGTAGTATAAATTCAATGACCTTCGTGGGATTCGGTTAGTTTTTGTTTTTTTAAAAAAACAGCTGTTTTATGAAGGGTGGTAGATTATGACCTGATTTTCGATTCTGGTAGGCGCACGCTCTCACTCGATTGACCCATATCTTCAATTTAGGGCTTGAAGTGGGTAGAGAGGTTTAAATAGAGATGGTGGAGAGAAGCGCTAGGCGAGGTGTATGATGTGGTAGTAAATGGTAGTTAAAGTTACAGCTAAAGTATGTTAATACTATTTGATTTAATATGTACATCTATAACTATTTGGCACCCTCGGAATGGAAAATATTTGCCGAGCAATCAAGTTTAGTACTTCTCTAAGGCAGCAGCCGGGTAGTATGGAGGATTCTAGATTTTTGACACATCATTAGAGAAATATATGTAATTCCTATCTAAATCTAATATTAAGGTGAAACTTTGGAAATGCCTTTCGGCTAAAGTGTGACTATTGGGTGCAAAATATTCGGCGAGAACCGGAAAGTTAGGGCATCGTCTTTTGAATTAAAGCTATCGCAAGAACTATTTTCTGATCTATTAAGAGATGGGAGCTAAAATTTTCTGTGACGTGAACGACGCGACACACTCTAACAGAGTACTGGGAGCTTCTTTGACTCGGACCATTGTGGTATGTTGGTCTCGTATCGGGAGACTTATATGGCGATAAATAACCTCGAATTTGTCTTCAAAATCAATCAAGTTTCTCTACGTATGGTAAAAGAGGAGGCATCACATCTCAGCATTCTCGAGCAATTTATTGGGTCATACTGTCAGTCGTTCCTAAAGATATAGTGGTGTTTTTGTACTGCATGTACTATCACAAGTTCGCCCACTTTATTAATGATTTTAATCAATTACTTGGCCCTGTCGCTAACCTAAATGGGAGGTAAGCTTTCACGGCATACTGGACATTGTAGTTTATACTTCATCCAGCTTTGAAGACACTCCGCGTGAAAGATATGATGACATGGGGTTATCATATATTCTTTGTTGTTAACCTTTTTACGGGCTTCGTTAGTATTGGGTCCTGCCAATATAGGGATCAGAATATCAGCCATACAGATTGAACATGTAGTAGTTGCATCGATAATACCGTCATGCTCAAGTTCCGGCTTAACGCTGGCAATGATATCTGAAGAAAACCCGCCGTTTTCCAAGTCTCCAAGTACCAAAATGTTCTGATAATCGTATGCTTTTGGAAGCCACAGATCGTTCAACCAGAATCTTGGGCCGAGTGTGCTTTGTAAGTAAAGTAAGAACATTTGAAGAAGAAGCCAATTGATTAAGACAATCACGAGTAATGGATCAAAATGATGTTTTAAAGGATTACTCTTGACCAATGACAAATACATCACTGGTATCACACGAACACTACTCGTGACAAAAATGAATTCCCAAGAAAATGAGGTACGACGGTTCTTTAAGGTATTACGCAAGAATTGTGGTATCCAGTAAGAGTTGAGTGCTAGAAGAATCACATATTCAAACACTCTTCGATATGTGATTCTCCATTCCATAGCTTTCAATACCAAAAATGTAAGAATGATCGTCGCTATGAATCCAACTCCAGTGATATTATAGCTAAACGAGGCTTCTTCAAAAGGTACCGGAACATTTGCAGGAGTTGGAGTCACAGCAGGTGCATTTGTGGTTGGTAAAATTGGAGCATCAGCCACTGCAGGTTCAGGAACAGGTCTTTCACTTCCACTATTTGAACCTCCTCTTAGTATTTCCCACCATGTTGTTCCTCTCTCATTCACTTGAATACCAACTACACTAACCAGGAACTTTACCTCAAAAACCAAACACATCACCGTTGCAACCACTGAAATACATGCTAAGAGCAAATATAACTCCTGTAACAATGTTGACTCAAAGATAATCAGTAAAGTGACCATAGAGTCCTGTAGTCCAATTAGAAATAATGTGGTGCTCGAAATGACAGATAATTGGCCTGGAGTCCTTGCTACCTTCATTTGACGAAGCAATACCATCAATTGCACAAATACTAATACTAATAAACCAATGAAAACACGTTTTAATTGCATGGTGAATATTTCTCTCTTCAAGCCCGAAAATCCAGCATCGGGTTTTTTTCGTAAAACTAACCCACAATCTGGCGAGTATATCAAATAGTCCTTCACAACTAATTCAGGCAAACTTTTAGGTAATGGTCTACCCTTTGGGTTTTTCAATTCCTCGTCAATGAATCTCAATTCTGCGACTGTGTAATCAGTCTTTTCGAACTGAAAGTATGTAACGAATTCACATTGATACAAAGAATCTCTCACATAGTTGTTCATATCATCCATGTTGATATCGTTCTCAAGATTCGTAGAGTTAAAAAACTGTCCCATTAAAATCTTTGAAGTGTTGAATCTTTCTTCATTAAATGTAAGATGACTAAGACCATGATGACCCAAGAATTTTGCTGACCTCGTGGCTGAGATTAAAGAGCCGGTGTCTTGGAAATATACACCTCTAGCCATAAAACTATGATTTTCAATCTCTTCATAATCCTTGACGGATACTTGTAAGTTGACAATTACTGCATTATCGATAGCATTCTCAGATGACGGTTCTGATCTAGATAACGACTGGTCACGAAAGTTGTAATCATGAGCATTGATACTCAAAGATACCCTTCCTTTGGGTTGAGTGATATTACCTACCTTGGGATCTCCTCCTAGGTATGGTTCTTGAGGAGGATTATTGTTTTCAGGATCGTTTTCATAACGCTCCTTTTCTTCATCATATCTTTCTTGTGTATACGATAAATAGTATTTCCATATGTATTCTGGTAGACTTAAGTTTACGGCTTGGACTTTTTCCTGTCCAATTTCGAATTCTCCTTGTGCTTTACCACTTACGTTAAGGAGATATGCTTTGTCAATGTATGAATCAGTTTTTGTTTCTACCTTCTCTATGTCGTCCTTGATTGTTTTGCCTACTGGATCATTACCCCAAAACGTTTTCACTTGATTGCTGACAACATCAGGTAATATTGAAAACTCCTCCTGCTCTACCCATGGATGATTCTCATCAAAATGATGTAGTGGCCATTCGCTAGCATTCTTTCCGTTTATGTTATCTAAATATGACAATTCGAATCCAGTTATATTCCCATAACCTGATTTATAAGTTGCGTTCCTCAACACTTCCTGTGACAGTTTCAATTGTTTTTGAAACATTTCTAATGTATCACGATCTGTACCAGACAGTGGTTGTTGATTTCCGTTAAAGAACGTAAGAAACGTGAACATGATGATGAAAAACACCAATGTTTGTCGATCAACTTCCATCTTGTGTTGTTGTTTGGTAGGCTAGGAGAAGAGTGATTAGTATTTTGCGCACCAAATTGATAGTCAAGTTAGTAAATGGTGGTGGCAAAAAAGACTAGCCCAGGTAAAATTAGTTAGCCAAAACAGACTAACAAATAGTATAGCAAAATAGTCTAGCAAAGACTGACTAGCTAAAACTGTGTAGCAAAATAATATAGCAAAAATAGTTTAACAAAAACAACAAAAACGGTCTAACAAACACGGTCGAACAAAAACAGACTAGCAAAATCTAACAAAAACAATCTACAAAAACAAAACAGTCTAATCAAAAGATGTTTAACAATAATTGCTCTAGCAACGTACTTTTCTTCTAGGAAAGATTGAGTGATGGATCGCTATCGGAAACTGAATCTTTTGCTTTCATGGTTTACAATGCGTGGTCCTGATGGATATGAAGGGACAGAATAGAAAACATACGAAATAGATATCACACCTGAACAATCTAGAGTATACTCGCGATCTTATTGTAATTGCTTTAGTTATTTTATGTTTAGTAGCAAAATTGTGGCACCAAGTATTTGAAGAATGGTATTCCGGTCATGGCTGCCAAACAAAAAGTGTTTGAATATCTTTTTGAGATATACACTTCACTATTCTGAGTTATGCTATGGGTCATTAACGACTCGGGTCGATTTGAGAAGTTCTATTTGAAATGGTCTTCTCAGTAATAGTTTTAGTACCCTCTTACACTCTCAGGGTCTTTGAGAGTCTTCTAAGAGTCTTCTTTGATTCTTCCCAGAGTCTTCTTACTCATGATTATTTTACATTTCATTCATTTCAAACATCTTCAGCCACTCAATTTTGGTCACAATTTCTGTCAGAATAAGAATTAGGTCATACTGCCCCAAAATACATCCCAACCCACGAAATACTACAAAACTATAAAGCAAAGTTACCATTCAATTTATGACATTGAAATACGATAAACAAAATATATTAACGATGATGAAACGAAAGTTAAAAATGTGAGAGAATTCAATAATTTGTGATTAATTACCTGTGATCAACATTCAACAACTCGTGATCAACATTAAACAACCTGCGTTAAACATTAACTCAATATTGAACAACTTTTTTTATCCTATTTTCCTATTTTCTACAGAATCATTAAAAATAGTATGGTATTATAAATGGACAAACTATGGAAAAATGAAGCAAATTAACGAATTATTGAATCCGAGAGATAAATTGAATAATATGCATTTCATTGTGGAATAAATAATTTAATTGAGATGCATATATTTTGTATGGTATCGAATGGTATATGTTACGATTGGTATTTTGGTATTTGGTATTTGTGGGTGGGTGATTATTGTTGATGTCATATAATTGACCTGCAACTATATTAATGGACTGAGTAATTACATGACGAGGAAAGCGAGAACGGTTGCGAAAAGTAAGTACAATCCACGGATATTTTTATCTGGTGAACCACTATTGGTTTGTGAAGCAATTGTTGGCTTTGGTGCTGCTACAGATGTGGTTTGTTCAGCAACACCTCGCTTCTTTTCAGTTGGTGCTACTACTTTTTTTACAGTAGCTGTTTGGTAGATGGTTACCTCTTCCTCTTCACAATCTTCGACATCGTCTTCTTCTACATCATCGCAATCATCGTCTGAATCATTTGCATCATCTCCGCAATCACAAGTAGGGTCACATTGTTCAGGGGGTCCAAAGATGCTTCCAGATCCACCAGAACCAGAACCTCCTTGAGATACACCTGATCCTTGGGAACCTGATCCAGAGCCGAACCAGTTTCCACTGGATCCACCAGAACCTCCAGTAGATGGTGCTTCACAGTCTTCTTCATCTTCGTCATCATCATTAGAACCTGATCCTCCACTAGCTGGAGCATAAGTTGGGTAAACTCCTTTGGTGACGTGAATAGTATTAGTTTGATATATTGTCAAGCAATCTTCTTCGTCTTCATCATCATCATCATTGTTAGAGCCTGATCCTCCACTAGCTGGGACATATGTTGGGTAAACTCCTTTTGTAACGTGAAGAGTATTGGTTTGATAAATTGTCAAGCAATCTTCTTCGTCATCGTCGTCATCTTGCCCATCTACTGTGTAGGTGTAGGTCTTTGTGACTGTTTTAGTGACAACGCTGGTACCAGTAGTGAAAGTTGTGATAGATGTGACGGTTATAGTCTCTTCCTCGCACTCGGTGACGGTTGTGGCTCCTCCTGAACCTGGATTTCCAGTTGGGTTACCGGTTGGGTTACCGGTTGGGTTACCGGTTGGGTTACCGGTTGGGTTACCGGTTGGGTTACCAGTTGGATTGCCAGTTGGATTGCCAGTTGGTCCAACACTTGATTCATCTGAACAATATTCTTCATCATCTGAAGAGGCTGGAGCAACACTAGATTGGCCTGTTGGGTTACCACTTGTGTTTCCAGTTGGGTTACCGGTAGGGTTTCCAGTTGGGTTACCGGTAGGGTTTCCAGTTGGGTTACCGGTAGGGTTGCCAGTTGGGTTACCGGTAGGGTTGCCAGTTGGTCCAACACTTGATTCATCTGAACAATATTCTTCATCATCTGAAGAGGCTGGAGCAACACTAGATTGGCCTGTTGGGTTAACACTTGTGTTTCCAGTTGGGTTTCCAGTTGGTCCAACACTTGATTCATCTGAGCAATATTCTTCATCATCTGAAGAGGTTGGAGCAACACTAGATTGACCAGTTGGGTTTCCAGTTGGGTTTCCAGTTGGGTTTCCAGTTGGGTTACCGGTTGGTCCAACACTTGATTCATCTGAGCAATACTCTTCATCATCTGAAGAAGTTGGAGCAGCACTAGATTGGCCTGTTGGGTTACCGGTTGGGTTACCGGTTGGGTTACCGGTTGGGTTACCAGTTGGATTGCCAGTTGGGTTGCCAGTTGGTCCAACACTTGATTCATCTGAACAATATTCTTCATCATCTGAAGAGGCTGGAGCAACACTAGATTGGCCTGTTGGGTTAACACTTGTGTTTCCAGTTGGGTTTCCAGTTGGTCCAACACTTGATTCATCTGTGCAATCTTCTTCTTCTTCATCGGCACCTCCTGAGGGATCAGGGACAACACTTTCGTTTGAGGCTACGACTGACATTGTTGGTCCGGGGTTGGATCCAGTTAGAGCAGGATCAGTTTCTTCGCACTCTTCGTCGTCATCACTTGAAACAGCAAGGTTTATTGATGGTGAAGCACCACTATTTGGTCCTGTGGTTGGAGCTGGTCCTGAAGTTTGAACTGGTCCACTTGGAACGTCAGTTTCTTCGCAGTCCTCGTCGTCTGAAGCACTAGGATTTTCAAACAAGGCTGCAAAGAATGGAGCTGCTTTGGTGCTTGTGGAAGAGCTCGCATTAGTGCTAGCTGTAGGTTTCGCTTTGAACAACAACCGATTTAAATTTAATGAAGAACTCTTGGTTTGACTGGATGATGATGGTGCAACCAGAGAAGATGAGGTTGGAGAGAGAAAGGCAAACAACCCTCCTTTTGTGGTAGTTGAAGAAATAATACTCGAGTGCAGTGAATCTGTGCTTGAACTCAAGAAATCAAACAAGCCTAAATCTGATTCCGAAGAGGATGAAGGAACTTCCAGGCTTACTGTGCTGGAAATAGCACTCAGGCTTTCACTACTTGATTTAGGCTTCAAGAAACCAAACAAACCAGAATCGGATGACGATGGAGCAACGCTCAGGCTGGAAGAAGATTGCACTGTTGAGGAAGCAAGAGTTTCGCCCAAGAGATCATCAGTTGAAGTTGGGATCATGCTTGAAGATGAATCCTCGCTGGAAGATCCAGATTCTAAGAAAGCAAACAAGTTGTTTCCTTCTTTATTTGCTTTTAATGCCTTAGTTGATGGACTTGATGAGCTCGATGATGAGCTCGATGATGAGCTTGATGATGAGCTCGATGATGAGCTTGATGATGAGCTACTGGAAGAGTTAAATGAAAAAAGGTTCAGTATTAAATCAGTGGTTGATGGGTCTGATGTGGTTGCAAATAAGTTAGTTGAGGATGAAGATCCATCTATGGAAACAGTTGCTGCTACAGCAGCTGCGGCTGGTGCATTTGCTGCATTGTTGGCTGGTGCTACAGCAGGTGCTGCGACGGGAGCTGCCGCTGGAGCGGGTGCTGCTGCTGCATTGTTGGAAGTCCCAAATAATGAGTCAAGGAAGGATCTCTTTTCATTGGCATTTTCTTCGGCTGCCACAATTACTGATGTGATGAACACCGTATAAAATACAGTCTTTATTTTCATATCTAATTGTCCTCTTTACTAATCACCATTGAAGGGTTGAGGATAGAAGATTGAAATCGTAGAAGTTTTAAACGAAAGGATAAAAGAGTGATAGTCTTTCCAAATATTAAGAGCAGGAAGTATTCCAAATGTCGGAGTCATGGTGGATGGGGGCCCTAGATATATAAAGTTGGCCATTTGCTTAATAGAAGGAATGGGGAATTTTCTCTATGAACACCCACCGAATATGGAAATTTTGCAACTTTTCCCAATTAGTGCATCGACTATTAAAACCTAAATTAGGAAATTTGGTTCCGACACGATTGCAACACTTTCTCCAATGGGTAAACTAACATAAATTTCCCTTTTGGGAGATTTTCAATTTCCCTCCAGTTTTAGAAGTTTGTGCTTGGCCTGAAACATCTTTTTGCATTCGACTGCAAAGCCTAGGCTCCGGTGGATAGAAGTCTTTGCTCCTATGGATAGGTTGTTTCTTCAATCGTCTGAATACGTCGTACTCACTTGTATGTCCACTAGCCTCGAAAGAAGACGATTTGGCCTTGCGTATTTTACTTAATTACTTGGAAAACAGTGGATATATTAGAGGTCTGGTATCTCTTACGAATCCCATCATCTCGTCTACTGCCTTGTCTGAAATTCTCATTGGAATTGTGTATCTAATACACTTTTGTCCATGTGTTCACGGGGTAATTCGGGATTTGTCCCCTCGTCAGAATCTGATAAATAACCAATTATGGTGCAAAACCCCTTCCTACAAGGAGTTATGGATTCTTTCCTTTTCTGCCCTTCCTGCGTCTTCATGTTTCTAGAATGTTGACAAGTTGTAACTTTTGGGTATCTTAAAGAACTATTTGAATTTAGTAGATTTCAGAAAAGGACAGATGTAAAATTTCACAGATAGAATATCTGAGAATATGGACAGCAAAGATGAAATGGACAATGCTTTAGCAAACTACAATGGTCTTTGCTAGATCTATAGTTCTCTAAATCTTGTTTTTTCTACGATGTAATGACAAGCAACGGTTCGTTTCTAAACAATTAATTGTATTATACTGGTATTCATTTTATTTAAATAAGGGTGTGGTATGGGTTTACAAATGTTTAATGTACAGGTCATCACCTAATTCTTGAGCCCTCTTGACCAATGCTTGTTTAATTGCTCTCTTTGCTTGTCTCTTGAATTCTTTCTTCTGGGCTCCGGTGGTAGTGCAACAGCACTTCTTACCAGAAGGACCAATAGGTCCATTGATTGGTGTGTATCCAGAAGATGAACCGCCGGACGAACCAAACAATTCATCCAAGAGTTTATCAAGCAAACCACCAATCAAACCACCAATGCTTATACCGTTGTGCGAAGATGGAGATGACAGACCGCCAAATAATTTGTTTAGTAAGTTTTCAAAAAATCTACCTAATCCACCACCAGAGCTAGAACCTGAAGGATTGGAAGAGCCTCCAAAGAAAGCATCAAATAAGTCCAGAAGCAAACTAGAAAGTGAAATGTGAGAAGTATTGGTGTTTGTGGATTTTCCAAAGTCATCCAATAACGAATGAAGAACACTGGTGACAATTCCAAAGATATCACTCAAGAAGTTACCTTTGCTGCCACTGCCTCCTTTAGAAGTACCGTTGTGATGGAATAAGTCGTTTAAGAGATCTTCAAGGAAGTTACTAGAAGTACCGGGTTTAGAGGTTGAGTTTTTTGGCGATCCAAACAAGTCCTTGAAAAGATCTTCGAAGGTGTCGCCAGCGGGCTTTGAAGAAGGATGTGATGTTTTGTTGCTTGGTTTAAACAAATCTCCGAGAATGTTTCCCAAAATGTTGTCACCAGCAGGCTTTGAAGAAGGCTGTGATGTTTTGTTGCTTGGTTTAAACAAATCTCCGAGAATGTTCTCCAAGATGTTGTCAGTAGAGGCTGGTTTAGAAGTTTGAGTAGTCTTTGTAGAATTCTTTGGTTTTCCAAAAAGACCATCGAAAATAGAATCTAAACCTCCGCCAGACGTTGGTTTTGAGGTAGGAGTAGCTTTAGTAGAAGTGGTGTTGCTCTTTTGTCCTAAAAGTTGATCGAGAAAAGAATCAGTTTTAGTAGCAGCCTTTGTTGATGATGGTACAGCAAGTACTGGAAGGATTGGGTCTGCAGTATTTGATGGAGTTGCGGATGGGGCATCAAATAATCCACCAAGAATATCCCTGGTCACGGAAGTAGGCATAAGGGATGGGGTTTCCAAAGCTACAGATGGAATTGGGGAAACAAGCATATTCTGCCCCAATGCTGCGACGTCTCTAGCACCAGTAATGTCACTTCTCTTGACCTTCCCATCTTTAATTTGCGAAGAAATCATATCCGCAAACATTCCTATACTCTTAGGATCTTTCAACGCATGATCGAGGAGCTCCGAAACAATATCCGACTGCTTAATAGAGTCAAAAAGTTTTGAAAAGTCCATGTTATTAACTGATGAAGCAATTAAGTTTTTGGCGGCGCCGGCAAGGTCCTTGTTATTTAAGATTTTCGCAGCCAAATTTGATGCGGTTTCTGGCCCACCAATGGCCTCAACAAGCTTGGTTATGTAGTCGGAATCTCTCTTTGATAAAGGACTAAGTTCTCTCTTTTGGGGTTTCTCGATATTGAGGTTTTCAACTATGCTGGAGATTTTCAAGTCTCCCGATTGATATAATTTTTTGGCATAATCGAGTGCCGTTTGAAACAATTTTTCGTCTCCCAAAGTTGAGTTGAACAACTGGCTGACAAAGCCAGAATGTTCTAAGGCTGAGAATAACGACGAAGCATTGATTGATTTCAGTGAAATAAATGAAGTTACTGTTTTGAATAATGCAGCGTTTGAATCAGGAGATTCGGATACTTTGTTCACCAAAGAATTAAGCAAGTTTGAGCTGTTCAACAGACTCACTAACGTGTTAAGAAATTGGTCGTTATCTCTTTTGCCAATGGAAGCTATATCCAATTGGTCGACATCTTCTCTCTTAATTTTTGTGTCTTGTGGAGCCACCAGGGCAAAGACCGTAACAATTACCGAAGTAAACGTTACAATTGAACCTAATCTCATGATAAACGAAGGTCACAGCGATTCAAGATGAATTTTGGTTCAAAAAATTTCTACTCTTCTGTGGCAGATACTGGGACATTTTTAAACCTTGATATTTTGTTTGCAAGTTGTAGTGGCCCTTGTTACTGTCAATTTTAGGAATTTCCGGGTTCCCCATAATTTAGTATAATTTCCTATTCGGGTAAAGATTGTATGCAGGTCATTTCGTCCAAATTAGTCGAAACAACAATTGCAAATTTTGCGGCCATTTAGGAATCTAGTGCCAGGCCATCATTCAAGGGTATAATAGCGTTCCATAGAAATTCCGATGAGAACAGAGAGTTAGAATTCACTCTGGAACTCGGATTAACGAATTACCCACCGTAACTCTCCGATTTACTACTCATCTACATCTTCAAACTGTAACTACTCGTTTACTTAATTTAAACTAGATCATCTCTCTCTATGTTTACTGTGTACATTTATACTATATAGTGATTACCACATAGAGTATTTATATTTAGCAACATTTTATATACTTGTAGCCCCAGTGTGTTCTTCAAACTTTTTCTTAGCACAACTAAAGTGGTGATTTAATTCCTTCTAAATAGGGTAAAAGGGATTCTTTTGTGAGGCCGTATAGAACCTAAGCCATATTTCATTAGTTAGACTAGCTGTTTAGGAATTCTCTAAAAATCATACGTAAGTCTGATATCACTAATTTTTCTAGAACTACAAATAAGCTTTTCAAGCTTTAGTAGTAATTTGGAGAGTAAATATAATATATGATTATAAAGTGAGTCTAATATATTTAGTTATATGTATAATACAACCAGGCGGAGTTGAGGTATCAATAATTCTCTAAGCCCTCTAAGCTTTCTTAGCTCTCGGAATTCTCGAAATTCACGTGATCTAAGTTTTAACGTTTATCACGTGATGCACTTCTCGAACTTTGATATCTAGAACGACTCTACAGATCCAACTCACATTCAACACCTCTTCAACCAGATACTTTACGATGCGTCCATCACTTGTTTTGAGGGTAAGACCAAGAAGACCAGAACGTAAAAACAGTTCGTTATTGCCTCCTCTCGAATTATACAAGTCGATTTTGAGAGCCCATGTCCACAAGTTACCTCACGAGCTTCGACCACTCGGGGATCAGTATGTCAAGGCCGAATTCAAGGCACACCAGAAAATCGACAACCCCTTACATATAGTTGGATTCTTGACCCAGTGGCAGGATTATTTGAGAGAAATCGACGGCGGATCGTGGTTGGATGGGAAGTTAAGAAAACACGAATTGGACAAAATGTCTCCAGAGCAGGTGGGACAATTGTATGAATTGATGCAAGAAGCAAAGAAAATGGGAAAATCTGAGGAGGAAGAATAGAGTTATGAATCGTTGCTAGGAGTGTAATTCTAATAATATTGATAGCAAATTTGTGACCAGCTAGAAATGTAACTTTTAATAAGCATTGATAGCAAACGTTTTATGCCCAGCTAGAAATGTCTACGACCAGACGATGTTTTACTCTCCACATATTGATCTTTTCAGTCTAATCATTTACTAAGCAATATGTTATTTACTTGTATATAGAATTAATCTAAAAACATATTCTAGTATATGTAAATCCATTAAAACCGATAGGGTTCTGGTAGTTCTTGAAGTTGTGTCGATCTAAACAATAAAGATGTGAAGATATGAAGATATCTGACACTTCAGTTACATGAGATTTTAGAAGTTAAACTTTATTGTCAAGTCTGATTCAAGTATAATCTGTGTGGAATTTTTCATCATGGAATAATATCACTACGATATTATTGGTGACTCCAAAATTACTATGATTCTTCTTATACCTTCACAATAAGCACGCTGTCAGCTGAAATATCTTTAGAGTTCTCATATATTCTCTTCAACATCTCTGAGCTCTCGTATATCTTAGAGCTCTTCATATATTCGTAGACGTCGTCATATATTCTCTTGCAATATCCTTAGAGCTCTTCAATATCCTTAGAGCTCTTGAATATCCTTAGAGCTCTTCAATATCCTTAAAGTTCTTCAATATCCTTAAAGTTCCTCAACATTCTCTCATCTTCTCGAAAACTCTAATCTCTTACAATCCCTTTCCGTAGTTACCTGCAACGAAAAAGTCCATGATGTTCTTGACAATAGCTTCCAAAGCCTTCAACCAAGCTTCCAATTGTTCAACAACCCTGGCTTGGTCAGATCCTAACTTTTCAAAGAAATCTTTTCTGTAAGGACACGCTTTCATGGCCAACTTGAAGATTGGTTTGATCAACATCCCATGGAATTGAGATAACGTCTTTCCATACGCATCGGTGAAAGTCTTTGTCAATTCCTTTGAAGGATTATCGACAGTTTCTCTCATGGCTTGGGCTGTGAATTGCAATCCACGAGATAACCACAATAATCCCTGGGTAGCAGTCTTGGTCTTGGAGCCAGCTTCAGACAAAATCAAATCTTGCAAGGTGGCACAAGAGGCAGGGTCGGCCAATAACTTGGTTCTGATTTTCGAGATATTTCCAGTCATATCCTTTTGAACAACGGCAAACGCAGAAGATCCAAGAAGATCAAACAATTTCACCAAAGACTCGGAAGCTTCCAAGAAACTTGCTGTCTCGATCTTGTTGTTGTTGACAGGGACGTCAACGAACGATTTCTTCATTTCATCAAAAAAAGTAGACATTTTAGCGTAGTGTGTTGTGTTTTAGAGTGAGTGGTCAGTAGGATAGTGAGTTGTTGGAAATTACTGGGTGATAACATTATTTTGATTTTTGGAAGATTTTGTTGATGTTTTCGACGCGGCTGCGACACCAAAATGCAGTGTGGAAAAGGTATAATTAGTGGGGCACTGCATGTATTAGAGATGGAAATTTTAATTACGGCTTATGTGAGTAGAGATCGGGATTTGGTTTTGGATATGGCTAGTCTTTTGATTTGTTTTACTTCTCTGTGAGTAGCTATCTGTTAGTTCACCTTCTAAGAAGCTATTTTTGGCATCTGGAGATTTCAAATTTCCAGAGGAAAAGGCGTAAATCTGCGATTATTCCATGTATTTTTGGTCTCTTTGCTTTAGTTGTTCAAATTAGTCGTCTATTAATCGTGATAAATATTAAGTATATACGTGAGGTTGGTGGTGGTTAGTCTAGTCGTTGTATAGTAACAACCAGCTCCATAGTGTGAAATTAGCGTGATGAGAGATGAGTGTTCCTGGATCGAACTTGTGAAATGGAACTAGTTATTATAAGCATAGGATATATATCCTAAACCTTGTGAGGTGAGTAGTTCATTCCTCTCGTTCGTTGTTTTGAGCTTTTTGAATGGCTCTATCATGAGGTTATTGTATTTTGAATGGCCCATCCTCAGGTTATTTTGAATGGCCTATCCTCAGGTTATTTTGAATGGCCTTCCTCAGGTTATTCTTCTAGTCTTGACTTGTCTAATGGTCATTAAAGAGGCCACTTGTGGTTCTCAAGAGTCGAGCCATCGGTCTTTGTAAGATTGAATGGACTACTATACTGGAGATTATCATTAATCCTCCATTTCTTGATAGCATTACCTGAGATAGTCTGTCGATTATATCATCACCATTCAAGTTCATTTGCCCATTGAACTTTTTTCTTTTTGGAATTAGATTTTTCATTATTTACAAGATCTAATTCTTTGTCGTGATTGGGAGTATCGTTTTCCTTTTTGGCGCTGATTTTGAAGTTTTCAAGTTCATTCTGAGTATAATATCCTGCTGAGGCTTTCAATGCCAGTTCGTTTTTGAAGTATTGGTTTTGAAATACTTTGATGATTGCCATTTTTTGGTGTTTGGCGTTGATATCGTCATTGGTTGGGATTTGTACTATTTCGTTGATGTTTTCTGGCAATGGGAAGTCTTCACAGTTGGAAGCATTCAATTCGGTCCCAAATTTGGTTGCATCGTTCATCAGACCTGTTGAAGAATCGACTATGTATATGTTGAGTTTCTTGTCTTGGTACTTGATCGATGGTCTTGAAGGGAAGATTTTACGATGCAGCGGGATTGAAATGTGTTTATCAGACTTGACCTGGAAATTTCTTTGCTTAACATCATTGAACTCATTTTTTATTACCTTATCGTTTTTTATTTCCACATTTGTTAAGTTCGTCAATGGTTTCAATACCGGTATAGATGTCTTTTGTCTTCTAGGAGATTTGAAAAACATTTTATTTGATTTCTGAATTCCTTTACCCTTGGGTTTTATTGGATCTGGAAATGGTGACAGGCTTGATTTGAATATCTCTGAATGATCAATGGAGGATGGAAGAGTGTTGGAGTTATGAAAGTTATTGTCTTGAATTCCTCTCTTCGCTTTCTCTGCTTTTCTATTTCCCTTGTCGTAAATCATCATGTTCTCTTTATCATCGAGATAATTGTCTAATTTCATATCAAGGTCGTCATTTTGTTCGATGTTCTTTGAAAATCTGCCTTTGTAGAATCTTGTTCTGAACTGGTCATCTAGTTCATAATCAAGGTCTTTCAAACCCAAATCGTTGACAAGTTTGTCGATCTTTTCGTTGTTTAATCCCTTTCCAATTAAGAACCCGTCTTCATGATCGATTTCTTGAAATATCGAGTTTGGAAACGTACTTTGACTTTCTCCATCATACATCTTGAACGACTTGTACTCGTCACCTTTTCTTCGTATGTTGTTTGTTACTTGGAATAACTCGTTTGCAATTATATTTGTATCAACTGGTTTAAGGTTTGGTTTGCAGTAAGACAATGAGTTCTTAAGGGGAAATTTCGGTAAGTTATGGAAGTTCTGGTTCAACTTCTTTATTGGACTGTTTGGTTCTTCGATAAGATCTTGAAAATCGATCAATTGGTTATTTTCAAGAACGTCGGTGTCGAATGATATATCGTCAATGCTATTGATGGAAGAGCCATCTTGATTGTTATGTTGCATTATAGTGAATTAGTGAGGGAGTTATTGGAAAGTGATTCGAGGCGATATTCGGATATTGAGAGTGTTTGAATATATATATTAGGCGGGATGTTGTTATGATTGCTGAGTAGTGTTGTTTTGGTTACTAGTAGTATTGTTTTGAGAACTAGTAGTATTAATATAACTACTAGTAGGGTTTGTATCAATTAATCTTCTAAGATATATTCTTGTAGCTGAAGGCTATTTTTTGATCTCTAGTGAGACTTTGTTACCTCTGGTGACTCTGTATTGCCTCTAATGAGCTGTGATTCTAATAATGAGTCTTCTGGATTTTAGTAGATCTTCTCCTCTCTACTATTTAAGTCTGTGTTTGTGTATTCTTTTGCTTGGTCGTCGTTATTTCACACTCCTGGTTATCTTCCTTTTGTAGCTTGGCCTTCTCTAAGGATATCGGTTACTATATAAAGTTTTTCTGGTTCTATGAGTAGCGGTCTTCTGTTGATTCGTCTTGAAGTGTTTTGTTTTTGCGACTTGATATGTTTTGAAAATTGCCTAATTGAGAAGGAATCGAGAATCTGCGGCACGGATGTTGTTAGAATTTAAGATCGTAAGTGAATGTGTTGAGGAAGAAGCTGGGTATTGGAGGTTCTGGAGTGTTTTGTGTGGTATATTATAGAGGTAAGTGACTATGGGTTGATGCTGAGATGTTTTGGACAAGAATGGCCGAATTAGTGGGGATTAACCGGTGAGTTTCTGTAATCGGTAAGTTTCTAGGATTGGTGAGATCGATAATATCTGTACGCTCGAGAGTAAAAAATTGTGCAATTGAACTAGCACTGGTTATCTAAATAAAGCATGTGAATTTTGATTGTTCACAGCAGTAATCTCCAATTTGGTTTACTGAATTATGATTTACATTGACAAGATATTTTTAAATATATATATAGACTAATCTTGGTTGCAAATTAATATAGATATTATATAAATAATACCCTTAGACTTCCTTATATAATATAGAAGCATCTGATAATATTTAAGGAGGGTGGGTAGAGCTATACTAGGTGGTACTTAGCTTGGTTGGATATTTTTAATATTTAGATTAATATGTTTATATCTCATCACAGATAATTATATTACTCCGAATATAATTTACAATAAATTTAATGATACGCTATCTTGTGTAACTATCCCGATGAAGGAATTCTAGAATAATTAGAAAGTCACCTGAATTTGAGCTAGGTGAATGGTTCATATATAATAGTCCTAATTTAGGGCAGATTTGTATAATTATTTATTAAAATAGTTTGTATATACTTTAGGTGGGATATCTTACTTTAAGAATGGAGAGAAAATCGAAG
>Ga0065707_10001010_pt1 | contig 19623 bp, 10 predicted proteins | sample SwiRhicommuniRL3_FD_59094 | JGI IMG/M metagenome (GOLD analysis project Ga0065707, IMG submission 59094) | Switchgrass rhizosphere bacterial communities from Rose Lake, Michigan, USA - RL3 v2 (version 2) | ecosystem: Host-associated > Plants > Roots > Rhizosphere > Soil | place: East Lansing...
GGTTCTTGGTTTCATTCTTTACGGTCTGTTATCGATCTACTCGCTGTTGATCCTGATTCGGGTGATCTTCTCCCTCGCGATGCTGAGTTACACCTATCGGATCATGCGCTTTCTGGTTGATGTTACTGAGCCGCTACTGGCACCATTGCGAAGAGTGGTGCCAACGCTGGGACGGTTCGATGTCTCTCCCATTGTCGCTCTTCTGATTGTCTGGGTCTGTCAGGCCGCGGTTGCCGGCACCTTTTTGCGCGGGGCGCGATTTTTTAACTTTGAGTAGAGGTCTCGTATTTGATCGAGCATTCGAATCACGATGGGCGATTAGTTTTCAAGGTGCAGGTTGTTCCGCGTTCTTCTCGAAGCGAAGTGGCCGGAGAACATAATGGCTCGTTGCGGGTTCGCGTTTCATCGCCGCCGGTTGAGGGCGCAGCTAACAAGGAGTTGATTCACGTGCTGGCGAAGACGTTCAACGTATCTCGTAGCGCCGTGAGCATTGTGAGCGGACAAAATAGTCGTTTGAAGCAGGTAAGTGTCGAAGGAGTTAGTTCATCATCTCTTGTGGAGCTGCTTCGCGGAATCAAATCGTAGATGGATCCGGAAAAAATCTCCCATTACAGAATTCTCGAGAAGCTCGGCGCGGGTGGCATGGGTGTGGTCTACCTGGCCGAGGACCTGAAGCTCGGGCGCAAGGTTGCGATCAAAGTACTCAGTCACGAGTTCACTACGAACAGAGATCGCCTGCACCGTTTCGAGCAGGAAGCTTCAGCGGCTTCCAATCTCAATCACCCAAACATTCTCACGATTCACGAAGTCGGAGTTGACGATGGCAGGCATTACATCGCGACCGAATTCATCGACGGCTCCACGTTGCGTCGTAAGATCGCGGCTCAGCACCCGGAGATTCCGGAAATCCTCGACATCGCAGTCCAGGTTGCCAGCGCCCTCGAGGAAGCTCACAGTGCCGGTATAGTCCATCGCGACGTCAAGCCTGACAACATCATGGTCCGTCGCAACGGTTACGTGAAGGTGTTGGATTTCGGACTCGCAAAGCTGACTGAGACTGTCGACCGAACTCCCTCCGATGGCGAAGCCTCAACGCGTGTCTTCGTGCAAACGGATGCCGGCGTCGTGATGGGTACATCGCATTACATGTCGCCCGAACAGGCGCGCGGAAAGCCGGTCGATGCACGCAGCGATATCTGGAGTCTCGGCGTAGTGATCTACGAAATGGTTGCCGGTCGGACTCCCTTCGAGGGAGAAACGTCAACCGACGTGATCGTCGCCATCACACAGAAAGAGCCGCTGCCGCTCGTGCGGTTCGCGCCAAACGTTCCGGCCGAACTCGAATGGATCGTGATGAAGGCGTTGCGCAAAGATCGAGACGAGCGTTACCAGACGATCAAGGAACTGATCACCGATCTNCGACGGCTCAAACAGCGTCTGGAGTTTGAAACTGAACTGGAACGCTCCGCCGGTCCAAACAGTGTTACCAGNTCAAGAATCAGTGAACCGACATCGTTGACAACGCCCGAACGCGCNATACCCACAGCAGCAAAGACGATCAGTCNTGTTTCGAGTGCGGAGTACATCGCAAACAGAATCAAACGTCACAAGATCGCGGCTGCTGTTGTCGCGCTTCTCCTCGTCGTCGCGAGCGCCTCGGCCTTCTATTTCTACCGGCGCAATTCGGTGCCACTGCACGAGCGCGACACGGTTCTCTTAACCGATTTCGTCAACACTACCGGTGAACCCGTTTTCGACGGCACTCTCAAACAGGCGCTGGCGGTCCAGCTCGGTCAAACTCCGTTCCTGACTCTATTTCCCGAGGACCGTGTGCGTGAAACGCTGCGTTTTATGGGACGTTCGGCTGACGATCGAATTACACGTGACATTGGACGCGAGATCTGCGAACGGCAGGGAATCAAAGCGATGCTGACGGGCTCGATCGCAACTCTCGGCAGTCATTATGTGATCACTTTGGAAGCGATGAATGCACGCTCTGGCGATTCCTTCGCGCGTGAGCAGATTGAAGCCGAGAGTAAAGAGAAGGTGCTTTCGTCGCTGGGAACCGCAGCCTCGAACCTGCGAAAGAAACTCGGCGAGTCGCTGGGCTCGATACAAAAGTACGACGTGGACGTCGAGCAGGCCACTACCTCGTCGCTCGAAGCACTGAAGGCCTTTTCGATGGCCAATGAAGAGCGCGCCAAGGGGAGAGCCCGNGAGTCGTTAACNTTCTACAAACGGGCGATTGATCTGGATCCAAACTTTGCGATGGCTTACGCAAGGATNGGNGTTCATTATGGCAATTTCGAACAGCTTGAGGCGGCAAAGCCNTACGTCGAGAAAGCCTACGAACTCCGAGACCGGGTAAGTGAGCGGGAAAAACTCTATATCACCGAGAAGTATCTCACTTACATAACCGGCGATATTGACAAGACAATTGAAACGCTCCAGACGTGGTCGCGTCTCTATCCAAACGACTTCATACCACACAACAACCTTTCGATTAATTACCAACTCATTGGGCATTACGACGAGGCCGTAAAAGAAGCGCTCGAGGCCGTGCGACTCAGCCCCAATAACATGAACGCCAAAGACAATCTGGTGGCGAGCTTTATCGGCCTCGGACGTTTTGACGAAGCTGAACAGGCCGAACGAGAGGCGCAAAAGATCAACGCTGACGCCTTGTCGGCCCACGCTAATAACTACCTCTTTGCTTACCTGCGACGCGATCAGGCAGCGATGGATCGTGAATTCCAGTGGGCCAAAGGCAGACCCGAAGAGTCGGAATTAACGATGATTACGAGTTTTGCAGCTCTATCGTTAGGTAAGTTGAAACAAGCTCGCGAATTGCAAAAGCATTCACTTGAATTATTCAAGCAGCAGGATCGTGCTGAGGCGGCCACGACTGCATTGTTGACGATGGCCGCTCACCTTGAACAACTCGGCCAGTGTGACGAGGCAAAATCCAATGCAAAGAACGGGCTCGGATTGCTCCGGGGNCAAAAGAGNCTCGCGATGGGCGCNTTTGTCTATGCGGCGTGTGATGATGTGAGTCAGGCGCAGTCGTTGCTCAATGANGCGCGCTCGGCCTATCCCAAAAACACTGTCATTAATGTAATAGTGACGCCGATCGTTAATGCGATTGCCGAGCAACGTAAAGGCAATANTAGTCAGGCGATTCAGTTGTTGGAATCAGTCCGGAGTTATCAATTNGGGATCGTGCTTGGTTCTTCGACTGCATATTTGNGAGGCAANCTCTACCTGCAGCAGCGCATGGGCAAAGAAGCCGCAGCGGAATTCCAATCCATCATCGATCATCCCGGAAGCGACTATCTTGCGCCGGCGCACACGCTCGCACACCTTGGTCTCGCCCGCGCCGCGGCCATCAATGGTGACACGGCTGCGGCGCGCAAGGCATATCAGGATTTCTTTGCGGTTTGGAAAGACGCGGATTCGGACCTGCCGGTGCTGGTACGGGCGAGGAAAGAGTACGCCGAGTTGAAATAGCAGAAGCAGGAGCAGTTATTAGGAGCAGGCTTCGTCGACCAACCTGCTCCTGATCGCTGCTCCTGCTCCTGTGATCTGCTCTGCTCGCCTTTTCTGCTGCATGAGGCCTTTGTGATATATTCCCATCCCTGACAACCGCACAATTCCAGAAGGATCTAAACCCAAATGTCCGGACATTCGAAATGGCATAGTATCAAACACAAGAAAGGCGCGCTGGATGCCAAGCGCGGCAAACTGTTCACGAAGTTTATTAAGGAAATCACCGTCGCTGCGCGTAGTGGTGGCGGCGATCCAGACGCCAATGCGCGTTTGCGTAAGGCCATCCTCGACGCGAAGTCAGGCAACATGCCGAACGACACCATCGATCGTGCGATTCGCCGTGGCACAGGTGAAGAGGAAGGCGTCAATTACGAAGAGATCACGTACGAGGGTTATGGTCCAGGCGGCGTGGCGTTGTTGATTCAATCGATGACTGACAACCGCAATCGCACGGTGGCGGAGATTCGCCACATCTTTTCGAAGAACGGCGGCAACCTTGGTGAATCGGGTTCAGTGGGTTGGATGTTCGAGAAGAAGGGATACATCGTCGTCGAAAAGGCGGGGAAGTCGGAAGAAGAATTATTTGAACTCGCAATCGACGCCGGCGCGGATGATCTTCGCGATGATGAGGATAACTTCGAGATTATTACTTCACCGGATGCGTTTGATACCGTGCTGAACGCGGTGAAGGGAGCAGGGATAGAGCCGCAGGTAGCGGAAGTTGAAATGGTCCCGCAAAATTATGTTCGTCTTGAAGGCAGCGACGCGCGCCAGATGTTGAAACTGGTGGAAGCGCTCGAAGATCACGACGACGTGCAGAAAGTTTCAGCCAACTTCGACATCAGCGAAGCCGACATGGCTGCCGCGTGAGAGATCCTGTAAATCCTGAAACATCCTGTTTATCCTGTCCATTATTAGACAAGATTAACAGGATGTTTCAGGATTTACAGGATTTAAGCCTGGGCTTGCTGTGCTGGTTCGGATTCTTCGGTTCTCACCGGCTCACCCATCACAATCCTGACGTTGTGCGTTTTTTCATCGTCGATTAAAGCGATTGAGTTTCCGGTCTGTTCTGTACCATCCACCTCGACATTTACCACCCCACGACTGACACCAAGCGGATTTTCAATCTTGATCCGGTAAACCGCGCGCCCGCGTCTGTACGTGATCTCAAAATCACGCCACCAGCGTGGCACGCATGGATTGATCTCGAGTCGATCGGCCTGAAGTTTGAAGCCGAGTATCGACTCCAGTCCGGCGCGATACATCCAGCCTGCCGAACCCGTGTACCACGTCCAACCCCCGCGTCCATTGTGCGGCGGTACTGCATAAACATCGCCCACCGCGACGTACGGCTCAACCTTATACTTGTGTAAACCGGCGCGCGTCGACGAGTGATTGATGGGATTGAGCAGCGCGAAGAGCTCACCGGCACGCTCGCCATCACCGAGCATCGAGTAAGCGATCATGGTCCAGATCGCTGCGTGCGTGTACTGCCCGCCGTTTTCACGCACGCCCGGAACGTATCCTTTGATATATCCGGGATCGAGATTGCCCTTGTCGAATGGTGGCGTGAATAGAATCACGAGTCCATCGCCACGCCGGATCAAATACTCTTCAACCGCAGCCATCGCGCGTCCCATGCGATAGGGATCCGACGCGCCGGAAATCACAGACCACGATTGCGCGATCGAATCGATCCGGCACTCTTCGTTTCGCGCTGAACCCAACGGCGTACCGTCGTCGAAATACGCGCGCCGGTACCAGTCGCCGTCCCACGCTTTCTCTTCGAGTGCCTTGCGAAGATTTTCCAGATGCTTTCGATAGCGATTGCCGCGCATTTTCTGTTTTCGTGCATCGACGTGCGGAACAAACGCCGTCAGGGCGGTGAAGAGGAACCAGCCCAGCCAAACACTTTCGCCTTTGCCCTGTTGGCCTACGCGATTCATTCCGTCGTTCCAATCGCCCCCGCCCATCAACGGCAATCCGTGTTTCCCCACCGCCAGGCTGCGATCGAGCGCGCGTGCACAGTGTTCGTAGATCGGTGCTGACTCCGCCGAGACCTGAGGTTGTGTGTAGAGTTCGTGCTGGTCGTCTGTGAGGAGAGGTTGCTCGAGGAAGGGAACCACTTGATCCAACACAGAAACGTCGCCGGTCACATTGATATAGAACGACGTCACAAACGGTAACCAGATCAGATCATCCGAGATCCTCGTGCGCACGCCCCGGCCACTTGGCGGATGCCACCAGTGTTGCACGTCGCCTTCTTTGAACTGGTGAGCGGCGGCGAGCAGGATCTGTTGTCGTGCGATATCGGGGCGGCTATAGACGAGCGCCATCACGTCCTGCAACTGGTCGCGAAAACCGAACGCGCCGCCGGATTGATAGAATGCCGTGCGGCCCCAGATGCGGCATGAAAGCGTTTGATATAAGAGCCAGCGATTGAGCATCGTATCGAGTGCCGCATCAGGTGTTCGCACCTCAACCGAACCGAGAATTCCGTCCCAGTGGGCCAGCACTTTTTCAAAAGCGGCATTAACGTTGCCGGACTGGCGGAACTTTGTAACCAGTTCCTGCGCGACGGTTTTCGACTCAGCCTCGCCGAGTAAGAAGATGACTTCGCGAGCTTCGTTGGGTGCAAGTTCAATGCTTGTTTGAATCGCCGCGCACGGATCCAGCCCGGCTCCGTCTCTTCCGGCCAGGTTCAGTCGTTTGAGAGCGGCGGGCGTTTCGAGCGAACTGTTACGGCCGACAAACTCCTTGCGATCGCAGGTCGCACTCGAGATTTGCGCGCTTGTTGCTACGAACGCAACGCGATCTGCAAACTCGTTATTGAACGGATTGCGCGCAAAGATCGTCGAAGCGGGCGCGTCGATCTCGGTGATGATGTAAGGAGCCGAGGAAGGCCTCGTAACACCGAGCACCAGTTCGTTGTAATTAGTTACAGTTAGTCTACGTTTACGCGCAGTGCGGTTGCGCAAACGAAGTAACGAGATTTTGACTGCAGCATCGAGAGGCGCAAAAACCAGCAGCTCCTGCGAAATGCCATGACTGGTGTGTTCGAAGACACTGTAGCCCTGACCGTGTCTGACGATGTACGGCTCGCGCTCGCGGATCGGTAGTGGTGTTGCAGACCAGACCGTGCCTGTGTCTTCGTCGCGGAGATACACAACCTCGCCCGGTGGATCACTCACCGCATCGTTGGACCACGGGGTAAGACGGTTCTCGTGACTGTTGAGCGACCACGTGCAACCGCCGCCTGTTTCCGTAATCTGAAACCCAAACTCCACCTCGTTACCGATCACATTGGACCACGGCGCGGGGGTCCATTGTTCGGCGCCAAGCAAGGTCACGTATTCACGTCCGCCCTGATGAAAGCCTCCCAGCCCGTTGAAGAAAGCAAGGTCCGGCGGCGCCGCCGTCAATTCCGGATACGTTTGCGAAGCGAGGCGCGGCAACAATGGCGGCGGCAACGGTTCTTCGACGCGCTTGCGTTCAATCTGATCCTCGAAGGGGCCACGTTCCGCGACGATTACGACTCGAGCCACCGCATGAAGCAGTATGCGGTCAGCCTCAGGCATTTGATCCGAACGCCGCAGGTAAACGCCGCCGGGTTTGTCCTGTAAGCCCTGGAGACCGCTGGTCCTGATGACCGTCTGCAAGTCCTCGTGCAGCAACTGGAGATAGTCCGTAGGCGTGTCGTTGAGGACTACGAGATCGATCTTCAGTCCTTTGTAATGGAGATACTCGTGTCCGCGCACAAGCTTTCTCACGGTCCGCATGTCAGCAGCTTTATCTATGCGAACTACAACAATCGGCAGATCGCCACTGATTCCGTAGGCCCAAAGACTCGATTGCGCTTTGGTATTGAGCGCGAGCACGTTCGCCGTCGGGCGCAGTGAAGGATCGGAATAGACGATGCGCGCTGCGAGACGCTGAAACAGGTGCGCTTCATCGGCATCGATCTTCAGGTGACTCATCTCGACCTGAGCTTTAGTCCAGGCGAGACGCAGTTCGCGTTCGAAGATGTTTGGGTCGTGATACTTGTCGGCGAGTGCGACGGCTTCTTCACGTGAGCGAGCCACGGCAGTGCTGAATGAACACCGGGCGGTTTGATTTGGTTGAAGTCTCACGCGCCGGCGGAGACTGAATACCGGATCGAGCACGGCGCCAGTAGTGTTTGAAAGTGGACGGTCTTCCATCACCGCAATCGGATTGCCTGACGTGCGTCCACGTCCGAGAAAGCGGCCACGGTCCGTTTCGTACTGCACGGCGCCGACGACGTCACCTTCAGCAACGACGACGTGAACGCCCCAGATCGGCCGATCGTCAGAGGAACGTTGGCGACGATGGGCCAGGAGCGCGTTCTCACCGCCAAAGAATTCAGTCTCGATAAACAGATTGCTGAATGCCTGGTGGGCTGCGTCGGCATTGGGAGTCGCGAGAACAACCTCCGCGTAGCTGGTCAATTCGATCTCGCGTGTACGAGAAGAAAGATTCGTCAGCGAGATACGCCTGACTTCGGCGTTGTCCTCCGCCGAGACGACAACTTCCATGCGCGTCGCGATGCCAGAGTCAATGCGCCGAAAGTCTGCTTTGTCCTCCGAAAAAGCGACGTGATACGACTGGGACCGTTGCCGCACCGGCTGATGACCCGCCGACCAGACCGCGCCGCTCCGCACGTCACGCAGGTAAATGAAGGCACCCCAGTTGTCGCGAGTTACGTCTTCACGCCAACGCGTGACTGCATTCTCTTCGCATCGTGAATAACCTGAACCCGCCGATGTGACCATCACGCTGTAAGCACCGTTCGAAAGCAACTGCGTGCGTGGTGTCGAAAGATCGGCCGACTCGTAAACACGTGTGATTACTCCCGGGTTCATTTGACTGGCCACGCGGCCTGTCAACACTTCTTCCGCGCGTGGATGAGCTGCCGGTACGCCGACTGGTATGCGTTCCTGGAGCAGCAACTCAGTTGCTTGAACCGTAGGATCTGAATGAAAACGTTTTTGGGCCAGGTCCTCGTGAAGAACGTTGGAGAGTGAGACGAGACTCATGCCCTGGTGGTGTGTCATGAAAGCGCGAATGAGCACCGCCTTCTGGCCTTCGGGCAAGCGCTCGGCGGTGTAGTCGATCGATTCGTAAAAACCGTATGGTCCAAGCGCGCCCTCTTTTTGCAGCCGCCGCAGATTTGCGATTGCCGCTGCCGGGTCGATCTCCGCGGCAAGCATCGAAGCGTAAGGCGCGACCACCAGATCTTCAATCAGTCCGCGTTTGAGACCGAGTCCGGGCACACCGAATGGTCCGTACTGATAGTTGAGATGAAGATCGCGCACGTTGTAAGCGGCTTCAGAAATTCCCCACGGCACACCGCGTTCCTGTCCGTATTCGATTTGCCGGTCGACGATCGTTCGATAAGTTTCCGACAGCAGCGTGGCCTGATAGTTACGCATCACGAGCAGCGGCATCAGATACTCGAACATCGTCCCGGTCCACGAGATCAGCGCGCGACCGCCATCGACCTTTGTGAGCGCGCGACCCATGCGAAACCAATGTTGTTGCGGAACATCGCCTTTTGCGATTCCGACAAAACTTGCAAGGCGCGCTTCGGAGGCCAGTAGATCGTAATAAGAATCATCGACCCGCGACGCCGTGACGTTGTACCCAATGGGAAACAGTTTGCGTTCGACGTCGAAAAGAAATGAGAAATCCATCTCGTCGATAATCCTGTCGCATTGGCGCGCGAGGCGGCTGAGACGCGACAACATATCGGATGCTGCTCCGGCGGATTGTTCGAGTGCTTTTGTCAGTCGAGCTGCTGTTTGTGCCAGAGATGGGGAGGCATGGTCCTGCATGGCGGCCAGTTGGACCAAAACCTTGTCGCAAAGTTGCGGCACTTCGGCGAGCGAAGGCACATTTTGAAGCAGACTGACGATCGGCTGCCATTCTTTGTTTGCTTCAACTGTGGCCTCATCAAACAAAGGCAGAATGCGACTCCAACTCGTGAGTGTATCGACGTCGCGGCGGCGTGACTTGACCTGGTGAGTCAGCGCTCCAACCCACCAGCGCAGTTCCTTGAAAGTGACTTCGCCATGTTCGTGTGCCAGGGCAGCAACGATGTCTTCGATTTCAGAGGCGCGGCGAGCGAGCGAATCAAACAATACCACCCATGACGAGAGGTTATTGTCCGGATTGGTTTGTAACAGTTTCTGACACGCGGCGATCTCATCTTGTAACTGTCTGACAGTTACTACGTCAGTACGCTGGCGAGAACTGCCGAGGCTGCTCGCTTCAGTGCCGATGGCGCCAATAGTGTCGTTCAATCCATCGATCACGCTCACATCAAACAGACTGTTGTCAGGAAACTCGACGCAGGCTTGTTTCACCGCGATTAGGTGTCCGGCGAGGTTACCGCTGTCTACTGTCGAGATGTATTGCGGCAGAAGCGGCTCGAGAGTCTTGGTGTCATACCAGTTGAAAAAATGGCCGTGTAGACGGTTGAGCTGGGCCAACGTGGAGAACGTCAGTTCCTGTCGTTCGACCAATTCAAGCGCGCCGACGTATCCGAGGTCACACGCCGAACAGTTTGCCAGCAGCAATAGGCCCATGTTTGTGGGAGAAGTGCGATGCGCGACTACCGGTGACGGATCTTCCTGGTAGTTATCGGGTGGCAGCCAGTTGTCTTCGGCACCCACAAAAGTCTCGAAGAAGCGCCACGTGCGGCGGGCGATGACCCTTACAAAAGCAGCGTCGTTTGTACTCAGCAGTTTTCGTTCAGCCGCTCTCGGTTTGCTCACGAGGTAAGCGATAAACGGAGAAAGCATCCAGACGACGAAGAGCGGGCCCATGATCTTCAGTCCCGAAGGCTTCAGACTGATGGTGAGACCGAGCGCGATCAACGTTAGCACCAACGCGGGAAGCATGAACTGCACAAACGATCCGACCTCGTTTCGGACTGACTTTTCCGCTTCGGCTGCTGAAACCCACTCGAGTAGTTTTCTCTTGGAGATTAGCTGGCGGTACAAAGCACGCACGATCGCGTCGCACATCAGCCAGGCCTGATGTGGAAGAAACACAAACGAGAGCGCGATCTGTGCGGTGTTCGTGCGGAAGTCGCCCCAGAGACTCCAGAAATGACTGGTCCATGGCAACCCGCGCGGATGGATCAGCAGGCCGGTTGTCACGTGCAAGTGAACCGGAAACGCAATCACGAGAAAAACAAACAGACTCCAGAGCAAAGTCGAGCCTGGAAACAGCGCGCAGGAAGCAACGAGCCACAGGAACAGTGAAGGAGCAACAAGACTGCGACGCAGATTGTCGAGAATCTTCCAGCGCGCCATCAGCGGCAGCACGTTGTGCACCTTGCGTCGTTCGCCATCCGGCACGCTTGGAAACAGCCAGCGAATGATTTGCCAATCGCCGCGTGTCCAGCGATGTGACCGCTTTGCGTAGGCTTCGTACGACGCCGGATAATCGTCGAGAAGCTCGATGTCAGTCGTCAGAGCGGCGCGTGCGAACAACGACTCGAAGAGATCATGGCTGAGCAAGGCATTCGCGGGCACACGGTTGTCGAGCGTGCGTTGGAAGGCGTCAACCTCGTACAAACCTTTGCCGGTAAAGCTTCCTTCGCAGAAAAAGTCCTGGTACACGTCGGAGACTGCAGTGGTGTAAGGATCGATCCCGGTGTAACCGGAAAAGACTTGCACAAATTTCGACCGTGAAGCGCTGGCCAGTGAAATGCTGACGCGCGGTTGCAGAATGGCGTAGCCGTCAGTCACGCGGTTCGTGGCTGCGTCGATTGTGGGTTGGTTTAACGGGTGAATGGCGGCGCCCACGAGCTTGCGCGCGACGTCGCGTGGAAGTTGTGTGTCGGAGTCGAGCGTGATCACATACCGAATTGACTTAAGCAGGGTTTCGTCCGCAGTCCTGACGACGAAGCTCGTATCCGGCGCGCCACGAAGAAGTCGATTAAACTCCTCGAGCTTTCCGCGCTTGCGCTCCCAGCCCATCCATTTGCCTTCGCCTTCGTTCCACTGGCGTTTTCTGTGAAAGAGATGAAAGCGATCGTTACCGTGGTGACGGTTCAGAGCGTCGATACCGCTTTGTGCGATCGCGAGAAGATTTGAATCTGTCGGCGTTTCTTCGGCGGCGGCATCAGGAAAGTCGCTTAACAAGGCAAAGTAAACATGATCGTCCTGATTTGCGAGGTAGTGAACCTGGAGTCGTTCGACCAGTTCATGAACCTGCGATTCGTGCAGGAAGATAGTCGGGACCACGACAAACGTCGCCGCATCCTCGGGGATGCCATCTGCCGTCTCCATTCGCGGCAACAAACGCGGCGGAAAAAAGTGAGTCAGATCCCAATTGAGGACTGTGAGTGCCAAATCGCTCGCGGGGATGAGAGCCAGCAACGCCGTCAGCAGGGTGAATTGCCAACTGACTCCATGGCTATACATGACATAAAGCAGGAAGCCTATGATCAGCAACGTCATTAACATGAGGGTGCCGATATAGGTCCCGGTTGAATGTCGCAACAAAAAGCGACGGAGTCGTTCAGTTGGGCGTGGTTGATAACTGAAAGTTGATTCGAGCCGGCTGAGGCCATCGTCGATGAGGTAATAGCCAACGTGTCTTTGCGCACCTGAGTTTTCTTCGGCCTTCGCCGCGAGATCGATTGCAGCCTGCGCGATTTTCAGCTCACTCGTATGCGTGCGTTTGCTGATACGTTCAACGACGTGGCGATAGCGATCGCGTGAAGCAAACTCCATTCGCGAATAGACACCGGCTGGATCCTTGCCCAACAAGGGTTCGATCAAACTGACCTTTTCAAAAAAGTCGTTCCAGTCGAGCGTCGAGAGCAGACGCATGCTAGTGATGATGTTTCCGACTGTAACCTGTGCCGCTGCTTGTCGCTGGTGTTCGAGATGAATTATCTGTTCGACGCTTGTGCCCTGCCGCAGCAGCAGTTTCTCGATCCAGTCCATCACCGGCATGACGGATGGGTGCTGTTCGCGCAGTCTTTGCACCAGTTGGACCAGGAACGGGTGCGGTAGGTCTTCGCGTTTTCCGAAGCGCTCGTTGAGAAACGACATGACGCCGGTGGGTTGAAGCGAAGCTACTTCGAGTAGTTTGTCAGCGAGCTTATCTGCTTCATCACGTTGCGCGCGGGCACGTGCAATCGTGATCGCGAGGCGGCGCAGGTTCTCGACGAGAGCGAGACGGAGAGTGATCGCGACGGCCCATAGCTCACCGATTGAAAGCGGAGCGACGGTTTGATAAGCGGCTATGAATCTTTGCAGTGTGTGTGTATCAAGACGCGAGTCGGTGTGGTCAATCAGTTCCAGCGCGACTGAATAGATACGCGGGTAGCCTTGCAATTCGCCGAACGCGAGTTTCGGAAGTTCATGGTAATAGCTCTTCGGCAGGTCCTGGCGAATCTCGCGTAGTTGTTCTTCGACGATGTGGTAGTTGTCGACGAGCCATTCCGCAGCGGGCGAGATTGTGTGACCCTGGCGGAGTGCTTCGACGAGTACTTTGTAAGCGCCTTCGAGTTTACGGCCGTTGTCTTCGAGGCGTGGCAGGAGTTGCGCGCGACCTTTTCGTGTGACGGTCTTGTGTTCGGCGGCGAGTGCTTGGGCGTACTGCTCGAGACGTTCGACACTGAAAAACTCCGCCTGAAACGGCTTCTCATCCGCATCACCGCCGGGTTTGCGTACTAATGAAGACAACGATTCGAACAACTCACTCATGGAGTGTGCAATTGGGGATTTTGTTCACACAAACAAGCAGGGGGCCAAAGGGGGAAGTTTCAGAATATCATTTTGTGCTTCTTACTTGGTAATACAACGCACTTGGACTCCAAGAATTGCTGCGCATGCACTCACCCGCTACCGCGAGTTGGTTCTAACTGTATCCAAGAATGATTTCGGACTTTTCACGTGTAGTATACTTTCGCGCGATGCGCGTTTTGGGAATTGATCCGGGAAGCCAGACGACGGGATGGGGCGTGGTCGAAGGTGACGGGCGACGCTATTCACTCGTTGCGTTTGGTTCAATTCGTGCATCGTCGAGCCTGAAGTTTTCGACACGGCTGTTGAAGATGTGCAACGGGTTGGAGGAAGTGATTGCCGAGCATCGTCCGGATGCGTGTGCTCTGGAAGACGCTTTCCTTGCGACCAACGTCAAGGTGAGTATGAAACTGGGGCAGGTGCGGGGCGTTGCGTTGCTGGTTGCGGAGCGTGCCGGGCTTGAGATTTGCGAGTATTCACCGCGGTTGATTAAACAGACGGTGGTGGGATATGGCAACGCCGAGAAACATCAGGTGCAGGAGATGGTGCGGTTGCTACTGTCGTTGAAGAGCGTGCCTTCGCCGCATGATGCTGCGGATGCGCTGGCAGTTGCGATTTGCCATTTTCATCATGCGGCGTTTAAAGAGAGAATAGCCGCGGTATAACCTATTACCTCACGATTGGAGAATCATATGCTTCCTCACAAGCTCACGCTTTGTCTCTGTCTAATCCTTCTCAACTCAAGTTCAACTCTCGCGCAGCAAAGGAAACCTCCTGCAGGTGGGCGCCTGGCGATTGTTGTCGATGAGCGTCTCGCCGCGCTGCGCGCGACGCCGCAACTCAATGGCCGGCTTGTGCGGCGTTTGAGTCGAGGACGCTTGCTGGCTGTTAGATCGATTAAAACCAGCGCCGATGGAATCTCTTTCTTTCTGGTGAATGTGTCGAGCCGCACGCATGGTTGGATTCAACGCGAAGCTCTCGTCTCACCCTCTCGCACAGGCGACGATCAAATGTTGCTCACGCTGATCGAACGCTCGCAAGGCTTCGATCGCATCACACGCGCACGAATTTTTCTCGATCACTTTCCACGTTCGCGCTTACGTCCGGCAGTTCTATTGCTACTCGGCGATACGGCCGAAGAACTCGCCGCAAAACTATCCAACGATGCCGCACGTCGATTGAAAGAAGACGGCGGCGATGCTCCGGAATTCAGCTATTTCCTGAACTACAGCGGCCTCGATCGCTACAACCGCCAGGGAATAACGTTCGTCTTCAATCAGTCAACCAAGCGCTTCCACTATGACGGCTCCACGTGGCGTGAATTGATCCGGCGCTATCCGCACTCACCAGCCGCGAGCGAAGCGAAAATCAAGCTCGACTCGCTTTACTCTCAACAGCGAATCAATTAGTATCAGCATCATGACACTCAAACGAAAAACTCAAGGAGAATGCATAATGGGCCTCACACGTGTTGCAGTTGAACTTTCGCGAATGAATTCGCCGGAAGAGAACGGCCAGTATACATACAACGCAGAGTTCCTCGTCGACACAGGAGCTATGGATTCGATGGCTCCTGCATCGGAACTCAGAAAAGTCGGAATCCAACCCGTTGGCAAAAGAATCTATGAATTCGCGAACGGAGAGGTTCAAGAATATGAGCATGGCATTGCCCAAGTCTCATTTATGGGCGAGGTCACTTGGACTGACATTATCTTCGGACCCGATGACACGGAGCCAATTCTCGGAGTAATCACACTGGAAAATGCTAACTTTCTAGTCGATCCGAAAAATCAGACGCTAACGAAGCTTTTGGCGCGTCCTCTTAAACAAATGCGCCAAAATAGCTTCGTCTAAGGGCTCTTTCACCATTAAGCTTCCAAAAAACGGTAGAGGGTGTTAATAAACCCTGAACCTCCTCGTCTATCAGGGTGTAGACGAAGGAGAACACCCTTGCAGGCAGCACTTAAACCCTTGCGATTAGTGAAAAACGAACCCGCCAGCGAGCTGGAAACCCTTTTCCAGGCACACCACGGCCGAGTTTTTCGGACTGCACAGCGGATCACGGGCAGCGCCGCGGACGCCGAAGATGTCCTCCAAACCGTCTTCCTGCGACTCGTCAGAGGCCAGGATGACTACGATTGGTCAGGAAATCCCGAGGCTTATCTTTCCCGCGCCGCCATCAATGCCTCGCTCGATCTGTTGCGAAGTCGCACTCGTTCTAAAGCTGTGGCACTCGACGAAAACGAGGTCGATTCGATTGTGAGTTCTTATAAAAGTCCCGAAGCCGTTCACGCCGATCGGGAGCTCCAAAAACTGGTGCGGCAGGCCGTAGGACGCCTCGGAAAAACTGCCGGCGAGATGTTCGTTCTCCGTTACTACGAAGGTTTTGACAACAAAGAAATTGCAGCACTTCTGAATACATCACCGTTAGTGGTCGGCGTGGTACTCCATCGCGCTCGCACCAAACTGAAAAAAGAGATTGGGCACTATCTGGAGAAACATCATGAAAAGCAATAAGGAAGAACAGATACTCGACAAAGTTACTGCCGAGATCCGAAATGAAAAGGTGGATCCGGGAGTCGTCTCAGCAGCGGCCGACCGTGTTTGGGCGCGTGTCTCCGCTGCTGGTGACGCTTCTGAATTTCAGTTGCCCGCGGTAGAGCGGATTGAAAGTTGTGCGGACTATCAATCACTGATTCCGGCACACCTCGCGGGCAAACTGTCTGAAGCACGTTCGCTGTTGCTGGTTGACCATACACACGAGTGCATTCCCTGCCGCAAGGCGATGAACGAAGCACGTTCAAGACGCTCGATGACAGTCAAACCGGCCGCGAGCAAATCACGTTACACGCTCCAACCGGTGATCATGCGTTGGGGCATCGCCGCCGCTCTGGTCATCGGTCTCGGATTGCTGGCCATTCCGTTCGTGCAGAGGATCTGGCCATACGGCCAGTTTGACGCGACTGTGCAGGCAGCGGAAGGTCAGGTTTACCAGGTTGCCGACACGCAAACAGCGTCTATCAGCGCCGGAACGAAGCTGCAGCAGGGCGAGAGAGTACGCACGGCAAAAGACGGTCGCGCTGTTGTCCGTTTGAGCGATGGTTCGTTGATCGAGATGAAGGATCGATCCGAGCTTTATCTGACGAAGTCGGGCAACGGCACCACGATTCACCTTAACCGCGGCAGCATCGTCGTCGAAGCCGCGAAGCAGAAAGACGGTAAGCTGGTTGTTGAGAGTGGCGACTCGATAGTGTCGGTTACAGGCACCGTGTTCTCAGTGAACAACGGCACGAAGGGTTCCAGAATCTCGGTAATCGAAGGCGAAGTGAACCTGGATCACGCGGGCAGCAATCGTGTAATCAAGCCCGGCGAACAGGCCACAACGAATCCGGCAATCGCGATGATTCCGGTTAAAGACGAAGTCTCCTGGAGTCGCAATGCGAATAAGTATGCGACAGTTTTGAATGGTCTGGCCTCGCTTAACCACGCGTTGGCAAAGGTTCAGCAACCTGGTGTTCGGACTTCGACGCATTTGCTCGACCTGATGCCCGAGAACACGGTGGTCTATGCGGCTCTGCCGAATCTCGCCGATTCGATTGTTGAATCGCATCGCGTGATTCAGGAAAAGATGAGCCAGAACGCCGCNTTGCGCCAATGGTGGGAAAAAGAACAATCCGGCAGAGCGCAGAANATGGACCAGGTTGTCGAAACAATCCGGCAGTTTGGTTCCTATCTCGGCGATGAGATCGCGGTCTCCGTTTCGATGGACGATCAGGGCCGCCCCGGTGAACCGTTGGTCCTTGCTGAACTGAAGAACTCGCAGGGATTCCGCCAGTTCCTCGAGCAGGAGATCGATAAGTATGCGGGCGGCAAGGATAGAACGGAGATCCAGTTTGTTGAGGATCCGGCCGCCGCAACCGCACCCGGCACTGACGACAAGCATGAGAAGCTTTACGTCTGGATTCAGTCGAATCTGTTCGTAGCCAGTCCGAAGTTGCAGCAACTGCAAGGTGTCGCGGCAGCAGTCACGAATGGAAGCACCGGCAGTTTCTCGTCGACGCCGTTCCACGACCGCATCGCTCAGGTTTATCAGGAGGGTGCAGGTCTCGTAGTTGCAGCCAATCTCGAAAAGGTGGTCGCTGCCACTAAAGCTGAACGCGCCAAAAGTCCCGATGCTGAGAAGCAGGAAGCTGCGTTGAACAAGCTCGGCATTCTGAGTGTGAAGTATTTCGTTCTGGATCAGAAAGACAGCAACGGTAAAACTCACACGCAGGCTTCGCTGTCTTTCAACGATATCCAGCGCGGGATTCCTTCATGGCTCGCAGCGCCTGGCCCGATGGGTTCGCTGGAATACATCACGCAGGACGCCAACGTCGTAGCAGGATTCGTGGTGAAGAATCCGGCAACACTCGTCGACGATTTGCTTGGCGTGCTGGACGGCGTGTCGCCCGAGTTGCGCAAGAACCTCGACAAACTGCAGTCGGATCACGGTCTCAACCTTCGTAACGACATCGCTGCGCCGTTAGGTGGAGAGTTTGCCTTTGCGATCGACGGACCGATTCTGCCGACACCTTCGTGGAAGATGGTGTTTGAAGTCAACGATCCGGTGCACCTGCAGCAGACGTTGGAGCGCATGGTTACCGAAGTCAATAAGCAGGCAGCTTACCTTGGTAAGGCCGGCTTGACCTGGGAGAACAGTGAGCTCGGCGGTCGCAAGTACTACACACTGCGTTCGACGGATTTCGGAATGATCCAGGTGAACTACACTTACGCGAACGGATACTTGATCGTTGGTCCGAGCAGAGCGTTGGTTGAAAGGGCTTTGCAAACGCAGGAGAGCGGTTTGTCGCTGCTGCGTTCATCAAAGTTCACGGCAGGTTTACCGGCTGACGGTAACGCCAACTTCTCCGCGGTCTTCTATCACAATCTTGGCGGACTCGTTCCGGCCGGGCTAGCAAGCACTGCAACCAGCACTGCGGATCAGTTACCGAGTGGACCACAGCAGGCGGTCAAAGCGATTGCCGCCGAGATGAAGCCAACGCTTGCGTATGCTTATGCCCAGGGCGACAGCATCACGTTTGCGGCGAACACTGAGGGTGGACCATTCGGAATCGGGCCGTCAACGCTATTGGGGATGCCCAATGCGCTCGAGATGCAAAGCATTATCGATCGAGGGATGGGCGGGAAGAAATAAGTTGTAGACAGGATTAACAAGATTAGCAGGATTTACAGGATTCATCTTGTAAATCCTGTTCAATCTTGAAAATCCTGTCTAAGTGATCCTCTCGAACGATGGTAGTTCAATCAACATGAAGCTCGTCTCAATCTCTCTTGTCTCCTGGTTGTTTGGACTGTTGGTCCTGTCGAACTTCCTCGTCGATGGACGAGGCCTCAGCGTTACAGTCATTTCAATCACGATGGCAGCCTTGTTGTTCTCGCTGGCCTATGCGCCGTCGCTCTCATGGCTGCGCCAACGCATGGGTGGCTGCAAGCCGGCATTGCTGTTTCCGCTCGCCTCCGCTGTCGTACTCAACACGCCTGTGTTTCTGATCGAGATTCTTGCAATAGGCAGAACTTTAGCACCCGCAGATGCGTTAGCTTGCATTGTTGCTTTTCTGCTGATGGGTACAGTCTTCGGACTTGGATTCGTTTGGAATTATCAGAACACAGCGTTATAAGAAAGAGTATGGCACTCCCCGCTGCGGTTCCAGAGGAACCGATCAAAGCTCAAATGGCTTACTCTGAGCCGCCCGTAATCGACCTGCATGGTCTCAGCGTTTCTTTCGGCCGCAGGCAGATCCTGAAAAACCTGCGCGGCGATCTGCGGGGCAAAGCGATCGGTCTGCTCGGTCCCAACGGAGCCGGCAAGACCACGCTGATTCATACGCTCCTCGGATTTCATCCACCTTCAGCCGGCACTGCGCAAATCTTCGGTCTCGACATCGTGAACGAGGCGAAGGAGATCAAAGCGCTGATTGGCTACATGCCCGAGCGCGATTCCTTCATCGCCAAGATGAGTGCGGTTCACTTCGTGCGTTTGATGGGTGAACTATCGGGATTGCCATCCGACGCAGCGCTCGAACGAGCCCATGAAGCACTCTTCTACGTTGGACTCGGTGAAGCGCGTTATCGGCGTCTCGAAACTTACTCGCTCGGCATGAAGCAACTCGCCAAGCTTGCGCAGGCGATCGTTCATGGTCCAAAACTGATCTTTCTCGACGAACCGACCAACGGGCTCGATCCACCGGCGCGTCTGCGAATGATCAAACTCATTCGCGAGATTCGCGAC
>Ga0065707_10000599_pt1 | contig 19614 bp, 16 predicted proteins | sample SwiRhicommuniRL3_FD_59094 | JGI IMG/M metagenome (GOLD analysis project Ga0065707, IMG submission 59094) | Switchgrass rhizosphere bacterial communities from Rose Lake, Michigan, USA - RL3 v2 (version 2) | ecosystem: Host-associated > Plants > Roots > Rhizosphere > Soil | place: East Lansing...
GAGCCGATGATGCAGTTGCGGAATCAGGGCATGGTGTTGGCGGAAGATCATAGCAAGATGTCGAAAAGCCGCGGCAATGTCGTCGCACCGGATGATTTGGTAAACAAATATGGCGCGGATACCGTGCGTGCATACCTGATGTTCTTTGCGCGCTGGGAAATGGGTGCGCCGTGGGACTCGCAAGGTATCGAAGGGACTTCGCGCTGGATTCGCCGCATCTGGGCTTTGTACACAGATCAAAATCAGCCGGGAAATGCCAGCGCTGAAACCAAACGGAATTTGCGCCGGCGCGTCCACCAGACATTGCGCAAAGTCACACATGAATTTGAAAATTTCGAGTTCAACACCATCATTTCATCGCTGATGGAATTGATGAATGACATGTATAAAGCCCGTGATGCAGGTGCGGTCGGATCTGCCGAATGGGCTGAAGCGCAGGATATTTATCTGCGAATGCTGGCTCCTGTTGCAACACACATTGCCGAAGAACTGTGGACGAATTACTTGGGTAAGCCATATTCTATTCACCAACAGCAATGGCCCAAAGTGGATGAAGACGCCGCCAGGGAAGATACGATCGAAATCCCTGTGCAGGTCAATGGCAAGGTACGAGACCGCGTCGTCGTCGTGGCGGAAGCGAGCGAAGACGAGATCAAGTCCGCGGCGCTGGCGAGCGAAGGGGTCCAGAAATATCTGGAGGGCAGGGAGCCCCGTAAGGTCATTGTCGCAAATAAGCGGCTGGTCAATGTCGTCGTGTAAAGTTCAGTGTTCAATCAACGAAGGCAAATTAGCGTGAAGCCTTAGCTAAACATATATTTATAAAGGCGATGGTCTTTCTGAAAAGAGAGGCCATCGCCTTTTTTGATTCAACCATCCTACTGAGGTACTGCTTTCTTCGCAATCATTTTGCAATATCGTGGCAACTCTCTTGCAACGCGATAAAGGACATCCGGGTCATACAATGGAAACAGTAATGAATTTCTCACTAAATATTTATCTCTGTTTTATCTGGGTCGGATAACTGCGGCATAGCGAAGAGTTATGCGGTTATCAATAACTGAATTTTACCTGCCTCATGAATGGCAGTGTATTTTGTAAAAATTCACAAGGAGAGTGACCATGAAATCGAAACGTATTTTTCAAATCTTCATCCTGCTTACGTTATTGTTCAGTCCATTGGGGAATGTAAGCGCCAGTACTGGTTCAGTGGACCAATTGGATGCCATGATTGTGAATCGCAGTCTTAATTATTGGGACGCGACGTACTTTGGCTTTGTCAGTTCCAGCGTTTTCGAAAACTGGCAATTCGAATTTGGTGAGTCACATAATTTTGTTGTGACCGTGACTCCCATCAGCGGGGATCTGCTTCCCCAGCTTTCTCTGCTGGATACAGGCGGGAACACACTTGCTAATGGCACAGATACATTGACGAGTACCCAGCCTGCTGGAAGTTATTCCATTCAGGTGCAGCCGGCCTCGGGAAGCGGTCTTTACATGCTCACCATTCGGGAAATTATTGTCACTCAGCCTTCTGTTTCTACCAGCGTCAATCCGACGATTGTAAATGCAGGGGAGACGGCTGTTGCCACGGTCAGTTTGAATAATATCCCCGCGGACGGTTATACCAGTGCTGAGTTCACCTGTACCTACGATGCCAGTTTGGTTCAGGTGAGCAATATTACTGTCACCAATCTCTTTGGTGCAGATGCAGCTGTGGCGATCAATGATCCTCAGAATGGAAGTTTTATTGTGGCAATCGCAGGCAGCAGCGGCAATAAGGCAAACACGAGTGGGGCAGCATTTACCTTTAGTGTCACGGGTCTGCAAGCCGGTCAGAGTGCGATTATGTGTACAGCCCGTGTGTCGAAAGGTGACAACGTTCTCACGAGCCTTGCCTCGACTGGAACCAGTTTGACGGTTGTTGGCAGCTTACCGACAGCCACGTTCACGCCAACCCCGGTTGACACGGCAACTCCTACTTCTTCGACGCCTGTTGAATCTCCTACGCCAACCTCTTTGACACCCGTTGACACCGCGACGCCAACCTCCTCCACGCCAGTTGATACNGCCACGCCAACTTCCTCGACACCGGTCGATACTGCCACGCCGACCTCTCTGACGCCAGTTGACACGGTCACACCTACGTCTTCAACGCCGGTTGAAACGGCAACTCCAACTTCTTCGACACCGGTCGATACTGCCACACCCGTTGAATCACCCACTCCCACGGCCCTGCCCGATGGTTCTATCACCGGACAAGTGTTAGCCGGCAAACCGATCACGGTGGGTCTGTACTCAGGCACTACTTTGGTGACTTCGGTCACGGCGAATAACGACGGGACATTCAGCCTGACCGCTCCCGCCGGGTCATATACGATCCTGGCGACCTCCAGTGGTTTCCTGAGTGCACAAGGCTCTGCCACAGTTACAGGTGGAAGCACAAACACCAAACCAACCATCACTCTGCTGGCAGGTGACATTGATGGAAACAATGTGATCGATCAATTCGATGCGCTGACGATCGGGATGAACTACAACGCAGCCGCGCCGAGTGCCGCCGATTTGAACAACGATGGCGTCATCAACGTGCTGGATTTGGAACTGCTGGCCGACAACTATCGAGCGACCGGTCCGCTGGCTTGGGAATAGTTTCCCGTTAGTTTGGTGGACGCTGAAAGCCCCTGAGTGTTGTAACCCTCTCAGGGGCTGTTGTTTCATTGTCTATCTGAGTAAAGATGAGACTTGGTTACATTTTGAATTTTGGCAAGTAAGAAGTGCTATAATATGATAATCCATATGAAATAAGTACGCGTTCTCATAGAAGGCGGCTTTTTATCCTGCGAGCGCTCCCTATTTCCGTTTTTTCATCACTGCACCAGAACACATCCTTTCCAAAGTAATCATTTTTTAATCTTCGTGCGCTAAGATAGTTATGTAATTGATAGCGAATGAAATTATATAAATCTTATGTCTTGATCAGGGGCTTGACCTTAGCCTATCCGTTCTCCTCCGGCGGTTCCAATGCAAGCTGAAATTCCTCTGTTGGAAGCTGTCAGAAGTATGGACAAGGAGGCGTTAGTAGAGATTTTTGATCTCTATTCCTCCGCGCTCTTTAACTACGCATTGCGTCTTTGCAATGACCGATTGAAGGCAGATCATATCGTGGGGGATGTGTTCGCCAAGCTTTTGGATCAATGTTCCGCAGGGAATGGGCCGACCACGAATTTGCGTTCGTACCTTTACGAGACGACTTATCATCTCATTATTGACGAGGCGCGCTACAATCATCGCGAAGCTCCACTGGAAGTGGTCGATTATTTCCGGAACGATGGATATTCGGTACTGACCAATTTAGAGAATCGAATGTTATTTGATACCGTTATCGTGGCCATCAAGCATAAATTGAGCGAAGATCAACGTCATGTGATCATTTTGCGCTTTCTGGAAGGATTCAGTCTGCGCGAAACTGCTGACATCATGGGAAAAGAAGTTTATAATGTTAAGGTAATCCAAAACCGTGGAGTCGCGAAACTTCGCAAGGCTCTTCTAGGGAACAAGGTCGTTTGAATGACAGCCACACCTTCTCCACAGGATCAAGAGATCATCGAAATCCTAAAGAGACTGGAAACTCTTAAAGCTGAGTATCCTCCCGAATTATTGGCCGCCAGACGGGCGGCTTTTATTGCTCAGGTTGAAGAACGAAGTGAAGTTGGGGTTAAAGAGGAATTGCTTTCTCAAGCTCAAGTTGTAAATGTTCTGGAAAACCTGAAAAGTGTCCCAGCGGAATATCCTCCCGAATTACTAGCCGCTAGGCGGACGGCTTTCCTCGCCCAAGTTAAGCAACAAAAAGAGGTCGGAGTTAGAGAGGAATTGCCTTCCAAAGCCCAGGTCATGCAGGCCTTGGAAAGTCTAAAGACTGCTCCGACTGAATATCCTCCGGAATTATTGGCTGCCAGACGCGCGGCTTTCATGGCACAGATTGAGCAGCATAATACGGTTGAAGTTGCAGAGGAATTGCCGGCCCAAAATGGAAGGCTGATCAGCCTCCTCGATCGTTTGAAATCGATTGAAATTGAATATCCATTGAAGCTGTGGGTTACCAGACGCGCGGCTTTCCTCACGCAGATTTCACGCGAAAGCGTCCCCATATTGGACGCACTGCGGTCTGCCTTGCAGAACCTATTTGATCAGTTCAGGACGCCATCCGCGCCGATGATGAAGCTGATGCGTTCCTCCCTCATTGTTGCGGGTATTCTTGTCGCGGCGTTTGTAGGATCTTTGCTGTATGGGAATCAAGGCGGTACATTGTTCAATCCGCCCTTGGCTCAGAGTAATGGCTCCCAACCGGTTGTCGCGTCGACACCTACTGCTGAATCAGCTGAGGTGATTTGCAAGCCTGGCTATTTGCCGCCGTTATGTCTAGCGAAAGAATTTGATAAAACCCAGGATCTGACGTTTCAAGGAAATGGGTCAGCGCGGCCGGCTGTCGCCAAAGACACGATCCCGGGTTACAGTAATATCCATCGGGCTTCCTATGTCAATGATGGACTTTATGGCGCTGGTTCAAGCTGGGTAAGCAATAGTGCCTATAGCTGGATCAAGATCGATTTGGGTAAACCTACGACCATTAACGCAATTACGTTTGGCCGGGATCGTCTTGGGAATTTTAAAGATCGCAGTCCGGGTCAGTTTGTCATTGCGGTTGCCCTATCTGATAATATTTACGCAGATGGGAATAGTAATAACGACTTTCTTGAATACACCAAAGTCTATGATTCACAAAAATCGGGTTTTGATGGAGTTGTTTCCGGCTCAGAAACAATCCAGGCGAATTTTGTTCCCATCGAGGCCAGATTCGTCAAGATCACCTTCGAGAAAGCAGGGACCGCCATAGATGAGGTTGAAGCCTTCATGGTGCAACCGCCTTCATTGGTTTATATCCCAACCAACAAACCCAAAGATAATCAGTCACGGCCCACCTGGACTCCGGTTCCTACAGATACGCTGGTTCCCACAAATACACCAATTCCAATACCTACCAGCACGAATACACCTGTGCCGACAAATACGCCGTTGCCAACCGATACACCAACTCCGATACCCACGGATACCTCTGTGCCGCCCACGGATACCTCTGTGCCACCGACAGATACATCGGTGCCGCCGACAGATACCTCCGCACCACCGATGGATACGCCAATGCCGGCAATCGCTCCAACAGATACAGCCGCGGTGACGCTTCCCTAATAGTTGATGCTGTTTGGATAGAGCCCCTGAAAGGATAACCCTCTCAGGGGCTTTTCTGAAACAAAAAAGGAAGGGAGCAAATAATTAAATAGTAATCTTTTTCAGAACTTTCAATATCAACGGCCCCTTCACTACAATTTTCTTTCTTTTCCCATTTATGTCTTCAAAAGCACGTTCAACAATTCGGATGAGTCGTTCTTGGCGCGCGTCACGGTCTGTGCGGAAGTCAGCCAGCCAACTCGAAAAATCTGTTAAAGCCATACTACGATTGCAATTGACCTGAATCCGCGAGATGGTTTTGAACAAACCCTCCTGTATGATTTCAGCGACAGCGCGGTTCGCAGCAAAATCATCCTTCAGGCTTTCATTCATGATAGCAAGTTGCTTATATTGACTATCCACCTCGACCCCAACGCGACGGTGAACAGCGCCCGGACGAAGATCTAATAAAAGTCCGTCTGGCTTAAGGACGCGATGTGCCTCACGAAGGGCACGAACCATGCCCGAGTGCGCCACTCATCAGAGGACCCAGGAGAACACCACCATGTCAAATGAATCGGATGGATATTTCAGATCTCCTGCCGACCCCATTTTGTAGTGAATTTGCTTCGCGAAGGTAGATGGGGTGTTTCTACGTGCGGCGTGGATGAGGTCTGGGCTGGGATCAATCGCGTGGATCAATTTTGGGCTTAGGCCCGCGAGCCGTAGGGTCAGCCTCCCATCTCCACAGCCAATCTCGAGGACTTTCTTGCCGCGCCATATGCCAACCTCTTTCAGGGCGCGGATCTCGTTGCGCTCAGGGTCAACTCGGATCGTCATCTGTAACCTCTTTTTAAATGTGAATGTTGTTATCATAATACAAATAATTTTAGGCTGAGTCAATATCTTCAAATCCCTTTCTCAACGGAGACAATCTGCTCAAGATATCAAGAATCGAATACAATCAGTTTGCATCGCTGCCTGATGTTGAAGCATTATCTTAATAATTGGGACACAAGGAGCGAACATGGCTGAACCGATGTATTTCCAATGGCAAAACGAAGTCCTGTTGAAAACCATTTATCCGTTGCGGGAGATGAAACTGCGCGATTTCCTTGTCTATTACAAGGAGATCGATCTGTGGGCGGAATACAAGGATAAGAAAATTGAGGATCTTCAGGTCGCTGTCAATGCCTATATAGCCGCTCGTCAAAATGGATTGATCACGGCTTATAAATCCTATCAGACTCTCTATGCCTATTTCACAAAGGAAGATGTCCGCACGCAATATATGGCGAAATATAAACTCCCGGATGAGACCGAGCTTGCGCGAGTTAAGGAACTGCATCGTACATTTATGACCTACTTGCCCAAGTATGCCGATGTCCGCAAGGAAAAATATTTTGTGACGCAGCAGGTTTCCTTGTGGGAGCAATACCGCAAAAGTGTCCAGCAGCTTGTGGCTCAAAAACAGCGCAGATTAAATGTGATGCTTCCCAATCATCCCAACCAGCCTAAAGAAACGCTGGAACTGCAGAAAATGCAAAATGTAACCCTTGCCATTGTCGAAGAGGAACTCGGGCGTCTTTATTCCTTCGTCTCCACCTACAACAAGATCGAGAAGCGCAAGCTTGACTATTTCAAGGCGAAACAATCTGCAGACTTGGGGAGCAAGGGCGTTCGCACCAAACTGGATGACGTCCACACCCGGCAAAAGCCTGTGGAGGCAAAACAAAGAGAGACAGCGGCCGCGCTTGCCCGTCTCAAGACTCCACCAAACCTTTCTTCTGTTCAGGGATATTTTTCCACCGAAGACATCTCCGCGCAAATCCGCAGTCAATTTTCACAAGTCGATCAGTCCCTGGTGGATGTCATTAATGGCGTGCACAAGCAGCTGGCGGTCGCGTTGCGAACTCTCAAGGATGACGCGGTCAAACTGGTCACTGTCAAAAATCACTCTTACAAATTGCAGGAACAACAGCGGGCCTTCCAAAACGAAATCACGGCTCTGGAAACGCAACTGCGTAATATGCCCGCGAACTGGGTGCAGCGAGGGGAAAAGCAAGCCAGGCTGGATAGGTTAAGAAATGCAGGCCTGCCTGCCATTGAAACCGAAATAGAAAAGTTACACGATTATCAGGCTGCGTTTGAGTATTCTAAAAAATCACAGGCTGAACTCGCCCAAATGATCCAGGCCAAGGAGAAGGAAATGCTTGGGGTCCAGCAAACCAGCTCGCAGCTTGGAAAAGAGGCGGCTGATCTCGAGGGACAACTCAAGTCCATTGAGGCCGTTCTCAATATTTCAGAAGATGAATATCTGGTCCAGTATGCCTCCGATCAACCGATCAACGTCAAGGATATTGTGCGCGGCAAGGTCGAGGAATACAAAACCTCTCTGGCGCAGAAAGGTCACTTTGACCTTTTGGAGGAGATTGTCCAGCGCTTCATCAAAGAGCCCCAACGCTATCCGCTCTGGCTTCAGTATATGGTCATCCATTTTTCAGGGATGCGCTATGCCACGGCGCATGGGTCGTGGGCAGACCCGAAGGATCTATTGATCAATTTGCGCACGGCTGCGCTCGACAAGGACTTCAAGAAGCTGGACGATGATGCGATTGAGGCGATGAGCCAGCAACGGATCAGTTTGTACGAAACGCCGAATGGCTCAACCCCGAACGCTCCAAAACTCACGCAGACTACAGATAACAAATGGAAAGAGAAAATCGCTTTTCACCTTAGAGGATTGAAATCGCCCAGCGATTATTACCAGCGCAAGGCATTGTTCGATCTGCGCCTGGATGAGGAGAATTACGAGGTCGAATCGATGACGCCCACCGAGGCACTCGAAGCGCTCGAGGCGATCAAGGATACGCTGCCGGAATGGATGTGGAAGGAAATTGTCGCACTGACGGACCTGCGAGTGAATGAAGCCAAGGATCCCAATTGGGAGAAGCTGACCCAGGAAGAACAGGATGAAAGGAACGAAGCTCAATATGCTGGGTTCCGTGAGATCATGAACAAGTGGAAGCAGGATAATCTCACCGGCTGGCGTGAAGAGCATGACCGTTCCAACCGGCTGATCGTCACCCGCTCGGTCTGCAACGAGGTTGCTGAACAGATCCAGCATCTGCGTGGGTGGTCGCCGCCCGGTGGACTCACTGCTAAAGCGCCCTGGTATATGAAGAATGAAAAGGAAGTGAAAATACCGGGCGCGGCGCGCCCATACTTTGTCAGCCCCACTGGCGTAAAAGATTACAACGTCGGCGCGAGTATTTTGTGGGTGCGCTTTGTCAATGAACTTCCGAATCCCTGGCGGGTGGCACATCCCTTGCAAACTAAAAACGGCGTGGGTTTGATCCCGGCAAAATTCCTTGGAAAACGAGCTGGGACCGGGAACTGGACCTACGCACAAAGCGATGTGGTCATGCGAACCCGCACGCGCCTCAATGAAAGGCAGCAGACCGTTCGAGACCAGCAATGGCTGCGCTGGATCCACGAAGCGACGGTGGCAGAGATTGCAGAAACAGCAGATGGCACGGTCATCCTGACTTTTGAAACGGCACTGCCCTATGATGATCCGCGCCTCTCCGCCGTTGGCGTTTTCAAACATGACAGTTATAACCTGATGTGGGATGGTGGCGAAGACACCTATAACGGGTCGTTTGTAGGCTATTTGCCCGAAGGACAGTTGCCGGCGAGTGATCTCGAAGAAATGCTGGATTGGAATCACATCCTGCTCAAACCATTCATGCCGCCCGCCCAAATGGACGCGTATCGGAAGAACTATATTCAAAGGAAGTAGTATCCTAGCGCCGGGCACCTTGTAGGGTGCTTGAATTCGGTTCTGACTTGTGCTACACTGCTATAAATTTCCAAAGGAAGGAGGTACGATTTTATGAAAACAATTCAAAATAATCACCTGTTCAAGATGCAGATACCTCCTGTTGTCGCGCTCCTTTAAACCGTAATCCGGTTTTCGTTTGTTCCGTAACCGCAGGCTGATGCATAGACCTGCGGTTTTACTTTCTTATATAATATGTAGGGAATAAAGAATATGACTGTCATTGAAGTCAAACAACTGACCAAAGTATTTAAAATCCCCAAAAAAGAACCGGGCTTGAGTGGCGCGGTCAAGGGACTTTTTCATCCGCAGTTTCAAAATAAAACGGCGGTGAATGAAATTAACTTTCAGCTGGATGCGGGCGAGATCGTCGGCTATATCGGCGTGAACGGCGCGGGCAAATCCACCACGATCAAAATGCTGACGGGCGTCCTGATGCCGACCAGTGGCAGCATCGAAGTGCTGGGGCGCGATCCGCATAAACAGCGCGTGGACAATGCCCACGATATTGGCGTAGTCTTCGGGCAGCGTACGCAATTGTGGTGGGATCTGGCGCTGATCGAGTCGCTGAATCTGATCGCCAAAATCTACGACGTCCATCCGGTCAAATATAAGTTGATGCTCGATCAGTTCACGGAAACGCTTGAACTCGATGAGCTGCTCAAGATCCCGGTCCGCAATATGTCGCTCGGGCAGAAGATGCGCTCGGAGCTGGCTGCCGCGCTCATCCACGCGCCGCATGTCGTTTATCTGGATGAACCCACCATCGGACTGGATCTGATCGTAAAGGAACGCATCCGTGACTTCATCAAGGCGCAATGTATCTCCAAAGAAATGACCGTCATCCTGACCACGCACGATCTCGGCGATATCGAAGAGTTGTGCCAGCGCGTTATCATTATTGATGATGGGCGTATCATTTACGATGGACCGATTGAGACCATCAAAAAGAGGTTCGGTAAATTCCGCGAGATCACCTTCGAAACTGTGGAGGATGTGAAAAAACTCGATTTACCGAATGGAACTGAAATGCTCTCCACCGATGATCACAAAGTGCAGATCCGTTTTGACCGGACAGTCAGCACTGCCAGCAAAGTGGCTGCCGCGGTCATGAATCAGATCGAGGTGCGCGACTTCTCGCTCTCGGAGCCGGAGCTCTCTGACATCGTCAAGCAGATCTACAACGGCGCGCTGGAAAGAGAGGCGCGATGATCCGCACTGCCAGGCGCAATCTGTCTGTCTATAGCGCCATCCTGGCCATGATCCCCAAACAGTTCATGGCGTACCAGTTGTGGTTTTGGATTAGCTTGGTGCTGAGCGTAATCAGTATGGCGATTCTGGTCTATTTTTGGCGCGCAATCTACGCCAATACGAGTACGATCTCCGGATTGGCGCAGAACCAGACCATCAACTATATTTTGCTGGCCTTCATTTTCATGCCGCTGACCAGCAATGATCTGATCTGGGAGTTTGGGAGCAACTTGCGTGAAGGCACGATCATTCACCACCTCCTGCGTCCGATCAATTTCCAGGGCATGAACTATGCTCAAATGCTGGGCGGTTTGCTGACACGCCTCATTTTGCAAATCCCTATGGCAGTGGTGGCGGTTTTTATTTTTGGCTTGCGTTTCCCAACAGACCTGAGCACCTGGCTGGCATTCCTCGTTTCAGCGCTGCTCGGTTTTACGGTCATGTTCTTCTTCAACTGGTTCCTGGCTTGCTTCACCTTCTATACCACCGAGATCTGGGGCCTGGGCGTTTTGGTCGATGGGATGACCTTTTTTCTAAGTGGTGCATTGGTCCCACTCGTCATGATGCCGGAATGGATACGGAACATTGTATTGAGCATTCCGTTCGCGCAGGCGCTGGCTGTACCTGTGAGTTTGTTGACTGGTATCACCCCATTGAGCGATGCGCCGCTCGTCTGGTTTATCCAGGTTTTGTGGATCCTTGGCATGTGGATCATTTCCACACTATTCTTTCGCGTCGCGGTGCGTAAGATCACGGTGCAGGGAGGCTGAAATTATATGACCCGCTACCTAAACCTCTATTGGTATTTCCTCATCCAGCGCCTGAAGGTGTTGATGGAATATCGCCTCAGTTTCATCCTGGGTGCTTCCTCGACAATTGTATGGCAGGCCTCGAGCATTGCCGCGGTCTGGATCGTGATGCAAAAAGTGCCGAGCCTCAACGGCTGGAACTATGATGAAGTGCTGCTGGTGTATGGGCTCGTGACATTGTCAAAATCCATCAACCACATGTTTGCCGATAATCTCTGGACCCTCGGACGCATCTACATCCGTTCGGGTGGTTTTGACCGTTTCCTCGTCCGCCCGATCGACCCGTTATTCCATCTGCTGGCGGACCGTTTCTGTCAGGACGGCGTTGGGAATTTCCTAGTAGGCCTCGCGCTGGTGATCAAATCGTCCGTTGACCTGGGCATCGACTGGACTCCCTCCAAGCTGCTGGTGCTAATCGTCGGTATAGTGAGCGGCGGGTTTATCTTCATCGCGCTGAACCTCATCACCTGCGTCAGCGCGTTCTGGATCGTGGATTCGGTCCCGGTCACGCGCCTTGTCTTTGACAATCATCTGTTCGCACAATATCCGCTCTCCATCTATCCCAAAGCGATCGGCATCCTGCTGACGTGGGTCATCCCGTATGGATTTGCATCCTTCTACCCTGCAAGTTATGTGCTCGGGCGTGACGTGGGCAACATCGCCTGGTTTGGACCGTTCGTCGCGGCGTTCCTGCTTTTTATTGGGTATCGCTTCTGGCAGTTTGGGTTAAAGTACTATTCAGGGACAGGAACATGACATATGAGAATCGGATGAATCGTCGGTGGTGAATAAAAGGTTTCCCATATATGAGTCGAAGATGAGAGGGGATTGCAAAAATCACGCTTCATAAATTAGAAAAACTTTAGACCCTCCCCAAAAGGGTTGAATCTCATGTTTGACTGTTGTATAGTATAAATGACTTTCGAAGGCTTAACCCCTTTTATTATTTCCAAAAATAATCAGCAAATCAATTGACCCCATCCTCCGTTTTGAATGCTTTCAGGACGGTAGACTTGGCTTCCCTAAAAATTGCGAACTGTGCAAAACTATCGAAGAAAGGTGGTGGTCCGCGCGTCGAGACAAACTTTAATGCCAAACATTCGGGTTCGAGCTGGGTCAGCGCACCCATGACTCTGTCGAAAATTTGAAATAGCACCAAACCGTTTTCAGAAATGAGAAAGGAGTTCATCATGAACACGAAAACGATCGTTCGCGATATACGGGTTGATACCCCGGTGGAAAGAGTGTTCGATTTCCTTGTAGACCCAAACAATCTGCCTGAGATCTGGCCCAATATCATTGAGGTCAAGAACGTCAAGAAGTCAAAAGACAACGAGGCTTTCAACTTTAACTGGACCTACAAGATGTCCGGTCTGCCATTCGAGGGCAAATGCGAAACCATCGAATACACTCCCTATGAACGCCTAGTTGTGAAAAGCAACAAAGCGCTTGACAGCACCATCACGTGGAGATTCCAGCCTTCTGGCCGGGAGACGCATGTGACCCTGAGATTCGAATATCAGATTCCATCCTCGCTGCTCAAACGGATGAAGGAAGAAATTGTCATCCAGGAGAACGAACACGAAGTGGAAGCGTTGCTCCAGAACCTCAAGAGCCGCCTGGAGCTGCAACCGGTCTACGTATAAGAAAAACTGATCTTACGCGTACTTTAAAAAGATAATAGGTCTGTGACGGGACGATGGTCTCGCCACAGACCTATTTTTTATTTCCATCTGCCTCGAGTAAAATCAGGGAACATAGACCATAGGTGATACGTTCTATTCCCATAGAAACTTTCACTTTTAATATCAAAGGATGGAATACAATCACAAGGTACCGCATAATTTACTTAACTGCACATTTGAATTCAGACCTGTAAATCAATGTGAGAAGTTAACTTAATAATGAAACAAGCGGTAGCTCTCGTCCTCATTGTCGCCTGTTTCAAAATTCATAGCATAAAGATTTCCAACGCTCATTATTTTGAGTAATTTTTATTTTGAATGAGTCAACCTCATGAAACCTCCCGTAAAATTCAACCCTCTATTTGACAGATTCCTACTCGGCGGATTGGGCTGTGGATTGGTCGCTCTTTGTTTCCTGATGGCAGGTTTTTTCTACGTTTGGAAAAACCCGCCGAGACCGGGACCAACCCCCGCGCCGACGCAGCTGGTGCTGGATGGGCTGCCTACCGTGACACCCGCTTCGGCTGCCACTGCGACTCCTTTGTTTCAATTTGCCACGCCAAGTGTATTCCCTACCGGCCCTTCGACAGGACTTCCGACCATCGTCACGCCCACGCAAGCCGGCCCGCTGATCCCTTCCCCTGTGCCTCAATTCGATACATCCCCTCCCACTGGCAAGATTGTATTCACCTGTTATGTCAATCAGGTGGATCAGATCTGCCTGATGAACGCGGATGGATCCGGCCGGGTCCAGCTGACTAGTGAAAAAGGGACCTCCTACTATGGCTCCATTTCCCCGGAGGGAAGCACGATCTATTTCTCCTCCCGCCGTACGGGCAACTTCGAAATCTATTCGATGAATCTCAAAGGGAAATCCCTGCGGCGCCTGACCGGCGGCATCGGCAGCCTGTACGCGCCGGAGCGTTCGCCATCGGATGAGCGGATCGTCTTTACCAACGAGACAGGTGGCACGCAGCAAATTTGGCTGATGAGGGTGGACGGAAAAAACCCTCATGCCCTCACCAACGGCCCTGAAGACATTGATCCGACCTGGTCGCCGGATGGCCAGCGGATCGCCTTTGCCTCCGCGCGGACGGGTCAGCGCCAGTTGTACGTGATGGACAGAGATGGATCGGAAGTCCAGCAGGTGACCAATTTACAAAACATGGGGGGACGCAGCAGCTGGTCAAAGGATGGGAACAGATTGACGTTCTATGCCGGACCTGTGGGCGATCATAATATTTATGTGATCAACGTGGATGGGACAGGTCTGGTTCAGCTCACCAACGGCGGAGATAACCTTGGCCCCAGCTGGTCGCCGGATGGCAAATGGATCGCGTTCACTTCCTTCCGGGATGGGAACAATGAAATTTACATCATCCACCCCGATGGCACAGGCCTGACACGCTTGACAAATAACCCTACTTCAGACTGGCAGCCCAGGTGGGGAGGATAATTTAGTAAAGCCCTTATTATTGTTCTTCATTGATAAAGCTTATGGAATCGCTCAAAAAGTATCTTTCAGTATTCGATGTTTTTCTGATCGGCGGCCTGGGTTGTGGGGCGTTGCTCCTGTGCATTTTGGGAAGTGCCTTTGTCTTTATCTGGCAGCACCCAGTGTTGACGGGTTCGTCACCGACAGCCGTCAGCGTTGGCAATTTGCCGACCGTTACGCCGGCTGTTATTCCTCCGGGCGTTGATCTTTCGACACCGACTTTCTCTCCGACGCTTGTTCCAACCCTGGAGGGGACAGTTGCACCTACTGAAGTGCCGCCGTTCATCCCCAGTTTCAGCGACGGTGCTGCTCCGTCTGGCAAAATCGTATTCGCCTGTTATATCAACCAGATCGACCAAGTCTGTATTATGAATGCGGACGGCACAGGGCGAAAACAATTGACAAACTTCAAGGCGACCGCTTTTTATCCCTCGCTTTCGCCGGATGGTCAAACAGTTTATTTTTCCTCTCACCAGAGTGGCTCGTTCGAGATTTACTCCATGGACATCAATGGAAATGGACTGCAACGCCTGACGAATGGCATTGGTTCGCTCTACGCGCCGGAGCTTTCGCCCGATGGCACGCGGATCATTTTCACGAATAACGGGAATGGGCTCTGGGTCATGAACCCGGATGGAAGCAACCCGCATGCCCTCACCTCCAAAGATGATATCGACCCCACCTGGTCACCGGATGGCTCCATGATCGCGTTCGCTTCGAATCGTCAGGGACAGAGGCAGTTGTTTGTCGCGAATGCGAATGGAAAAAAAGTCGACAAGGTGACCAACCTGAACAAAATGGGCGGACGCAGCAGCTGGTCACCTGACGGCACAAAGCTCGCCTTCTATCGAGGTCCCGAAGGCGACCATGACATTTACGTGATCAACATCGATGGGAGCGGCTTGAAAAAACTCACCAATGGCGGCGATAACCTGGGTCCCAGCTGGTCGCCGGATGGAAACTGGATCGCATTCACCTCCTTCCGGGATGGGAACAACGAGATTTACATCGTGCATCCAAATGGGAAAGGAGAAACCCGTTTGACGGACAGCCCCACTTCCGATTGGCAGCCACGCTGGGGGAACTGAAGTAAAGCGGAGTTTGTGGAAAGCAGGAAATAGGAAAGCTCCTGAAGGTTGTGAGACTGAACGGGGCTTTTACTTTCAGCTTTCGCTCCTGGCAGAATTAATATTTTTGTGGGGCAGGTCTTGTTATACAATAACATAAATATTTACCCATATAAGGTTGGTGAACGATGAGATCAGCAAAAGTCGCTTTGACAATCTTATTTCTATTCAGCATTTTTATTCCACCTGAATTAGTTCATGCAGACATGGCACCCCCTCCGGCACCGGGCATCGGGGGGCTCGCACCATTTGAATATCAAGATACAGAAGTGCAGATGGTGTTTGAGCGGGTGGAGCTGGAATTGAAATCGATTTCCAATCCATTTGATCCGACGATTCAAACGAATCAAATTGATGTGACTGCCTGGTTTGTGATGCACAACCAGGGGCAGACGGATGAATCGATGCAGGCCGTTTTCCCGCTCTCGGATTTCAACTCCTGCCGCTACGAGCATGTGGTGGGAGGAGTTCCTGCTTTTTCACTCTACGAGATCATGCCGGAAACCTTTGAGGTCTCAGTAAACGGGACACAGGTAGCGACCACAACGGTCGAGACAGACCATCCGCACGCCTCAGATACTGAGTCATGCCAGGGGGACAAGATGAATTGGGGCGCCTTTAATGTGACGTTTCCTGTAGATCAGGATGTCTTGGTACGTGTCAACTATTCCATGCAAGAGACGTTTGGGGGCGATTCTGTGCAAGGTTTGGAATATGTTCTGGAGACAGGTGCAGGCTGGAAGGGTCCGATTAAAGAAGGGTACGTGATCGTCAAGTTTCCCTACACAGTTGAAAACGAGGCGATTTTAACCGGGACGACGCCCGGTTTCCAAAAACAGCAAAATGAAATTTTTTGGTCTATTGATAATCTTGAACCAAAGGAAAGCGATAATATTGCAGTCGTGATCGTCTCGCCAAAAAGCTGGCTCGGCATGCAGGCTTCGAGGGAAACCATTAAGAAAAATCCTTCTTCATCGGATGCATGGCTTTCACTCATAAGTGAATATGAACGTATTTCGAGCGAGGGCAAGGGAAATATCCGCAGCAGGGAATATGATGCAAAAATTGTTCCTGCCTACGAAGAAGCCATCGCGTTGAATCCGTCCAGTGCAGACTTGCCCGCAAATTACGCTCAATCTTTGTTTGGAAATTGCTGCTTTTACACCCCTGAGAATTTCCCGGCCTCAAAATCGAAAATCCTTGCGCTGCTCAATAAAGCCCTGGCGCTTGACCCTAAAAACGAAACGGCACTTGACTTGATCGGGACGATCCAGGATCTTGTCAACGGTTTTGAGTTCACGCCGCCCGCCACGATCCCTCCGACAGCCACATTTCTATTTAGCCCGACGCCCTCGATCACGAGTACCTCCACAGTGAGACCGATATCAAGTGAGCAGCAGGTTCCCAATGCGACGCCCATCGTTGTGACCGTGGTTAGCATAAAAATTGTGAAAGTTCCCGCCCCGACACTGACCCCCTGGCCAACGCCGACGATTTCAGCGACCGACGTCCCTCAAAATGGAGGGCAGAACAAGTCTGGTTCAGCCTTTGTGGTGTTTGGTGCCCTGCTCACGTTTATCGCCGGGTTAGGAGTGGGAATCTTTTGGTCAAGGAGACCCAGAGTTTAGACTGGAGCGAAGCGAAAAATAAGTGCCCCTAAGATCGTGAGACCTTCAGGGGCTCTTTTTTGCTCAGGTCGCCGTCCGCGGCGCTGGAAGCGTTGCGGTATGTCCGATCAGGTCTTATTTACGAATCCCTCGCAAATGCCCCAAAGTTTTTCTTCATTCTTTTTGTTCCGAAATTCACATTCCAGCTCTTCGCGGTCTTCGAAGAATTTCCCACTTACATTTTCCATTTCGGGCGCGCTTGCGAGCCAGACAGCGGTTTCCGCTCCCTGTGCACTCGTCCGTCCGCCGGAGTATTGGGTCAGGCGCTGGATCAGTTCTGGATGGGCGTTGCGGTAAAGCTTGGTCTCAGTGATCAATCCGGGCGTCATGGCATTGGCGGTCACGCCGCTTCCTTTGAGTCGCCGCGCCAGTGCCCAGGTGAGCATGCGGTCGCAGGCTTTCGATTGGGCATAGGCCCTGAAACTTTCGAAGGGACGGCGCCCGAATTGCAGATCATCCAGGTCGAGGTCGCTGGCGTACGAGGAGGCCACATTGACAATGCGTGCCGGCGCGCTTCGTTTCAATACATCTAGTAATTCCTGGGTAAGCAGAAAATAACCGAGCACATTGGTGGCAAAGGTCAGCTCGACGCCATCGACGCTGTTTACCTTTGGAAGCGTGCCGCGGCTAACCGCCGCGTTATTGATCAGCACATCCAGGCGGCGATATTTGCGGCGGAACTCCCGTGCAAACTTGCGAATAGATTTCTGGCTGGAGGTGTCAACTTGCATCACCACTGGTTTGGATGAACCAATATGGCGGGTAATCTGCGATGCAACTTGATTTCCCCTCTTAACATCGCGGCAGGCGAGGATGATTTCCGCACCAAGTTTTGCCAACTGAAGCGCGATCTCTTTTCCAACCCCAGAGGTTGGACCCGTGATGAGGACGCGCTTGCCTTTCATGGAATTCATAGTAAAGTCTTTTCTCTTTCTGCTCATGCCGTTATGGCGCAGCAAGTCACTCTTTGGGCGTCTTACTGACCTCCCACAAGCAGGCAGACGCGCCCACGGCCCGGCACTCGACTTCTTCCACATCGAATTCTTTTCCGGTCAACCAGACCAGCCCCTCTTTGAGCGTGCCGATCCGCCCCCAACACATTGGCAGGTCTGCAGTTTTCCCAGCGCAGAGTGGGCACTCCACGGAGATAAACGCCCATTTGTTCCCTCGGTCTTCCACGCTGAAGTGAAGTTCCTGTCCACTCTCAGCGTACAGTTTATTATAGCCATTCGCCATGCTGTCGAGCACCAGTTTCACCTGCATGCCGGAAGGCATCAGTTTAGCGGCGGTTTTTGCAGCAACATTGTAGACGCTGCTCTGCTTTTCGATGGCATACTTGGAGGTCAATCGCCCGCAGCGAATGACCATGCTTTTCCCAGCGCGCCCGAAAAAGGTCAGCAGCCCGGCGCAAAGCTGGGCATAATCGCCCAGGGTAATGCCTCCACTGATCTTGAGCAGTTCGGGCGGATAGTTATCGATGAAACGTTCCAGCCCGCGTTCCCGCAGCAGAACGGTCAAACCCTGCTTGCCAACCACTTCCTCGGCCGCGAGCAATGCCCAGCGCATATAGGCATCCACCAGGTACAGGCTGGCAATCGGATCACTCGGAATTTTATCTTTGATTTCCATGAGCACCCTCCTTGGGTGGTGATAGACCATACGATGAAGCTTATCTTAATCGTTGTGTGGGTTGTCATCGTCATCATTCCACAACCAGGGATTGGCCTGGATGTAATTGCTTTTGTTCTGCAAATCCTTTTCATCGCGGATGATGTGTTCGTAATAATTGCGTTGCCAGAATTTCGTGATTGCCTTATCGGTTTCGATGTGGTTCATCTCTTTGGTGGATTGATATTTGAAATACGCGACAATTTGTCCCAATGTTCGTTTGCGTGGGGGCAGGGTCTCCCTGCCCAAGTTAAAGGTATCATCAATATGCGCATCCTGAATATTATTATTTGGGTTGTCATAGGGCGAGACGACCTCGCCCCTACGTTTGGTGGTTATGAAAATAATTCCGTGAACGTGATTGGGCATAATGATAAATGCGCCCAATTCCACATTCGGGAAATGAATTGGAATCTCATTCCACCATTTTTGAACGATTTTGCCATATTCATCGAGGCGCATTTCGCCATCAATAATTTTTCCAAACAGGCATTCTCGTCCCTGTGTAACAACCGTCACATAATACGCGCCCTCGGATGAATAATCATATCCCTTCAAACGGATGGATCTTCGATGATGCTTTTGCGGATCGAATTTGGAAGGCAGCTTATATGACATATTGGTTTGCCCATTGATTCCAATTTCTAATTGTTTAATTTTACTCTCCAGGCAACATTATTTTTATCACTTCCCTCCCATCACAACCGTCCAATAGCCGCCATACGCGCTGAACTTTGAAAATATATAACCCACGCCGATCTCGGTTACGCGTGAGTTGAGCACGGCACTCCAATCAGCTTTCTCAATGCGCCATTGATTTATGGCGTCCTGTGGGAGTCCGATGG